>Ga0209417_1004788_pt1 | contig 15750 bp, 16 predicted proteins | sample RifGroF2_FD_184002 | JGI IMG/M metagenome (GOLD analysis project Ga0209417, IMG submission 184002) | Groundwater microbial communities from Rifle, Colorado, USA - Groundwater F2 (SPAdes) (version 2) | ecosystem: Environmental > Aquatic > Deep subsurface > Groundwater | place: Rifle, Colorado... | reverse complement strand
GCAGGCATCTGCCGGCGATCATGGAAGTCAAGCGCCTGGCGGAGATGGGGGATTTTTCGGAAAACGCCGCTTACCAGATAGCCAAGGGTCGCTTACGGGGCCTTAACCGGCGTTTGGAGGAGCTGGAAACACAGCTTAAGCACGCGGTCATCATCAGCCCGGCCGTTGGCAACAGCCGGGTGCAGCTCGGTCATTTTGTGACGGTGTTAATAGACGGCCGGCCGGCGATTTATCAAATTTTGGGTTCGGCCGAGATTGATGTGGAACATAAGATTATTTCTCATAATTCGCCCATCGGTTCAGCCTTAATCGGCCGGGCAACGGGCGAGACTGTCACGGTTGAGTTGGCTTGCGGCCTAGTTGACTGTAAAATCATAAAAATTGAGTCTGACCGGGCGGCTTAAGGGTTTTTTAAAGATTTTTCCGCCCGATTTTTAAATGAGCTGTTTGTATTGTATAATGTGGCTGTCCTTTTGGCTGGCGGCGTTTGCCGCGGGCCATTGCCTTTACGGCGGTTTTATATTCTTTGGGCGTGCTGCCGGAACTGATCGGCAGCGGCCGCGGCCTGGCGGAAGCGCTTAAGCAAAAATTGCCGTTGACCAGGTTTTATTTGAATTTTAAGGTAGACATAGTCTGGGCCGGCCGGTTTTTAAATAAAGAAAATTTGGAGCTCTTAACTAAAATCAATCCGGCCTGGCGGCAGGTGGCGGAGGACGTTAAGTTGATTGAAAAGAATTTTCGCCTTAAACTGGGACCAAAGACCGATGCTGATTTTTTGCACCGCAATTTAACTTCCAATGTTTATTATTTGTGGCGCGCCAAAAAACCCTTGAACGAGACCATCAGCCAGTCGGGCAAGATCAGGCAGAGTTTAGGCTAGAAATATTTGAGTTAATCGTCTTTTAGGCGTTTTTTTTGTTTAGTTCGGCTTCCGCTTTTTTGCCCAGATCAATCAGGGTATTTATTTCTTCAATGCTCATTTGTCTGGGCTTTACATCCTTAACACAAAGAACGCCGATCGGCAGTCTGGTTTGCGCTTCTAACAGCGCCACGCCCGCGTAAAAGCGGATGTAGGGCGGGTTAATGACCATCGGGTTATCGGCAAACCTGTAGTCTTTTAGAGCGTCTTCCACGATAAAGATCATTTTGGACAACATGGCGTGGCCGCAGAAAGAAATATCCCTTGGCCCTTCTTTAACGTTTAAGCCTTGGCACGATTTATACCACTCCCGGTTTTTGTCAATCAGGGAAATTATGGAAATCGGCACTTGAAGTTTGGCACAGGCTTCTCTGGTAATGCTGTCAAAACGCTCTTCCGCCTTGGTGTCCAGGATGCCCAGCCGCTCCAGGGCTTTGAGGCGCTCGTCCTCATTGGCTGGCGTTAAAGCTTTTTGCATATAAATTCCCTCCTTATTTTTTTAAAATAACTTTATTAATTATATACTAATAGCTCAAATCTGACCATTAGTAGTCTTGTTGGGGGAGGATTTGGGAGTCTTTTTTGACTAAACATTCCAGTTGATTTATGGTAAAATTATCTCAATAATTTAACAAAAAAATTTATGGAAGTCTTAAAAAGAATCAACGAACTTAAAACCGGCAAGTTGCTCAAGCTGGGGGCGCTGGTTTTAGCCGTTATTATTTTGCTGGCTTTGGCTTTTCGGCTGCTCGGTTCTTCGTTTAAGTCTGTTTTGCCTGAGCGGGCCATCATAGCCAAAAATGCCGGAGTTTTTAGCCTGGCACAGACGGATGAAGCCCTGGATTTTGAGGCTGCCGGCGGCACGGCCGGGCTGTCGCTCAGAAACGCGGCGCCCGCCCAAACCATCCGGCCGGAGCCGGGCCAAACCGCGGGTGCCCAGGCTGAAGAGTTTGAGGTCACGGAATATCGGGGCACGATTGAAACTGGCCGGCTCCAAGAAACCTGTGCCGAGCTGGCCGAGCTCAAGGGCTTAGATTATGTGATTTTTGAAAACGCCAGCCAGGCGGATAAAAGTTGCAACTACACTTTTAAAGTAAAGCTGGAAAACGCCGGCCAAATTTTAGACATCGTCAATAACCTTGATCCCAAAGAATTGACGGAAACTATCTATACCATCAAACGTCTCCTGGATGACTTTACCGGCGAGCTGGAAATTTTACAAAAGCAGCAGGCCGCGATTGATGCCACTCTGGAAAACGCCATTAAGTCTTACGATAACATCACGGTTTTGGCCAACCGCGTTCAGGATGTGGAAAGCCTGGCCAAGATTATTGAAAGCAAAATAAGCATTGTTGAGCGTCTGACTCAGGAGCGCCTTAATCTCAGCAGCCAGCTGGAGCGTCTGGAAAGGGCCAAAGCCGAACAGCTGGACCGCCTGGCCTATACCTATTTTTACCTTGACGTTTACGAAAATAAATTCGTGGATTTTGAGATCTTGAAAGAGTCCTGGCAGCGAGCGGTTAAGCAGTTTGTTAGTGAGGTTAACGGCGTTGTTCAGGATCTGACCGTTAATTTGCTGGCCTGGATCTTAATGGTTTTGCAATACTTAGTTTATTTGTTTGTCTTATTGCTGGCGGTTAAGTATGGCTGGCGGCTGGTTAAGTACTTCTGGCAGAAATAAGTCCGGCCGTTTGCCAGTTTTCGGCTTATGCTCAAAAAAATATTTTCCCTTAAACATGCCGAAGTTCTGTTTCGTTCGGCCGTGGCTATGGTTTTTGCTTACTTTGGCGTTCAGGCCAGCCTGCAGCCGGAGTGGCAGGCGGCTTTGTGGCTGCAGCCGTTTACGGTCAAGCTGATTGCGGCGGTTCTGCCCGTTAAAGTTTTTATGATCATTTTCGGCGGGCTGCAGACGGTCGTGGCGTTATTGCTCTTGGCCGGACGATTTTTGGCTTATGTTTTGCCCGCGGCGGCGGTTTTGCTGTTAGGCATTATCGTCAACGTCGGTTTTAACGAAGTCTCCTTAAGGGATTTTGTGATTTTGACCGGCGTCTTGTTTTTATATTCCCGGCATTTAGCAAGTAAACAGGCAGGGAATAAAATTAATAACTAATTATTAATAACTGATAACTAAATAACTAATTAAATTTATGTCTAAAAAAAATTACATTTTGACATTATTTTTAGCCGCCGGCCTGGCTGTGTCCGGCTGCGGCTTTCAGCCGACCGCTGAAAATTCCCAGCCGGCTGATGAGGGCACTCAGCCTGAGCAGTTGGCGCCGGTAACGCCGGACGCCGAAGAGCTGGCCGAACCCGAACCAATCGTGGAAGAAAGCGGCGCCGTGTCCGCGGTCCAGGAGTTTAATCTGACCGCTGCCAATTTCAAGTACGATGTCACGGAAATCAGGGTTACCAAAGGCCAGACCGTCCGCCTGAATTTAAGCGTTGAGCAGGGTTTTCATGACTGGGTCATAGACGAATTTAACGCCGCCATCAGACAGTTACAGGTCGGTGAGAGCGACTCGGTGGAATTTGTCGCCGATCAGGCCGGTAGCTTTGAGTTTTACTGCTCCGTCGGCAGCCATCGCCAGATGGGCATGGTCGGCCGGCTGATTGTTGAATAACCCCGATTCATTAAAGGCCCGGCGTCTGCGGATTGCAGTCAGCGGGCCCGGTATAGATAATAATAAACGGTTACTGTAACTATGAGTGGATAGATAATAATTTGGTTACCGTGGCTTAGGGTTAATTGCCAGCACATGTTCGTTGAAAATCAACAATCCTTTTTTTCAACATATCAAGTTTTTCTTTTAAAAGCAACGGGTTTAGGGATTCATGTTCTTGTCTGACTGCGAGTCTCGTCTCGCCGACTATTTTTGGATGATTCATGAAGCGTTCGTAAGGTGTCATAGCTCTGTGTTCAAAAGTGCGATGATATTTTGCTCCGATCCTTTCTTTGCTTAGCGTGCGCCGTACCGCCTGGAAGTGATTAAGATAGAGATCAAGTATTCCATAATAGGCATTCATGAGGCCGACTATCTCCGGACCTTTATCCAGCCTGGCCCAGCCGAGATATTTTCTGACGACGTGGCCATTTCTTTCCTCAACATACATGTTATCGTTTTTCTTCCCCGGCTCCGATCTAGTGAGAGCGACGCCGTTTTCATCGCACCATTCTTTAGTGATCCAGTTGATGAATTCGCTGCCGGTATCCGGATGGCCCATAATCCATTTAAAAGGTAATATTTTCTTAATAACTATCATGTTATCCTTAGTGGCTGTCTGTCCTTTATTCCATTGCGCTCGCCGGACGCCCCAATACAGGACAGCGTCCACATAGCTGACGGTATAGGCGAAATCACCCGATAGACTATTGCCGCAATGCGCTACGGTATCTAACTGGCCATTGCCCGGATCCAGCTTGCTCCACGGTCCTTTGAAGATGGGGATGATGTTTTTCAGAGCCGATGGCTTGGTGCTCGATTTACCGCGGTTGATGCCATATTTCCGGCGAAGCCCTTTGACCCTGGTTTTAATGGTGCCTAAGCTCATAGCCAATAATTTACCAGTAGCCTCGGATGAATGCTTCCAACGCTTGGCCTTTTTAAAACCATCAACATACTCCCGTAGCATAGAGTGTAGGTTTTCACCGCAGGGTTCGCTGGCTGTTTTCCAGATATCATAGAGGGCGGCATCAACATCTTTGGTGTAAATGGTTTTTCTACCCCTGTTTTCCTCGCCATCCTTGCTTTTCATCTGCGCGCGGTAAAAAGACCGGCTAACTGATTTAATATGTATCTGGGCGATACGGGAGATTTCTTTAGCCATCTTGCCCCGCTTTTTCCGGTCTCCCTTGGCTTTGAGCCATTCGGCAAGATGGGTCTTGAATATATCAAGTTTGGTTGCCATAGTCATATATACCATGGTAACCGGAATTATTATCTATCCGCCAGGGTTTCGGTAACCTTTTTTATTATCTATAACGTATTATTGCGTTTGCGGCGGTTTTATGTTACGGTTTTTTAATGTTTATCAACCGCGCACCCGCCAGAACAATCCCTCCGGGTCGGAATATAGTTTCCCCGGCTAACGGCAGACTTATCGCCGTAACTAAAGTTGACGGTCCGGACCTGACTTTTTTTAAGGACGGCCTTAAAAACATTCTGGCGGTTAATGAATTAAATCCGCCTGTCTGGATCCTGCTGGTGGAAATGAATCTTAAAGACGTCCATGTTCAGCGGTCGCCGATTGACGGCGTCATCAGCCGCCAGCAATATTTTCCGGGAAAATTTAAAAATGTTTTAACGGCTAAGAACAAGTCCGAGCTGGTTAATCTTAATGAAAAAATGCTCACCATTATCAAAGGCGAGGGACTGAGCGTGGGGGTTATTCAGGTGGCCGGCCAGGCGGCCCGCCGGATCAAAAGCGACGTCAAGGCCGGCCAGTCCGTTTTAAAAGGCGAGATTTTTGGCCGGATCACTTTAGGCTCCCAAGTGGTTTTATTATTGCCGGGTAATTTGGAACTCAAGGTTCAGGCGGGTCAAAAGGTGGTTGACGGCGAAACTATCGTGGCGGAATATTAAGATTATAAAAAATAATCGTTTATCAGATTACCGGCTTTAAGAGGTTGTTTTTTTATGATTTTTTAAGAAGTAGGTGGCTCGGAGTTTCAAAGCCCGCCTTCATTAATTCCCCCGGCACGGTCACTTGCCTGTTCCTCAAGTCTTAGGTCTTTGAGCCAAAGACCAGTAGGCAGGTCGCCGGGGCGCAAGCGGTCAAGAAAATAAAAAATCCAGCGTTGCTGGAAAATAATTTTTTGCGCCAAGCTTTATTAGATGATTATTTTTGTTTACTTTGGCGCCACTTTTCAATTTCTTTGTGATTTCCCGATAGCAGAATTTCCGGCACTTTCATTCCCTTAAAATTTTCCGGCCGGGTGTATTGCGGATATTCCACCACGTCCGATTTTTCTCCGGCAAAGGTTTCATACTCGGTGGATTCAATCTTGCCTAAAACGCCGGGCAGGAGCCTGGCCGTAGCTTCAATGATAATGGCGGCCGGTAGCTCGCCGCCGGATAAAACGTACGGCCCGACAGAGATTTTTTCGTCAATCAAATTATCAACGCGGGCGTCAATGCCTTCATAGCGTCCGCAGATAAAAACCAGCTGATCCAGCTTGGAAAATTTTTCCGCCATTTTTTGGTCAAACTGTTTGCCGGCTGGGTCTAATAAAATCACTCGCGATTTTTTTTGACGTTTTATTTTTTTTAGGCATTTATAAATCGGCTCCACCATCAAAACCATGCCCGGGCCCCCGCCGTAAGGCGCGTCGTCAACCGAGCGGTGCTTATCGGCGGTGTAATCGCGCAAGTCGTGAGTTTTAATGTTAATGAGCCTGGCCTGCTGCGCCCGCTTGAGAATTGATTCGTTAAAGTAGGCATCAAGGATTTTGGGGAAAATGGTGATGATGTCGTATTGCATAGAATTAAGAATAGTCAGCGCATGGCTCAGTCCAAACTCACTCCATAATTTATAAGAGTTAGGCGCGCTCCGGCTGGTTTTTTGTCAGTTAATAGCATTTATATTAAATCACAGAAATTTGTTCCCGGCAATACAAAAAGCAACGACTCGGATATTTCCTGGTCGCTGCTTTTATTATTTTGAGTTTTTAAAGTTTATAACTTTAAGTCATCAACAGCGCTGGTGTCAACCTCTTGGGTTTCTGCCTGTCTGGCTCTGGGAGCCGGCCTGTGTGAACCTTCCGGTTCATAGATTTTAAGGTTAACCCTGGCGTTGTTTTTTGCACCAACTACCCTGAGCAAGGTGCGAAGCGCGCGGGCAGTCTGGCCCTGACGGCCAATGATCTGTCCCATGTCTGCCGCATTGATTTTGAGAGTCAAGAGAACTCCCATTTCATCAATGGTTCTTTCTACTTGAACGTCATTTGGATTGTCAACCAGAGTTTTAACGACAAACTCCAGGAAATCCTGATCTAACTCTTTAGCCATGTTTCTTTACGGTTAATTATTTATAATCAATCCTGACAAACTATCCTAAACGATTGACTAGTAAGGTTTATGATAATTTGTTTATGAACTGATAATTATTAGGGAATATACACTATGATCAAGGCCTTGTCAACCGGCGTTTAGTCGGGCCGGTTTTTATGATTTTTCCAGTTTCTGAGGCTGTTCAGTCTTTTCTTTTGCGGCCGGTTTTGCTTTGGTCGCGTCTGTTGCCTGAGCTTCTGCGGGTTTTCCCTCTTGGGCCGCCGCGGGTTTTTCTTCCGCGGGAGCCTGAACTTCGGCTTGGTCAGTCAAAGCTTGTTTTTGAGCGGCGGCCTTGTTTACTTCCTCGGCTTTTTTGCCTTCTTTTTTTGCCGCTCTTTTTTTGGAGATTCTGACGGATTTTTGTTTGGCCCCCTCAATCACGTTTTGTTTGATTAAAAGGTTATTAACTGAGGCAGAGGGCTGAGCGCCCTTGTCAATCCAATACTTTATTCTGTCGATTTTAAGGCTGGCTTCTTTGGTGTGGGGGTTGTAATTGCCGACCTGTTCCAGATAATTGCCCCAGGGATCGTCGCCCTTTTCCAGCACGATTATTTTGTAAGTCGGTTTTTTCTTTTTTCCGACGCGCGAAAATTTAATGGCTAACATGAAATTTAGGTAATTTAAAGTAATTAAAGATGATCTAAGAAATCCGGCCATTATGCCTTAAGTTTCCTAAAATCGAGCAAGGTTTCGTGACTTGCTGAATATTATAATAAAGGGATTAGTTTGTCAACTATTGAAGTTTTGAAGTTTTGATGAAGTTTTGAAGTTTGGTGGGTCCAGTTGGCGCCCTTTTTTATTCCGCGACTTTTTCCGCCTCAGCCAGATTAAGGGAGAGTAATTTGGAAACGCCGTCGTTGCCCATGGTCACGCCGTATAAAATGGCGGCGCGTTCCATAGTGGCGCGGTTATGAGTAATGCAAATAAATTGGGTTTTGTCCGATAATTCCTGAACAATTTCGGCGAAGCGCTGGGAATTGGCTTCGTCCAGGGCGGCATCAACTTCATCCAGGATAACGAAGGGCGACGGGTTATTGGCAATAATGGCGGAAATCAGGGCGATGGAAGTTAAGGCTTTTTCTCCGCCGGAAAGGACGTTTAACGATTTGAGTTTTTTACCCGGGGGCGTCGCCTGAATATCTATGCCATATTCGTATTTATTTTCCTGCCGGGCCCGATCGTCCGTTTGCTCATCCGCTTTTTTGCCGGCCGTAACGGTTTCCGTTTTTTCATCACCATTATCAGCGGCCGGCGTTTCCGCCGCCTCCGGCGCGGGTATCTTTTTTAGAATTAATTTTGCCTGGCCGCCGTTGAATAAAATTTTGAAAAAGTGTTCAAATTCACGGTTGATTTTTTCAAACGCCTCTTCAAATTGGTTTTTAATTTTATCGTCCAGATCCTCAATGATTGCGTGGCAGGATTTAATGGCCTGCTCCATATCCGTGACCTGTTCGTTTAAAAAGTCGTAACGCTTTTTGACTTCTTGATATTCAGCCAGGACCTCCTGGTCAATGCCGCCGATGACGGCCAGCTGGTTTTTTAAGCGGTTGATTTCGGCCAGTGCTTCGGTTAAATCAAGTTTCAGGAGCTCGGCCAGGGGCTGGAAATCATTTTTTATTTCCGCGGCGATCTCTTTTTCCAATTCTTCTTTTTTCGTTTCAATCTTGGCCAAATTAATTTTACAGTCATTATAATCATAATTGAGGCTGTTCAATTTGGCCTGCGAGTCTCTTAATTTTTTTTGCAGCTTAAATATTTCCTGGCGGCTGTTTTCCTGGTCTTGGGAAAAATCGTCAAGCTGCGTCTGTAAAACGCCCAGGTTTTCGTTCAGTTTGGCCAGGCTATTTTCCAGGTTCTGTTTTTGCTTAAGCAGTTCCTTTTTGATTTCCGAACCGCTACTTTGGCTTTGGGAAATTTCCGTTTCAATTTTTTTAAGTTCCAGGGCGTATTTATCGCTTTGTTCCTCAAGAAAGTGATTTTTTTGTTTGGCCGTTTCCCAGGCGGTTTTTAGCTCCTGAATTTCGTTGACCAGTGAATCCTTGGAGGTTAAAAACTGGTTAAGTTTTTCCTGAATCTTTATCAGCGCGGAAGAGTCGGAGCTGCCGTTTTCCGAAAGTTTATGCGTCAGCCATTTGATTTCTTGGGCGATGGCTTGAGCCTGGTGTTTAAGTTCAGCCAGCTGGCCGAGTTCAGTGATTTTTTCCAGCGTTGCCAAAAATTGTTCCTGTTTTTGGTACAGATCGTTGAGGTGGCTGCTGATTTTGCCAAAGGTGAATATTTCGTTTTGAGAAAGCTTTTTTTGCGCTTCCAATAAATCCTGCTGCAGCCGGCGATAATCGTCCAGGATGCCCTGCTGGGTGACGGTTTTTTCCGTGAGCTGATTGTTCAGGCGGCCGATCAGATTTTTATTATTGATAATCTGATTTTGCAGATCCTTAAGGTTGTTTAAGATTTCCGTTTTTTTATTTTGCGCCCAGACCAGATCGGTTTTGCCGTTCTTGGTTAAATCCAAATCTATTTTGCCTTGGATAACCGTCAGCTCTTTTAAGAGATCGTTTTTTTGAGCATTGGCTTTGGAATATTCCGCCTGTAATTTTTGAAAGGCCTGGCCGATGGTATCCTGAATTTGCCGTTGTTCAATGGCTTGCTGCAGTTGGCGCTGGTCGTTTTCCAGGTTTTGTTTATGGCTTGCCAGCCCGTTCAGTTCGGCTGAGTATTTTGTTTCTTCGGCGTTTAAGCCGTTTAGCAAGCAGGAGTAATAACGGAGCTGGAGCTCACTCAGGGTTTTTAAAATTTCTTCCTTTTTTTCCAATTTTTTAACCTGCCTGGTCAGCGATTTTAAACGAGGTTCTATTTCTTCCAGAACCTGGCGGCTTTGGTTTAAGTTATTCTGGCTGCGCTCCAGTTTATTTATTGCCTGGTCTTTTTTTATCTGGAATTGCTTAACGCCGGTGGCTTCGTCAAAGAATTCTTTGCGTTCCGCCGGGGAAGAGGTGAGAATGCCGTCAATCATGCCCTGGCCGATGATGGAGTAAGTTTTTTGCCCGAAATTGGACTTGGCCAAAAGCAGCTGGATATCGGTCAGACGGACCTTGTTTTTGTTGATCAGATATTCGCTTTCGCCGCTTCTAAAAATCCGGCGGGTGATGACCACCTCCCGATAATCAATCGGCGCCTGGCCGTCCTCATTATTTAAGATCAGGCTGACTTCGGCGTAACCCAGGCGCGGTTTTTTGTGGGAGCCGGCAAAGATGACGTCTTCGGCCTTTTTGCCCCGGAGAAGCTTGAGGCTTTGTTCGCCCAGGACCCAGCGGACCGAGTCACTGACATTGGATTTGCCCGAGCCGTTGGGCCCGACAATAGCCGTTAAGTCATGGTTAAATTCCAAAAAAGCCTTTTCGGCAAAGGATTTAAAGCCCTGGATTTCCAGCTTTTGGAGATACATAAGAAAAAAGTTACAAATTCCAAATAACAATTTGCAAAAAAATCACCAATCACAAATTCCCAAGACCAAACTTTGTTGATTTTCAATTAAGTCAGACTTAACCTGCAGAATTTATCGTTTGGAAGCCGCTTCCTGATTTATATATTTGAAAAGCGGAACATAAATTGTCCGCTCCATACGTAAGTTTAACCAATTATAGCATTTATTGAATATTTTGATAAGCCTGCCAGGCTGCAGTGCGGTATTTTTCAGCTTCGGTTAACGGATCGCCAGCTTCATAAATTCCCCGGCCGACAATGATGATATCCGAGCCGTTTTTAATCACGTTTTCCGGCGTATTGTACTGTTGGCCCAAATTATCGCCGCCTTCAGTGAGTTGAATGCCCGGCGTCAGGTTGATGAATTTATCATCGTCGATCATTTTTCTCATACCAATAAAGCCGATGACGAAATCATCGTATTTTTTGGCCAGCTCCACGGCTTGATGAGCGTAATCATCAGTCAAAAGATTGCCGGCCGAACTCATCTGCGCCAGCAGTAAAAGCCCCTGGCCTTTGGGCAGGCCGATTTCTCGTAGACCCTCAATGATGCCCGGACCGGGTAGAATGTGGCAGTTGATTATATCAGCCCAGTCGGCGATTTTATAAAAACCGCCGGCATATTGCCTTTGCACGGTGTGGCCGATATCAGCGAACTTGCGGTCTTCAAAAATCAAAAAGTCGTATAAGTTTTTTAGTTTGATCAGTTGATCAATAAAGTCGGCGGGAAGATTATTGATAATATCCAGGTGAGTTTTTAAAACGCAGATTTTATGGCCGACTTTTTTTACCAGTTCAGTCAGCTTGTTCCAGTCAGCCAGGTCAGCGGCTAAACATAAATTAGTCTGCTTTTGTTCCATAGTGGCGAACAGTTTTTTGGCGGTTGGGTTGCCGGTTAACTCTGAGCGTTTTTGGTAATTCATAATTAAAGAATCATTGATTAATTTACGCCGTATTTTTTTAAATAAGCTTTAATTTCCCGGGCTTTGTCCGCGGTTAAATAAATTTGTCCGTCAATTTTTTTGCCGGTCAGATATTCTACAATCTCATTGATGTTGACAATGGCCCTGACTGGAAAATGTAGCCGATTTTCGATGTTTTTAAAGGCGTCCAGGCCGTCGGCGGTTTTTTCCTGGCGGTTAACCGCCACCACCAGGCCGGCGTATTCAACCGGAGCCAGGCCGTTGATCAGTTCTACGGTTTCAAATTTAGTCCCGCCATCAGTAATCACATCGTCAATAATCACCACCCGCTCGCCGGCTTTCAGTTTATGGCCGACAATGATTTTTTTATCGCCGTGATCTTTAATTTCTTTGCGGTTGAAAGTGTAAAATTTATCTAAGCCAAAGTCGTTATTCAGGGCAATGGCCGCGGTGATTGCCAAGGGGATGCCTTTATAAGCCGGGCCGAAAATTACGTCAAAGTTGTCAGCGAATTCTTCTTTAATCAGCGAAGCGTAGAAGTAGCCAAGTTTACCGATGGCCTGACCGCTTTCAAAAACGCCGGTATTGATAAAGTAAGGGGACTGACGGCCGCTTTTTAAGGTAAAATCGCCGAATTGCAAAGCCTGGTTGTGCACGAGGAAATCAATGAATTGTTGTTTGTAGGGTTGCATAGTTTTCATTTTTAAACTCCAATTTCTAAACTCTAAACTTTTTAATGTTTTGGATTTATTTTTTAAAATAGTGTTTTTCACCGCTGGCGAGCCGTTCAAATTTGCCGAATTCCGTGATTTTTTTGGCGAACTCGGCACTGACTACCGGCCCGGCCTGGCACAAGCAAATACCCAGGGGATCAATGGCGCAGGAGCCGCAGATGCCGATGCCACATTTCATATAGCGTTCAATGGAAATTTCACAGAAAATTTTTTTAAGCAGCGCCAGGTCCACGATTTTTTCCAAAAGCAGTTCCGGGCCGCAGGCGTAAATGGCGTCATAATTATTTTGTTCAGCCAGGTCTTCAATCAGCTGCCAGGCTCGTTCATATTTTTGATTTTGAAAACGGTGATAAACTTTAACCCCCAGTTTTTCCAGCCAGGATTGGTAAATGATTTTGTCGGCGGTTTTAGCGGCCAGCACAAAATCCACGGCCAAACCCTGCTCGCGCGCGGCTTGGGCCAAAAACGTGACGGAAGCCAGGCCTGAACCGCCGCCGATTAACAGCAACTTCTTGCCCTGTAAATTATAGCCGTTGCCATAGGGTCCGTTAAAGCCCAGCCGTTCGCCAGTTTTAATTTTAAACAGTTCAGTTGTATAAGGACCAACTTTAATGACGGCCAGGCCGAATTGTTTTTTAGACTGCCAGGCTACGGAAAACGGTTTTAGATCCACGCCCGGTAGCCAGAGCATGAGGTATTGTCCGGGCCTGGCTTTAAGCTCATAATCAAAAACAAAAGTTTTATAATTAGGACTTTCATCAACAATGTCAGCGACGGGCAGAACAACGGGTTGGGTAATTTGTGGGGTTAGGCTTGACAGATATTTTATTCAGGAGTCATTTAAATTCAGTTGTTTTTTCGTTTACCAAAAAAGGGGAGGTGTGTATGATAATTTAAGTATTATCTATGTGCCAAACCGATGATGTCGGTTATTTTTTTATAGCCTTGTTTATTGAGCCAGTCGGTTGCTTCGTCAACAATCAGTTTAAAGGCTTGAACTGTTCGGCTGTAAATGGCCGTGCCGATCTGAACAGCAATGGCGCCGGCCATCATCATTTCAATCATGTCCCTGCCGGTGGTAACGCCGCCACAGCCGATAATGGGAATCTTAACGGCTTTATAAAGATCAAAAACGCAACGGACCGCTACCGGTCTTAAGGCCGCGCCAGAAACGCCGCCCATGCCAAAGCCCAAGATGGGCTTATGGACGTCAATATTAATAATCATGCCTGGTCCCATGGTGTTGACTGCGGTAATGGCGTCGGCGCCGGCTTCAACGGCGGCGCGGGCGACCGTTACCATATTTTCATTGGGGGAAACTTTAATAATCACGGGGACGTCGGCCGCCTGTTTTAAGGCGCGGGTGATTTTTTCAGCCATCGCCGGCGTGTGCTGGCCGCCCATGGTGCCGTAGCCCGGGGTGTGGGGGCAGGAGAGCGGAACTTCAATCGCTTTAAAGCCGCAGTTTTTAAGAGTTTCCCAGACTTCCACAAAGTCCTCAACTTCCTGGCCGATAATGCTTAAAATCGCCGGACTGCCTATTTGATCAATGTTGGCGAATTCTTCTTTGGCCTTGAGGGCGCCGGGGTTGGAATAACCCACGGCATTAAGCATGCCGGCTTCATAGGTGGTGATGATCGGCGCCGGGTGCCCCTGGCGCGGGTTTTTGGAAATGGATTTGCTGACGACCGCGCCGCCCCCGTTTTTGGCTACGTTGATCAATGAGGCTTTAGTCACGCCTAAAACGCCTGAAGCTAACATTGTGGGATTTTTCAGTCTTATGCCTGATATTGTAGTTTGTAGGTTTATTGACATTTAATAAAAATTTTAAATCCTAATATCAAAATCCTAAACAATTTTAAAATTCAAATATCTAAAGGCAAAAATTTTTAGTGATTGGAATTTTAATATTAATATTTGTTTAGAATTTAGAATTTAGTGCTTAAGATTTATTAAAGTGGTTTATCAATCTTATAATTTTCCAAGCCCAAGTTGCCCGGGCCACCCAAGGAAACTACTTCTTTAATGGCTTTAACCGGATCAGGCACGGTTAGCTTGTCCAGATTCTCTTTAACCTGCTGGTAGGCTTCCCGGAACGGCATACCTTTTTTCACCAGCTTGTTGGCTTCGTGGTTGGCAAACATTTCGGTGGTCAGGGATTTGATCAGCACTTTAGCGTTGGGTTTAATTTTGGGCATAATCAGGGCGGCGATTTCCAGGCTTCTTCTGGTAATGCCCAGGCCTTTAATCAGCGGCTCCTTGGTCAGCTGCGTGTCGCGGTTATAACCGGAGATTAAGTTTTTGCTGATGTCTTTGATCTGGGTTTGCAGGGCGACAATGACACTTACGTTGCTTCGTAAGATTTCAAAAACATCGGGATTCCTTTTTTGAGGCATAATGGAGGAACCGGTGGTAAATTCCCAGGGCAAATGGAAGAAATTGAATTCCGGCGTGGTAAACCAGATCATTTCATTGGCTAATCGTCCGAGCGTCATCATGATCTGGGTGCTGACGGCCAAAATGTAGCTTTCGGTTTTACCGCGTGAATTAACGGCATAGAGGGAGTTAATTTGAGTGCGCTTGAATTTCAGCAGGCGGCTGGTCATTTTTCTGTCCAGCCTGAAGTTGACGCCGTAGCCGGCGGCCGCGCCCAAAGGATTTTGGTCGTTTAGATTATAGGCGGATTCCAGGAGTTTATGGTCATCAATCAGTTCTTCCAAATAAGCGGCGGACCAATGACCGACGCTTGAAGGCATGGCCCGGCGGGTATGAGTGTAGCCGGGTAGAGGCAGATTTTGATATTTGTTGGCCATGTTTAAAAAGACTTTTTCCAGCTTAACTAATTCTTGGCTGATTTGTTTGAGTTTTTTCCGGGTATAAAGACGGGTGGCCACCAGGACCTGATCGTTTCGGGATCGGCCGGTATGGATTTTTTTCCCCAGCGGTCCAAGTTTTTTGATCAGATAATTTTCAATGGCGGTGTGGCAGTCTTCGTCTGCAAGTTTGATGACAAATTTGCCCGCCTGGTGCAGTTTGAGGATTTCATTTAAGCCGCGGGTGAGCTTTGCTAATTCGGTTTTGGAAATAATTTTTAATTTAGCCAGTGCCTGCGCGTGGGCCTTAGAGGCCTGCACGTCATAAGGCAAAAGCCGCTTGTCCAGTTCGTAGTCGTTGCCGACGGTGTATTTTTCCACCAAGGGATGGAGTTTGGTTGATTTTGATTGCCAGATTTTGGTCATAGGATAATAGTTAATTGTTTAATAGTATAATAGTTTAATTGTCAGCAATCCGTGTTAGTTCGTGAATGTTCGCGTCGTTTGTGCTCTATTCGCGAACTAACGCTGACGACGCTGACTTTCACGAACAAAAACGCGAATCGCGAACTATTTTATCATGTTAAAATTTTTCGGCCGTTAGTCGTGGCAATCTCCACCAGCTGGTCAAAATCATAGTACCGGCAAGCTTCCTGTAACATTCTCATTTCCGTCCACATATCAGCATCAACGAACGGCTGATAAAAGTCATAAACGTTATCTACGCCCAGGCCCACGGTCACGCCGGCCCTAAGCATCTCCGGTACGTTGGCCATGGAATTATGGACCGGCGCCTGGAATTGGTCCAGCTGGCGCATGCCCAAGGCCGCC
>Ga0209417_1004787_pt1 | contig 15750 bp, 15 predicted proteins | sample RifGroF2_FD_184002 | JGI IMG/M metagenome (GOLD analysis project Ga0209417, IMG submission 184002) | Groundwater microbial communities from Rifle, Colorado, USA - Groundwater F2 (SPAdes) (version 2) | ecosystem: Environmental > Aquatic > Deep subsurface > Groundwater | place: Rifle, Colorado... | reverse complement strand
ATTCGATTCACCTGTTAAATAATAACAATTACATTTTATTTTCATCAATTTAATAAAATTTTGTAATAATTTATAAAAATTATTTGCATTTGCGTTAGTATTATTAAAAGTTAATATATGTTTTAATCCATAATCTTTTATACATCTACATACTAAATAAGCGCTCATATAATATCTCATCTCAATTTCTTCTTCACATAAATTTTTATCAATAACATATTTATTTTCTTTTAACATTGATTTATAACATTGTTTATTTATTAAAGGACAAATAATTTTATAATCACATAATTGCTTATCTTCTATCGCTTTTTTTAAAGAATAAGTATGTATTATATCTCCATAAATATTTTTATCATCCATTGATAAAATATTTAATTCGTCGTCATCGCTAAATTCATTATTTCCTTTGTAAATTTTCTCTGTTGCTGTAGTAAATAATCTTTTTTTTATTTTTAATTCATTATTTAATAAACTCGAAAATGTTCTGTTACTATTTCCCACTGTTTTGTGTGCTTCATCATATATACACATATCTAATTTTATTTTATTTTTATTTAAAACATTACATAATATATCAGAAGATTGATAAGTTGTGATAATAATATATTTATTATTATTAGTCAAAAATTTTTGTATTTCCTTTTTGTCAGTAGTTAAAATTAAACCGATATCAGGTTGTTCTTTAATTTCCGCATCGGAACCAATTAATAAATATTTACAATTATTTTTCATTTCGCTCCATGTATTATAAACTTGGGATAACAAATATAAAGAAGGAACGGAAATACAAACATTATTTAATTTTAATTTTTCGTAAATCCAATAGCAAACTAATGTTTTACCAGTCCCGCACGGCATATATAATCTTCCTTTATCATTATTTTTAAAATAATTTATTGCCTTATTTATTATTTCAATTTGGTAATTTCTTGGTTCGAAAATTATTTTTTTATATTTTTCTTTCATTAAAAAATTTTTTATCAAAATAAAAGTATTTATTGAAGTTTCTTTTAATGTATGATATAAAATATTTATAATATTTGGACATTTATCAATATATTTATTGGGATTAATAGTATTAGAAATAAATATACCTTTTTTAAATTTCCCAGAAATACCAAAAGTTAAACCAAAGAAAGTACTTAATTTATCCCAAGATATTTCTTTGTCAATATTTTTTCTATATTTGCATTGGACAGCAAAAAATTCATTATCAAAAGTTTCTAAAATTATATCAATACCAATATCTTTATTTGGCGGAATATGTAATTGTTTTATAATATTTAAAGGAGTATCTTTTAATAACCAAGAATTTTTAATCAAATTCATCCATTTATTATCAAAAAGAAAATATAATTGACAGAAATATTCAAAATAATCACCCTTTTTTTTATTTGATAGATTTTTTAATTGTTTGTTAAAATTATTAAATGATACACATTGATTTATTATTGTTTTAAACTTATTATCCATTATTAATTATAATATATTATATTATTATTCATTATTCGTTTCAATTTTTTTTATACAAATTAAACAAAATTTAATTTATTTATGCGATAAAATACATAAAGAATAATATATATTATAAAATAAATGGAAGACATTGATTATTTAGATGAAGATTTAGAAATTAAAGAACAACTTGCAGTATCATTATCATATATATCTCCAGAAATTGTAAAAAACCATGACATATGGGCTGTAAAATTTAAATATGTTTTTTCAGATATAGAAGAAGCATTAAAATATACTTCTTTACAAACAACAAAAACATATAATATATACACTTGCGAAGTTGGAAAATGGTTAGCATTACATAGAAATCCAAAAAAAACAGGAACTAAAGAAGCAAACGATTTATTAAATAATCTTATGAAATATTATATTAATTATCTTAATGATGAGGCAATTGAGGCAGAAAAATATAAAAAACAAAAAAAAAAAGAAGCGATTGAACAAAAAAAAAATATTTTAAAAAAAATAAATGGAGAAAAAGAAGAAGAATTTAATGAATATAAAAAAATCGAAGAAGTAAAAGATGAAATTAATGATGAAATTAATGATGAAATTAAAGATGAAATTAATGATGAAATTAAAGATGAAATTAAAGATGAAATTAAAGAAGATATTAAGGAAAAATTACAAGAAATAAAAATGGAAGAGTGTGAAATTATTAATAAATTAGAAAATGATAATGATATTGGAATGGCAAAATATTTTGCATGTGTTTCATTTTTAATACATCCAAAAGATACAAATTATCCTGTGTGTGGTATTAAATTTAGAGGAATGTTTGAATCTGAAGACGAAGCAAAAGATTATGCAGATAAATTAAGAAAAACAAATAATAAACACGATATTTATGTTGGAAATAATGTGATGGGAAAATGGATTTGGAAACATGATACTTCCGATGCAAAAGATGTTATTTATGATAATCATGCACAAAATGAATTTATGCATCAAAAGAAAAAAAATGAGGAAGAAGCAAAAATGAAACAATTACAATATAAAAATGAAGAATTAGATAGAAAAGCAAAATTGGATATTCAAAATGGGAAATATAGAAGAAGGAGAAGAAACAGAAATAAAAAGAAAATAAATAATAATATAGTTAATGAACAAAAAATTAAAAACATAGATGAACAAGTCACAAAACAAACAAATGAACTAACAAACCGCCTTTCGAGATTAAGAGAATTAGAAGAAAAAATGGCACAATTAAGAAAGTTACAATTAAAAAATTAAATTTTAGTAATATTTTAAACCATTCATTTAATTAATTAAAAATATAAATGGTTTTGATTAAAAAAAATAAGAATATTTTTAATTTAATAATTAATTTAATTATTAAATTTTTCAAAATAATATTATAAATTGAAATTTACGCAAATGTTCATTAAATAATATATACTTATTGAAGCGTTGAGACTTAATTATTTTTTTTCAATTTACAAAAAATTGAAATTTTTATTTATTGGATATCACATTAAAATATAATTTCTGTGTAAAGTATATATGGAATCAAGCGACGACATTATTGATACATTAAATTTAAAATATATTAATATTATAAAACAATTTATTAATGGTCAAATAAATAATTATATTAAAGAATTTTCCATACTCGATATTAAAGATGAACATGGAAAAAAAATGTATAGGACAATTTCCGGCATTGATTATACAATTATAGAAAATGAATTGTATAAAATATTTTTCAAATAAAAATATATTTATTTTTTCTTTGATTTTATTAGATTCAAATATTTTTGTTTGTATTTACAATATTTATGAAAATAATTTACATTTCCTCCTTGTTGAGATGTATCTAATTGTATCGTTTGTGATTGATTTTGTTTTTGCATGATATATTGATCTATTAAATTAATAGCATCATTTGATGTTAATCTACCCAAAGGTAAAAAAGTTATCATTTTACTAACTAAATCATTCAAAAAAATCTTATCTTCGTTTTTTATTAATTGTTTCATATCATTTATTAATTGATATATAACCATACCAATAGCAAAAGAATCTATTATATAATATTCTTTTTCTATAAATCTTTTATCATTTAATTCAATAAGAATATTTGTTACCATTGTATGAAATATACTTGAATTTGTTATTTTGTACATATTATTTTCCATTTTAACAAAATTATTTAAATTTTCAGGAATTTGATTTTGTAATATATCCGGTATTTGATTTATTATTATTTCAAAATATTTGTACATAAATGAATCCATTATCACATCCAAATTCGATAGGTTGCCCCAATTTGTTATGATACGATATAATAAAATTTGTTCCGGAGGCCAATATATATATGTTGAAAACGCCGAAAATGGTTTTAAAATATAGTGTGATATTAGATCCCAATCTATAAGTTTAATATTTTCAGGCGATACATTTTTTTCTATATTAATAACTATATTTTCTAATTTGATATCGCCATGAACTATTCCTATTAAATTAATTTTATTAATACATAGTAACAGATGTTTTATATATTCTAATATATTATTACAAAAATCATTATAATGATCCCTATATTTTATTTTATTGTTTATTAAATCGCGCAGAGATATACCACCATATTCATAAATTGTGTTTCGTTTAATTTCTTTACCCATATAATTTTGGGTCTTATTATTAGTTTGGCATTTCATTAATTCTTGTAATAAAAATTTATTTTCAATATTTGGTGTATAATAACATTTTTCTATCGGTAATATATAATATTTTTCCCAATCCGATATATTAGTTTTGATTTTATCAAATAAACTTTTTTGTTTTTCTGTCCCATATTGATTTTCTTCTATGTGATCTAATGAAGAAACATATTTAGTTTCTTTATTTATTATTGGAGAATTTATTGAACATGGAACAGCAGGCCTATATACACAACTATATGTTCCAGAACCCAAAAATTTTGGATCATTCATTTTATATATATCGTGTATAATAAAAATAATTTATAAATTATTTTCAATATCTTCCGGACTTAAATGCGAAGAATCCATCCGTTCTGACGGATTGAATTGAATTAATGATTTTATTAACATATAAATTTTATGTGTTCGTGCGATATTGAAATGTTTAACAATTTTATATAATACACATCCAATAGAAAATGAATCAATAAGTTGATATTCTTTTTTTTTAAATTCTGGATTATTAAGACTTTCGATTATAATGTCAAATGGTTCAATTAATCTTGTAAATGCATCCTCTCTCATTTTATATTTTGAACCATTTATTGTATATTCAAATGCATTGACCCAGAATTCGTTTTGAATACCATGCTTAATAAATGCATATTGATTTTTAAATATATATGTGTCATTTATATTATTTATAATCATTTCACAATATTTTTTAATAAAAGATATTTTATTTTCATTGATATTTTCAAATGTAAAAGGATTAGTTTTTATAATATATTTATAATATTGTTCCGGAGGTAATAATTTATGAAAATATGGTTCTATTTCTAAAGGTTTAAATACGTTATGTGATAAATTATTCCAATTAATAATTTTAATATTATTTCCTTCGAAAATAATATTTTCTAAATCTAAATTACCATGAACAATTTGAATATTATTTAATTTATTTATTGCATATAATATTTTTTTTATATAATTAAATATATTACTATAAAATTGTTCATATAAATCGCTATATCTACTATCATTTATAAATAGTTTTGCTAATGATATTCCGTTATATTCATAAATAGTATTGGTCTTTAATTCTGTCCTTCCACATTTTATTTTTTCTTCTTGAGAAATCATCTGCATATCATTTTCTTGTAAAATACAAGAATGATATGGAAATATATAATAATCATTCCAATCATTTATATTGGTTTTTATAAATCTATCTATATAATAGTTTATTATATTTTGTTTATATGTTTCATATGTTTCATGACTTAACCATGAAACATAATTACCTGAAGGTATAACTATCGAAGATTTGCTACATTGTATCGCCGGTTTAAATACACAACTAGAACTATTTTCTTCTATAAAATTAATTTGTTCCATTTATCAATAATGTATATTACAATATTATATAAAAAAAATATATTTTATACTAAAAATTATTAAAACAACTTTATATTTGAGAAAATCATAAAAAAAAATTGAAAGATAATAAAATTACAATTGAAAAATTAAATTTTATATGAGTTTAAAATAGTAATATAAATATGTTAAAATTTATAATTTTAGTATTATTATTTGTTGGCATATTATTTGTGTCAATATCAATAATATTATCAAGAGTTAAATGTCAAAATGAAAAAATTATTTATAAATATATTCCACAATCATTTGAGGAACAACAAATGAATGAACCACCGGTTTCAAAAATATTTGAAAAAATATTTAAATCACCCGATACATGGATTGGAAGTATAAATGAATTAGATAGAAAAAAACAAGAAGAAATTAATAAATATTTTATTAGCCAAATGTAAAAATAAATATTTTTAAGTTAATAATTAAATTTTTTATAATTTAATTTTGTAATGCATTATAATAATATACAAATTCTTCTAATTTATTTGTATTTTTATAATTACAAATAACCATTGCATTAAAATTAATTGTTAATTCTTCAAATAATTTTTTAAATATTTCAAAATTTTCAAACTTATATTTATTTATTATTTTGTTATATTTTTTTTTAATATTTATAGTGTCATATAATAAAAATGTATATGTAAAACAACATCTAATATGTGGAGGAAATATTTCCAAATTTTTACATGAAATTACTATAGTAATATGATAATTTCTAGTATTGGAAAATAATTCTTTCATTTCATTTATTATTTTATCTGTATATAATAAATCATCTATTATCAAAAGAACATCTTTATTCTTTTTTTCATTATTTAATTCGTGTAATAAAATTTGTCTTTTCAATAATGTTCTAATAATTTTATTATCATAATGGTCAAATAATAAAATCCCTTTTTTCATTATTAAATTATTTGTTTCTGTTTCTAAATTAAAATCATTATTGGAAACTATATTATTCAAATTAGAATAAAATGGAAAAAAATATTCTGTTTGAGGATGTATTATTATAACAAGTGGTATTTGATAAAATTTTTCTATTATTGATTTACATAAATAACTTTTTCCCGAATTTCTTTCCCCGATTATATTAATAACATCATATCTAATTGTATGATTAAAATTAAAATTATTAATGAACATTTAATAAAATATATAAAATATTATTTATATATTAAAAAAAACAGGAAGAAATTAATAAATATTTTTAAGTTAATAATTAAATTTTTTTATAATTTAATTTTGTAATGCATTATAATAAAAAATATATTCGTTTATGTGATCATATGTTTTATCATTTAAATATTTATTTGCTTTATTATTGTAAATAACCATCGCGTCATAACCACTTGTTAATTCTTCATATATTTTTATAAATTTTTCAAAATCTTTAAATACATTTTTATAAATATTATATATTTTTTTTTTATTTATATTACTATGTAATAAATATGTGTATGTATAATTGAAATCATGTCTCAAATAAGAATATAAGATACAATGATTAGTAAATATTAAACTTACACATAAATTTCTTCCCATAGAAAATAATTCTTTTACTTGCAACATTCTATCATTTGGTAAACAATCGTCCATCACTAAAAGAACATCACCATTTATTTGTTGAACTTTATCATTCCTTTTTTCATAATTTATTTCATGTATCATACATTGCCGTTTTAACAATGTTTGAATAATTTTAATATCAAAATTATTAAATATCAAAATGCCTTTTTTATTTACTAAATTTTCAATATTTGTTTCTAAATTAAAATCATCATTATTAACAATATTATTTAAATTGGAATAAAAATGATCAAACCTTTCTGTGGGTGATATTATAATAATAAGAGGTGTTTCGTAATATTTTTCTATTAATGATTTACACAAAAAACTTTTTCCACTTCTTCGTGGACCATATATATTAATAAAAGGATAACAATGTGTCATATGATTTAAATTAGAAAAACAAATTCTGCGGTTGTGCCCTAGACTAACTATTTTGTTCATCTTAATAAATTATAAATAAAAAAATTTTAAATTTTAAATGCGCTTAATTTATTTTGTAAATTATTCAAAATAAAAAATATCATTAAACAATTGAATTTTTTATTAACTTTTCACCATGAAGACTCATTATTCCAACAACTTTTTTCTAAGGGATCATATATATTTATATCAATTTGTAATTTATTTAATTCATTTTCATATTTTTCCATTATATCTTTCGGAAATTTTTCTGTTACGCATTCTATATAATATTTATTTATGGCAGATCCTTCAATTGAAGAATTAATAAAAGTTTTAATTAAATTTTTATAATTAATATAAAATGATCTTTTCTACACATTTTTCTTTTTTCTATTTTTCCATTTAATCTATTTTTTATTTTATTTATTTCGCTTTTATATATGTCATTTATATTTTTTGGAAAATTTTGTAGTATTTTTACTATATTTGCCTTTTCATCACAATATTTACATTTTGAATATTTAAGTAATTCTATAGCTAATTCTTCATTATATAATTCTTCCGGAATATAATTAAATAGATCAACTAAATTAATATTAAAAAATAAATTTGATACCATTTTCACATTCAATAATTTTTTGGGTATTAATTTTAAAATTTTATCGGCACAATGATGATCACAATTTAATGTGGCACTTTCACATATTTTTTCTGTTAATTTGCGTTTCGAAATAGCCTTAAATATAACATTGGTATATGCGCCATGTTCATCATATTCACTTATAACGTTACAACAAAATTCATCTGTCAACATGTCATCCGGTACAAAATCAAGAAATATTGTATCACATGATATTAAATTTCTTAAAAAAATTTCCACTAAAATTTTTTCATCTATATATTTATTTTTAATTATTGAATATAATTCATAAGTTTTTTTGTTCCTCATATCCAAACATTTGTTATATGATAATTTATAATTTTCTATTATACATTTTTTTAATATATCATATGATTTATGATATGATGTGCAATCTATATATTCAATGTTATTATTTATTTTTTCTAAATCAACAAATAATTTTTCCATATTTAAATTTTTTATTTTTTCACAATATATTTTTTTAATTGACATAATTATTGGTATTGATTGTAAATTTTCACAATAATAACATCGTAATTTTTCTAATTTATTCATTTTTTTAGAAATTTTTTTTATATTTGTGAAACAACAATTTAAATTTTTAATTGAACCTATTTTGGGTAATTTTATAATATTTTTACAATATGAACAATCTAATTTTTTTAAATTAATTAAACATAATGGAATTTCCGTAATTTTTGTTTTTATACAAATTAATTTTTTTAAAGAAATAATTTTTGGTATCGTTTTTATTTTTTTACAATACGAACAATTTAATTTTTCTAAACTATTTAATTCTTCCGGAATTATTTTAATCATTGTATTACTACAATTTAATTCTTCTAAAGAATTAATTTTAGGTATTGTTTTTATGTTATCGCAATATGAACAATTTAATTTTTTTAAATTATATAATTCTGATGGTATATAACTAATTATAGTATTTTTACATATTAAGTATAATATATTTTCTAATATTGGAAAATCAGTACACATGAAATTATTTCCGCTATGATTAAAATATTTAACATTATTTAAACATCCAATAAATTTTATAATTTTATCAACATATCTATCTATTTTAACTACATTGTTACTAATATCAAAACGGATTATTTTATCATAATGCCAATATAAATTCCAATATTTACAAACTTTTTTTATTTCTTTTAAATTAATAAATATATTTGGTTGTAACATATACACATTTAATTCCCAATATATAATATCAAAAAATTTATTAAAATTCATATATATTAATAAATATTATATATACAATATATTATAATTTCAATTTTTTTTGTTAAATTTATTACAAAATAATTATCACAAAAATTTATTTATTGAATCAATTAATTTTAATTAGGCTTATCCATTAATGAAAATAAATAAAAAAATGTTTTGTCCATTTTTAATATTTGGCGTACAAAATTTTATTTTGTATCAAAGATTTATTTTAATTATAAAACTTCATAGTTTTTGTCAATTATAATTTTTTATTTATTAAAAAAATAAAATACTAAATTAAAAATATTATATTAAAAAAAAATTTAAATATAAATTAAATTTGTTATCATTGTAAAAATTAAAATAAATTCAACACTAAAATATTTTTAGTATTAAAATTTATATACTATTTATAATAAAATTTTAATTAAACATATTAACGGGTCTTTCTTTAACTTTTTTATTCAATTGTTTTTTTTGCCATTCTTTATTATAATTATTTTCATGATATTCCCATAATTGTTTAGAACCAACAGAATTTGGTCTAATATTTGGATTTTTATAATTTGGTGCTTTATACCAACAAATAATTTCATTAATTTTTTGACTTTTACTTCTATTTGTAATAACTAAAGCGGAATAATTTTCCGTTAATTTTGAAAATGCTTGTTTAAATAATGTAAAATGTGGAAACATTCCTGCGTAATGGTCATAAAGTTTTTTAATATTGTTATGAAAATTATCTGCTAATAAAAATACATAATCAAAATTATTACGCAATTCTGGAGTTAATCCGAGTGGTGATTGCGATGTAAATATATATGTTATTCCATAATGTCTTCCATTTTGTAATAGATCTTTTATAATTGGATTTTTCATCCATGTCCCTTTTGAACTCAAACAATCATCCATAATAATAAATGAACGATTATCTATTTCTTTTTTTCCCATAAGACGCCTTTTTTTATTTTTTTCCTCTATTAATTCATATCTCGTTCTTAAATTTTCAATAATTTTATCATTAAATTCATCAAAAATACATGACGGAGGAATAAATTTATATTTTGTATAAAAAGGATCTAACCTTTCTGTAGGGGAAATAACTACACCGACTGGTATATCATGAATCGCAGACATAATTGCCATACAAATCCAACTTTTCCCACTTCCCCGTTTTGCAATCATCATTATTGCCGGATTTGTAACCATTTTTTCTGGCTCAAATTTATTAAATGGCATATTAACGATTTTTCCTTTTAATGAAAATGTAACTTCTTTAATACGATCTGACATTTATTATATATTATATATATTTTTTACAATAAAAAACTTGTTAATGATTCTGGTATTTCTATTCCATTATTTAAAATATAAAAATTGTGCGCAAGTGCAGGTTTTTTATTTTTATTTAAAAAAATTAAACATGCTAAAAATACTATTATTGCTATAATTATAGGAATTTTAATATCAATTTGTGTTTCCTTTTTAATATATTTTAAATATCCATAATATATTAATCCAACCGATATACCAATACCAATCGATATTTGTATATTATTATACATTATATATAAATATAGAAATAATAAATTTATAATATTAATTTTTTAAATAGTAATATTATTGGTGATGATAATAAATGAAGAAATAAAAAATATTCACAAAAAAATACTTTTTGTAGATAAAAATATAAATAAATTATCAAAGAAAAACAAATTAATATTTAATAGTGACATTATTAAAAATTTTAGAATTTTGTATGATTTATTAATAAATAAAAAAAACAATTATAAAGATATATTAAGTTTTATTTTTAATAGGAAATATAAAATAATTATAAATAAATATCAACCAATAAATAACATAAATGATATATATGTATTAGATAATTTACATGATTTTACAAATAAAAGATTAAATGATAAAATAAATAAAAAATTTATTAATATATTGAGAAATACAATTTTTAAATATATTAAAAATGAAAAAATTTTGAATATTATTAAAAAAAATAATAAAATTATTGATATAAATTCTGATGTAATTATTGATAAAATATTTGAAATATTGAAAATAATAAAAATTGAAGGAACAGAAGGAGAAATTAAATATTTCAACACAAATAAAAATAATATATATTTTGAAACAAATGGGATATACAATATGAAAAATTGTATATGCCCATATAAAAAAATAATAGATAAAGCAAGTTGCAATTGTGATGATGAAAATATAAGAAAAAATTTAATATTAAATAATAATATAATTAATATTGATAATTACAATAAAAATAATATTATTATTAATATAACAAATAATGAATTATATTTTAATATAAAAAATGATATTTTCCATTATTATTATATATTTTTCGAAAAACAAAAGAAAAAAAATGATTATTCTTTTATATTTAATAACGAATATTATAAATTAGAAAATTCAATTAATGGTATAATTAGAAAAATAGAATCAAAATTTTTTGATGGCTTTAGTTCATTTATAGATAATAAATTAAATAAAGAACAATTATTAAATTATTTAGAAAAATATATATTAGCGGGATGTCATTTAAAAAGATTAGGTGATTATGCACAATTACATATATTTAATAATAGTAATTTAACATATTTTCAAACCATTGATATATATTGTTTTTTATATGGAACTTATTGTTTAAATAATGATAAAATTATGTTAGTTAATAATAAATTTATATTTTTTAAAACAATTTTTGAAAACAAACAATATGCTATTTATATTAAAAATGAAAAAAATGATTTTATTAATATGGTTGAAAAAAAATTAACGGATATAATTAATTCGATTAGGAATATTAAAAAAAAAGGTGGATATTTGAAAATTAACACAATGGATAATAATTTTATTCAAACTAATGATATTATAAAAATTGAAAAAAATATAGAAAAAAATATAATAGATAAATATAATATGAACAATATAAATACAGAAATACTAGAAAAAAAAACAAACGATGATAAATTATATGAAGATTTAATAGATATAATAAATAATGTTGCTCATGGACAATTAACATATTTATATTATAAAACACAAATAGATGAATTTCGTGAATTATTAGGCGATAATTTTGAATTTATAAATGGAATAATTAAAAAATTAAAAAATTTTGGTTTAGATATTGATATACATAAAGAAAATATACGAAAATTATACGAATCGATAATATTTTTTAAAAAATATTTAATAATTTTAGATATAAGTGATAAAGAAAAATATTTCATTAATGTTATTGAAAAAATATACAATGAATTAAATATTAATAAATTTAATACATATGCTTCCATGTTTGCAGATATTTTATATAATTTTGATAAATATGATGATATTAACTTAAATGATGATATAAATATAATGTTTAAAAAAATTAAAAAAATCTATGGAAAAGTGCCAGAGCATTATGATGATGATGGTGATCCAATATATGATGAAAATGAACAAAAAGGAGGAGTTAATTATTTGAGTAAAATAATAAAATTATCAAAAAAATATTTTAAATATAAAACAAAATATTTAAACATAAAACAAAATAATTCTTTAAATTTACAATAATATATTATTGAATAATCGCGTTCTGTCAGTAAGTTCTTTATTTTCTATGATTTCATTATTATTCTCTATGATTTCATTATTATTTTCTATGATTTCATTATTATTTTTATTTATATTAAGTTTTAATTCTTCTGATTTTTTAATATTTGATATTATTTTTTCTTCATTATTTACAATATTTATTTTATTATCAATATTATTAAATAAATTTTGTTTTTTATAATATTGTGATTTTAAATATTCTTTTAAAATTTGTTTTGTTGGTAATATTTTAAATAATGCATTTGTTATTCCTATATCAATTAATTCATAAATTTTTAAAATATTTTGATGTTTGTTTGACGAATTAAATATAAATAAATTTATTAAATTAAAAAAAATTTTACAACATTCAATATAACATTTATGAATAAATATTTTTGTATTAATATTGTTATAATATTCACGAATCAATAATTTACTTTCTTCGGCATTACATGTTAATAAAATTATATGACTTTTTATTACTGATTTGATTAAATCATCAAGCCATTGACAATCTGTATATTCTTTTATACGTTGTATTTCTTGTTCTAATTGGATATCATTTAATTTTGAAACATTATTTAAATAATTTTGAAATAAACTTTCTTCTGTTATTTTTCCTATTTTTATTTTTCTTTTAGTCGTTTGAGTTATTAATATATTATATTTCTTTACTGAATTATTATATAATTCTTTTATACCTTCATATATTGACGGAATTAATATATTTTTTAATAATTTTAAATATTCATCTTTAATTATACTATTATCCATTATAATTAATGATGATAATAAAATTTTAATTATTAACTTGCATTTCCACCTCTATTAATTAAAAATTCCTTTTGTTCCTTCGTCATACACATACATCCAGCGCCTTGATATGCATTTCTACAAAAATAATTGGATGGAACAAATTTATTTTTATTTAAAAAAACTGATTCGTCATATTTTAATTTAAATGGTAATGGCTGTTGCTCACAACATAATGGAGAACACATATTATTCAATAATCCTAATTTTCCATCTGCGCCGTCATCAAGAAAATATGAGTTGTCTATTTTCGGTAATGAATTTTCTCCATACGACTCTCCCCATGCTGGATCTATTGTTTCTGGTAATGAAAAAGTATCATTTGTCATAATTATTCCTTTCTCTTTATCGATATAAGGAATATCAACGCAATAATCATTATTTGAAAAAGTTTCTCGTTTATTGAATGATAAAAATATAATTATAATAATAAATAACAACAAAATATATATTATCATATATTATAAATAACATTTTATTTATAATAAATTTATTAAATTATTTAAGAAAAATTTATTGGTAAAAAAATATCATCTATGAACCAATTTCCTTTTATATCTCTTTTTCTTGGAAAATAATCTACATATAAATTAAATGTTTTCAACAAATGATTAATAGAATTTATATAATCGATATCTTGTGCAATAACCGAATAAAATTTATATGTATTAAAATTTAAACCATATTTATCTATTGCTTTCCTTTGTTCTTTTTCAACTAAATTTAAATATTGTTTATATATTTTATTTTCCTGTAATTTTATTTTATCATTATCAAATGTATATTTTCTAATATTATATAATCCTTCGGGCGTGATAATTATTGAACCTCTCATTTTTCCTTTGTTAAAATGCCATACGAAATGAAATATATCACTAATACTTGGAAATTCATAAAGTATATTGTAAATTGCTCTCCCCCCAATTTTAGGAGTAGGCGGATGTGTATGAAAGATATATTCGTATTTAATCATGTCTTTCATATTTTCAGGTAAATATATTGAAGGGTCATATATATCGACACGTGATGTTTTTGCCGATACTATTATTTTTTCTAATCCCATATTAGAAAAATATAACAATCCTGTATGTTCTGAATTTCTAAAAATTTTATCATTTTTTGAATATTTTTTATTATATCCGCCATGTTTCATTAATGCATCCATAATAAGTATTTGATTTTTTTCTATTTTTATATATTTCATTATTTTTTTATCATAAACTAGTGAATGTAATGATTTAAATTCTTTCGTTGATTTTGTTTGTGATTGGTATCTATAAATTGATTCTATAAAATTTAATGATGGTTTTATATTATGCGATTTGATATAATGATATAATCCATCTTCCCAGAATATATTTGAAATATTGTAAAATTTTGATGTTATATTTTTTTTTCCACATATTAAACAATCTTTATTACTAACATTATTTGGGGAAAATTTTTTATTTTTATTTAAATAATATAAAATTTCTCGTAATCTTATTAAAAATTGTTTTTTTCCTGACCAATAATTCATTTGTTTTGGTAATGGAAATTTTTTATTATTTGAATCTTTTTTTAATTTTTTACTACGCCAAACAGATTCATAAATAAATATATTATCATTCTCTTTTATAATATTCATAATATAAATTTATAAATTATTTATGATAATAATATAATATATAATAGACAAATTTTAATTAAAATATTTTTTATATACCATAATAAAAATATATATTTAAAAAAAGAATATATATTTAATATTTAAATATAGGACAAAATTTATCTTTAAGGAAAATCGAACGCATTAAATCATTTGATATAATTTTATTTGTTAGTAATATAATTTTCTTGATATTAATGGGAAATAAAATATTAAAATGTTTGATATAA
>Ga0209417_1004786_pt1 | contig 15753 bp, 15 predicted proteins | sample RifGroF2_FD_184002 | JGI IMG/M metagenome (GOLD analysis project Ga0209417, IMG submission 184002) | Groundwater microbial communities from Rifle, Colorado, USA - Groundwater F2 (SPAdes) (version 2) | ecosystem: Environmental > Aquatic > Deep subsurface > Groundwater | place: Rifle, Colorado... | reverse complement strand
CGCATCAGCCTTTACTATACTTACTCCGGCTTGTTCATAGCTAATTTTCATCTTCTTTACCCGTTATTTAGTTGAAATAAGCTCGCGGTGAGAATTCTCTAACGTGTTTGTGTTTGAAGGAATTAAGCAGGAATAACACCACCCTTCCCTGCCAAAAACATCTTTCAGTCCTTCTAAAGAGAGGTATTTTAATGAATCCGCTTCTATAAATTCTTTTATCCCGTCAGTATTCTTATGGCTATTTGCTATAAGCTCATTTCTTGACGGTATATCAACGCCCCACTGACAGGTATTGATTAATTTTGGTGAAGCTGACCTGAAATGAACTTCTTTTGCTCCCGCCTCTCTTATCATTCCTACTATTTCAAGGGAAGTTGTTCCTCTTACAATAGAATCATCGATTATAACAACCTTTTTCCCTTCAATAACTTCTCTCATGGCTGTAAGCTTTCTTGGCAGGACTTTTTTTCTTAATTGCTGTTCCGGAAGAATAAAAGTCCTGCCAACCCAGCGATTTCTCATTAATCCCATTTGAAAAGGAATTCCTGACTGTTGCGCAAAGCCAAGAGCCGGAGCAAAACCAGAATCCATTACAGGCACAACAATATCGGCATCCACAGGGTTTTCTATAGCACATTTTTTCCCGAGTTCTACTCTTGTCATGTAGACATTTTTATTAAATATATTGGAATCCGGACGCGCAAAGTATATATGCTCAAACACACACATCTTTGACGGAATTTTTTGGGCGAATCTTCTTATTTCATAACCGTTTTTAGTAATTATGACACCTTCTCCAGGTTCAATATGTATAATTTTTTTTACTGTAAGAACTTGGAAAGCGGTGTCTTCTGAGCTTACAAATACTCCTTCTTCTCCCTCGCATAATACTAAAGGTCTATAACCAAGAGGATCTCTATAAGCAAAAACCTTTTCTGGCACACAAAATAGTATAGACCAAGCTCCGCCAAGGAAATTATTTGTTAAGACTTCTCCTATCTCTTCAAATAGCCATTCTGAAGGTGATTTGCAAAGCTCCCTTACTACTTTTTTAAGGATCATTTCGGTGTCAGAGGTCGTAAGAAAGACTTCTCCTTGCTCTTCCAAATCTTTTTTCATCTTTATAGCCGCGTTAACATTGCCGTTATGGGCGACAGCAACCTTTTCTCCAAGGTAAGTTATGACATAAGGCTGGGCATGAATAGCATCAGACTCGCCTTGAGTTGAATATCTGACATGTCCAATGCCAATTTTGCCTGTTATAGCCTTGATTACCTTGTCAGAAAGGACTTCCATTACTAGTCCCTTGTTTTTATAAGTAAATAAATCATCATCACCGCAGCATATACCTGCGCTTTCCTGCCCTCTATGCTGAAGCATGAAAAGTCCTTGCTGAATAAATGGCGCTATATGGTGTTCTTTGCTTGCTCCTCCAAAAATACCGCATTCTTCCGAAAATTTAATTCCGTCAATTCTGGAATCAGCATAGCCTATGCAATGTTTTTTGCAGAAAAATCTCATCTTTCCATCTCCGATTCAATGGATTTATCATACAGGTCATATAATTTTCTTAAATCAAAGCTGTATCCGTCAAATTCCATAATATTATTTACGCAATCGCCAAGTATTTTATATTGAACTTGTTTAGATTGCAGGATTTTTTTTGTTTTTTCAAGCTCTGCTGTTGAAATTACATATCTTCCTGTAATTTCTCCAAATAGCGCTTTTTCTTCGTCTTTGCAGAAAATAAGACTGCCTTTGAAGCCTGTATTTCCATTTTTTACGCCTTCAAATACGGCTCCAAAAAGTCCTCCTTCAGAAATATCAATACATCCGCAGATTAATTTGTTATCTCTTAATTTAAAGATTGTTTCTTCGAGATTTTTTTCCAAATCAGCATTTGTTTTATCAACTTCTCCGCCAAGAAAATCATATAAAACTCTTTGATAAAGAGAACCTCCTGTGTTTGAATCATCTGCAATCCCTTTACCCAGCAAAATTACAGTTTCTTTAGTAGAAAAAGCCGCTTTTAACAGTTTATCTGCCGAATCGGTGTATCCAATCATTCCTATTGTTGTAGTCGGAAAAACTCTTCTGTCAGGTGATTCGTTGTAGAAAGACACATTGCCGGAAACTACAGGCACTTCTGCTTCTCTACAAGCATTTGCAATACCTTCTACCGATTTTACGAACTGGTAAGCGACTTCGTCCTTTTCGGGATTTCCGTAATTCAGGCAATCAGTTACGCCCAGAGGTTTGAATCCGCTGGAAATAAGGTTTCTGCAACATTCCCAAACAGTGTTTTTTGCGCCTTCGTAAGGATTTAGAAAAACTTGTCTTCCGTTTGAATCAATCGCAAGCCCCAGAACTCCGCCTTCTTCATGAATCCAAATTCCTGCTGCACCTGATTGAGCCGGTTTCAATGAAGTTCTTGTTCCCACTGTATGGTCGTATTGTCTATAAACCCATTTCTTTGAAGCAAAATTAGGATCAGAAACTATTTTTTCTATTGCTTCAACAAGAGGGGTCTTTTTATTAAGCGTTAAGTTTCTATATTCGTTTATATATTCAGGTTCTTCTTCGTTTAATGTGTATTTTGGAGCTTCTGCCAATATTTCCGGCGGTAAATTCGCCACTTCTTCGCCATGCCAGAATAGTTTAAAGCCTCCTGTTTCTGTAGTTTTTCCTATAATGCTTGCGGGAATTTCGTATTTTTTAGAGATATTAAAGACTTTTTCAACGCCTTCTTCTTCTACAACAAAGAGCATACGCTCTTGCGACTCTGAAAGCATAATTTCCCAAGGCTGCATTCCTTCTTCTCTAAGATGAACCTTGTCAAGATAAAGGTCTATGCCGCATTCCCCTTTGTAAGCCATTTCTGACGAGGACGATAAAAGTCCTGCCGCCCCAAAATCCTGACAGCTTTGAACTTCTTTTAAGTCAAGAATTTCAAGGGTGGCTTCTATTAAAACCTTTTTAATAAACGGATCGCCAACTTGCACCGAAGGTCTGTCTTCTTTTGAGTTTTCGTTAAGCTCTTTGGAGGCGAAAGACGCTCCATGAATCCCGTCACGTCCCGTATGCGAGCCTACAATAATTACAACTTTGTTTGGTTCGGCTTTTGCGGAGCGGATTTTGTCTTTTTTCACAATTCCGATCGCCATAACATTTACCAGTGGAGAATCTGTGTATGATTCGTCAAAACCGACTTCTCCCGCTACTGTCGGAACTCCGATACAGTTCCCATAATGAGAAATTCCGCGAACTACTCCGTCAAATATATGTTTTGAAAAGTTGTCAGTGATTTTACCGAATTTTAATGAATCCAAAAGAGCGATAGGTCTGGCTCCAATTGCGAGTATATCGCGAATAATTCCGCCTATTCCTGTTGCAGCCCCTTGAAATGGTTCTACTGCCGAAGGATGATTATGTGATTCAACTTTGAAAACTATAACATGCTCTCCAATTTGGATACCGCCGGCGTTTTCTCCGTGGCTTACAGCACCGCCCGAAGGAAATTTTAACAAATATTTTCTTGAATGCATATAGCCGCAGTGTTCTGACCACATCGCGGAAAACAAATAAGTTTCAAGCTTGTTTGGTTCTCTTCCCAGCCTGTTTTTGATTTCTGTATATTCAAAATCTGTTAATCCAAGCGCTTTATATAATTCCAGTTTTTTTTGAGTTTGCATGTTTTAATTCCTTACTGTGTCATTGAGAGGAGTACTACAGTCACTCAAGCTGTCATTGCGAGGAGGTACGAAGTGCCGACGTGGCAATCTGTCCATCATTGATATTTTGTTTTAAATAATCACTTTTAAATTTACGTAAAACGTAATCAACAGAATTATTTACATGTTTCAATGATTCTTGGTCTGTACCAATTGGACAATCTTTATAATATTTTAAAACAGCTATAATAATTTCTGAATAATCTTTAAATTCAAGCAATTGGTATATATTACTTATCAAAAAGCCTATTTCTACTTTAAATTCTCCATTTTCCAACATTGTTCCTGATAAATTTTTCAAAATATTATTTAAATTTTCATAATTTAGTCTTTTTTCTTCTCTGTTTCTTAAATCAATATACTTAACAATACTAAAAACAGCACCACTAACTATACTTAGGACAGTAATTATATTTGTTATATATGGTAAGTATTTTTCCATTTTTCTTCCTTTTTTGGATTGCTTCGTCGCTTTGCTCCTCGCAATGACGACTGTATTCCTTTGTTGTTTGTTAGATAGATTGCCACGCTCCCGTTGGTCGCTCGCAATGACAAAGGGGTTAACAGATGATCGAGGCTAAAGCCTCTCCTCGCAATGACAATACGGATGATTGGAGCATCTCAAAAAAGGCTCTTCCCTCTGTATTTCCTGTTTCTGCAAAAATAGCCCTTTCAGGGTGAGGCATCATTCCGATGATATTGTTTTCTTTGTCCCAAAGTCCAGCTATATCTTCAACAGAGCCGTTAGGATTGTTTTTGTATTTTAGAAAATCCATATTTTTAGCTTTAATTTCCTTCAAAGTGTCTTTATCTGCGATATATCTGCCTTCTCCATGAGCTATAGGGAGTGTTATTTCTTTGCTTTCAAAAGAGAGCCCCGTTTCTTCGCAGATAAACTTTGTATTATCGTTGACTGACAAAATACCTGGAAGCAATTTAGCTTCGCAAAGAATCTGAAATCCGTTGCAAATTCCAACCAGAAACCCTCGTTTTTTAGCGACATAGCCGTTTAAAGCCATTAAAACAGGGCTAAATCTTGCCAGTCTTCCTGCTCTGATATAATCCCCGTAAGAAAAACCGCCCGGCAAAAAAACTACGTCATATTTATCAAGCGAAGTTTCATCGTGCCAGATAAATTCAGTTTCCCATCCAAAAAATTCGCAGGCGCGTTTTGTATCTATGTCGCAGTTAGTTCCCGGAAATACTATTATGCCTGCTTTTATATTTTTGCAGCTCATACTTCCAAAAACCTCTCAACTTCATAACTTTCAAGGACGGGATTTGAAAGCACGTCTTCACAGATTTTGTTTAGTTTGTTTCGGGCATCTGATTCATCATTACCGCTGACTGAAAGCGTAAAAAACTTTCCTACCTGAACTTCAGCGTTTTCTTCAAGTCCTGTTCTTTTTAAAACCGTATCCACTGCTGTTCCCTGCGGATCTCTCACGCCTTTTTTTAAGGTAACTGTGATATCTGCCTTATATTTTTTCATGTTAACGCTTTCTCCTAAAGTTTTATCCCTAAAATATCCGCCAATTTTTTGTAAGAAGAAATTAAATCGCCTTTTTCTTCTCTGTAAACATCTTTATCAAGGGATTCCATTGTTCCTTTAACCCAAAAACGGCAAGTGTCAGGAGAAATTTCATCAGCAAGGATGATTTCGCCTTCTGCTGTTTTTCCAAATTCCAGTTTGAAATCCGCTAAAGTTATACCAAAAGAATTCATGTGTTCAGAAAGTATTGTATTGATATCCAGAGCCATTTTCTCAATTTCTGATAGTTCTTTCTCCTCTATGATATTCATATATCGGATATGTTCCCTGCAAAGTATCGGGTCGCCAAGAGAATCGTCTTTCAGGTAAAACTCGCAAAGAGGCGGAGTAAAATTCATCCCCTTTTGAAAGCCTAATCTTCGGCAAATCGAGCCTGCTGCGTAGTTCCTGACCACAACTTCAAGCGGAATAATATTCACTTTTTGGGCTTTTAAAGAAAAATCATCTATAAATGACACTATATGCGTTTTTATATTGTGAGAGTGGAGTAATTCAAAAAAATATCGCGTGAACGCAAGATTCACGCGACCTTTATCAAAAAATACATCTTTTTTCTCACCATTAAAAGCTGTAGCTTCATCCTTGAAGTGTATAATGACTTCCTTCAGATTGTTTGTGGCAAATACTTTTTTTGCCTTGCCTTCATAAAGCATTGTTAGCATCATTTTCGGCGCCTTTATTTTAACAGTATTTTTCTCATCCCTGCAATCTCTGCCATTCCTGATTTTGAAGTTATCATGCATGCGCTAGTTAGTCAATAAATACTGTAGGTTTATAAATTGACTAATTCTTTAATAAATTAGATTAATATTGTTTTAATTTAAAAATAAGCAATTTTTTAGTATAAATTGTTTTTATTATTATATAGGATATTTTATTTTTGGATATTTTTAAGGAAAGAGAGAAAGAGGAGGATAAAGGCTATGACAGAGCCTTTAGGAAATTTACAGGGTATTAAACAAAATAAAATTAATAAAAATCAGCCAAAACAGGAAGATTTTTCTCTTAAATATGCGGCAAGTGTATTTAATCAGGATTCAAAAGCTAAATCTAACGGCGATATTTTTAAAACCGGCAATAAAAAACTGATTGATACTTATAATGTGTTTAAAAAAGCTGTTTCGTCCCATGATAAGAAAAAAATTAGTGAGGCGGCTGACGAATTTACGGTGAATTCCTTAATGGAAGATTTAAGCGATGACGGCAAAATCAATCAATCAATATTGAAAAAAGGAAATAAATTTGGCAAATTAAGTCAGGTGACAAACGATATTTCTAAAGATGATCTGCTTAAAATTATTCTTAAAGCTGATAAAGCAGACGATGGCGCAGTTAACGGCTCTGTGATTTCTAATAATCCGGGATTACAGAAATATCTTGATATTGCGGACAACAAAAAAGAAGATAATAGCGTTCAAAATTATAATTCTTATCTTAAGACAGAAGGATATGAGCCTGCTCAAAACTATAATGTCTTTGATTCGATGAGTCCGTTGAGCGGTTTGCCTGTGTTAGATTCATTAGGCTCTTCTTTGGATCCGTTTGGAATGGGTGAAATCCGTAATATGATGAGAGAAATTATTTACAATCCGAATGAATATGCGGATGTAAGTCGTAAAGATTACCAGTATTCAGTTAAACCTGACAGTATAGCTCAAGATGGCGCTACAGGAAAAGCTGTCTATAATGCTCTAGATCAAATAGGCGCAAAAGAATCAGACCAAAGTTACAAAAAATTTACTCAGGGAAGAACTGAAGCCTGGTGTGCTGATTTTGTAAGCTGGGCTTATGAAAAAGCAAACGGTGGCGTTTGCCCTTGGGGTTATAGGGACAAAAAAGGTAATTATAAGGCTGCTGTAACAGAAATAGCTGACTGGGGACGCAAAAATTCTTTATTCAGAGAAAATAATCAACAATCCAGAAATAATTTAAAATCCGGTGATTTGATTACTTTTAAAAACTCAATCGGTAATCATATTGGAATGGTATCAAGAGTTGATAAGGATGCTAACGGCAATGTTACTGCAATTCATACTATTGAAGGAAATACCAGCGATAAGGTTGCAGAAAGAACTTATCCTGTCACTAACAGCCAGATTGCAGGATTTATAGATATGAATAAATGGCAGTCAGGCTCAAAAGCAGGATAGTTAGTAATATTTATTTTATAAAAAATAAGCAAAAAATAAAAAGGGCTGAACCCCTTTTTTATAAAGTATGCGCTATCCGCGATTCGAACGCGGGACCTCTCCCTTAAAAGGGGATTGCTCTACCGGCTGAGCTAATAGCGCATTTTTATTCAGACTTTTAATTAATTAGCAGCTTCTTGTCCGCACCTCAATTTATGTAATTAAATTACCAAGAGCATAATTTGAAGTCAAGTAAAAATCATCATATTTATAAGATTATGTTTGATTAAAGCTTAAAAATCAGGTGTTAATTCCTGCTTTGCATCTCAAAGGACTATTCAAAATAATAGTTTGCTCTCTATTTGCTCCGATACTTATTATAGAAATCGGCACTCCGATAATTTCTTCAAGTCTTTTGATGTATTTTTGCGCATTGACAGGAAGTCCCTCATAAGTTTTTATTTCTGAAGTTTCTTCCATCCATCCGTCCAAAGTTTCATAAATTGGATCAAAATATTTATGAAAACTGGTATTTGACGGATAATATTCATAAATTCTTCCGTCTCTTCTATCTTCATAGCCTACGCAAACTTTAATTTCTTCAAAAGAATCAAATACATCAAGTTTTGTCAGAGCAATATCGGTTAAGCCATTTAAAAGAGCGCTATGTTTTGCGATTATTGCGTCAAACCAGCCGCATCTTCTTTTTCTTCCGGTTGTAGTTCCAACTTCTGCTCCAATTTGTTGAAGTTTTTCTCCGTCGATGTCTCCAAGTTCTGTGGCGAAAGGACCTTCTCCTACTCTGGTAACATAAGCCTTGAATACGCCAACAACTTTGTCTATAAAAGTCGGACCTATTCCGCTTCCTATACAAGCTCCTCCTGCTATCGGGCTGGAACTTGTCACATATGGATATGTTCCATGGTCAATATCAAGCATAGTTCCTTGCGCGCCTTCAAAAAGAATGTTTTTCTTTTCTAAAACCGCTTGTCTTAGCATTTCAACAGTATCTTTTATGTAAGGGGAAAGAATTTCAGAATATTTTTTACAAAATTCAAGGATTTCTTTTTTTTCATAAGTTTTAGAACCGTAAGATTCAAGTAATTTGTTTTTCTTAGGCAAAACAACATCAAGTTTTTCTCTTAAAGTTGCTTCATCGAGAAGATCTTCCGCTCTTATGCCAACCCTGTCATATTTATCGACATAAGTGGGACCTATTCCTCTTTTTGTTGTGCCTATTTTCTTTTCTCCAAGCACTATTTCGTTTAATTCGTCTATATCTATATGATAAGGAAGTGTTATATGAGCTGAAGAGCTTATGTATAAGCCTGAAGTATCAATGCCTTTTTCTTTTAATCCTTCTATTTCCTGATGTAAAACTTCGGGATTAATTACAGTTCCACAGCCTATAATGCATGTCGTGCCTTTATACAGGATTCCTGAAGGAATAAGATGGAATTTATACGTATGACCGCCTGTAACTACAGTATGTCCCGCGTTGCATCCACCCTGATATCTAACTACCAAATCGGCGTTTTCAGAGAGAAGGTCAATTATTTTAGCTTTTCCTTCATCTCCCCATTGCGCGCCAACAACAATTACATTGGACAAAATTATCTCTCCTTTTATTGATTTTGATTTTAGGCGTTGATTTCTGGTATCAGTCGCCATCTTTTGTAAATACTCGCAATTTAGTATAAACAAAGCAAAATTCAGCGTCAATTTTTTATAGCAAATTAGTTAAATTTTTATGATTGCTTATTGACTTTCTTCAATATTAATATTAATATCAATATTGAAGAACAGATAAAGGAGTTAATATAATGGAATTACAATTTCAAAAAGCTTTAAATGAAATCACTAAGTTATATTCAGGTGAAATATTCTTAGTCAAAGATTTATTCAAGGGTTATGAATGGAATCGTTTACAATTAAATGATAGGTTATTATTAGGAAAACTTTTCTATGATAGAATTACAAAGCAATATTTAGAGACAGTTATACCCATAGACAAAAACGGTTCAAATCAACAAAAATATAAAAAATTGTAGTTTTAAGCTTAAGCTAAAAACTTAAATCTTCTTTCGTAAATCAGCGGAAAGTTTGTGCGCCATAAGTCCCTCAGTATTTGCCAAATTAGAAGCTACTTTGCATAAGTTGTTTTGAGCTGCTTCTTTTGAAATTTGCTGGTAAGTTTGTACTTTTACAAAATCAAGCGTGCTTAAACCGCCTGTATATCTTGCAACTCCGTTTGTAGGAAGGATGTGATTCGTTCCGCTGCAATAATCACCTAAGACTTCCGCGGAATAATTGCCTATAAATAAAGAGCCGTAATTTGTATATTTGTCTATGTCTTTTTCTGTGCTTTCATAACAAATTTCAAGATGCTCGGGAGCTTTTTTGTTGGCAATTTCTATAGCCTGTTCTATGTTTTCAACAATAATTATAATGCTTTTGGAAATAGATATTGAGGCTATTTCTTTTGTTTCGAGATTTTCCAGAAATTCATCAACTTTATTAATCACATCATCAGCAAATTTTTTGGAAGTTGTAATCAGATAAGCTCTTGCGTCAGGATCATGTTCGCATTGAGCAAGCATATCTGCAGCCACAAAAGATGAATTTGCTGTTTCGTCAGCTATAATCATAACTTCGCTGGGACCCGCCAAAAAATCAATTCCGCAAACACCGTACACTTCTTTTTTTGCGGCGGTAACGTATTTATTTCCAGGCCCTGTTATTTTATCGACTTTCGGAATGGTTTTCGTGCCATAAGCCATTCCTGCTATCGCCTGAACTCCGCCTATCCTGAAAATCCTGTCAGCCCCCGCAAGTTTGCAGGCTGTAATTGTAGCGGGTTGAATTTTGGGGCTGCAAACTATAACTTCTTTTACACCCGCAACTTTTGCGGGAATCACAGACATTATTACCGAGGAAGGAAGCGGATAATTTCCTCCGGGAACATATGCCCCTATTTTCTCGAGAGGGATGACTTTATGTCCGAGTTTTATTCCGTTCGCGTTTGTTTCGATGTCTTTAATCACAGACAATTGTGCTTCTGCAAAGTTTCTTACGTTTTCTATGGCTTGTTTCAAAGAATTTTTTATTTCTTCGGAGGTTTCTTCATAAGCTTTTTCGATTTCTTCTTGCGAAACTTCAAGCTGTGTTAATTCTCCATCGCCAAATTTTTTGCTGTATTCTTTTATGGCGACATCCCCGCGATTTTTTACATCGGAAATTATTGCAGAAACTGATTCAATCCCTTCAAATTCCTGATATTTATAAAAATCTTCCGATAATTCGCTATACTTGATGAGTTTCATTTTTCAAATTCCTATTTTCTTCTGGAAGAAAGGTGGTTTTTTACATCTTCAAGAGTAACGCCGTGTTTTACCATTAAAGTCATCACAAAATACGTTAAATCAGACACTTCCCAGATTAATTCATCTTTATTTGCCGCTGTAATTACTTCAAAAGCTTCCTCGTTTATTTTGCGTTTGAGAAAAAGCTCATCATTAAAGAGTTTTGTGGTGAAGGAATCAACAGGAAGTTCTTTAAATCGGCTTTCAAGAACTTTATACAGTTCGTCAAGATCAAAATTTCTTTCGCCAAAACAGGTAGCGCTTCCTGTATGACAAGCAAAGCCTACTTGTTCGACAATATATAACAATGTATCTCTGTCGCAGTCATATTTTACTCTTATTATTTTCTGGGTATTGCCCGATGTTTCTCCTTTTACCCAAAGAGATTTTCTTGAACGCGAAAAATAAGTTGCTTTTCCTGTCTTAAGAGAGTGTGTAACAGCTTCTTTATTGCTGTATGCAAGCATTAAGACTTCTTTTGAATAGACATCTTGAACAACAGTAGGTATCAAACCTTTTCCTTTGTCAAAATCAAGAAGGGAAGTATAAGCTTCTTCAAGGTCAATTTTCCCTGTATAAATGCCCATTCCAAGCTGACAGCCTGCGCCAGCTTTATCAAGCTCGATTATTTCTTCAACAGAACTTATTCCTCCTGCCGCAATAAGCTCTTTATCGGTAATGGAGCGGATATGTTTAATTGCATCAATGTCAGTTCCGCCCATCATTCCTTCTCTTTCAACGATAGTGTATAAATAGCCGGAACAAAGATTGTCAAAGCGTCTTACAAGCTCTTCTGCTGTATTGGAAGTTTCTGTTTGCCAACCCTGTGTTACAACTTTTCCTTTGTTTGTATCAATCGCCAGAAGCACTTTTTCTCGCGGAAGCTGGCTTAAAAACAATTCAGAAGCGGCTGTTCCTATAATAATTTTCTTAGCGCCATAAGAAAGAATTTCTTTAGCTTTTTCAATAGTTCTGATTCCACCTCCGACACGGCAATCAGCAACCTTGCAAAGCTCTTTTATAATCTCTGTGTTGTTTCCCTTGCCCATCGCGGCATCAAGATCAATAACCGCAATCTCGCCAAAACGCCCGAAATATTCCGCAAGCTCAAAAACATTTTCTCTTTCAAGAATTTTTTCTTTTCCTTGCTTTAGCTGGACTGCTTTTCCGTCCATTATGTCGATGCTTGGAATAATCATTTATAATCCTTTCTCTTTCACACCCTATTTTAACCTGGTGGGAACCCCTTTATTATACAAAAAATTCTTTAAATCATTAATTTTAACGGTGTCAAAATGGAAAATAGAAGCCGCAAGCGCGGCATCAGCCGCTCCTTTTTCAAAAATATCGCTAAAATGTTCCATATCAGCCCCTGCGCCTCCTGAGGCAATAACAGGAAGATTTGTATTTAAAGAAACAGCTCGTGTTAATTCTACGTCAAAGCCGTTCTGTGTTCCGTCAGCGTCCATTGAAGTAAGCAAAATTTCTCCCGCTCCAAGTTTTTCAACTTCTTTTACCCAGTCAAGAACTTTCCATTCTGTCTTTTTTGTACCTGCATTAATATAAACGAACCATTCATTATTTTCTTTTTTAGCGTCAATAGCAATAACTATGCATTGAGAACCGTATGCCTGCGAGGCTTTTTGGATGATTTCAGGGTTTTTGACTGCCGCTGTGTTCAAAGAAGCCTTATCCGCACCTGAAAGAAGTATTTTTCTAATATCATCTATCGTTCTAATTCCTCCGCCAACGGTTAAAGGGATGAAAACCTGTTTCGCCACCTTTTCAACCACGTTTCGCATTGTGTCGCGACCTTCATTAGTTGCGGTTATATCAAGAAATACTATCTCATCCGCGCCTTCTTCGGAATATCTGGCGGAAAGACTTACCGGATCTCCGGCATGTCTAAGGTTAAGAAAATTTACTCCTTTTACGGTTTGTCCGTCTTTTACGTCAAGACAGGGAATTATTCTTTTTGCCAGCATTTTTTATACCCGAACAAATTTTAAACTTATTTTATTATAACCCAAAGCCAAGAATCCCAAACCACTTCATTTAAAACAAATATTAAGAAAATATTATAAAAATATGTTTTCTTTTAAAAAATCATTATAGTTTTAATATAGATTACTTAATAATAAAAACGCTAACATGCCTATAAATTAATTAATTAGTAATATTTTTAGTTTATTTTGTAATAAAAATATATCCATGTTGGCAATTTACAACGCAAAATGCACATAGGAAAGTGCTTTTAGGCTTGTAAAATTTTATTAAGAAATTTCATAAAGTATATATTAAATCAAAAAACTTCGTGTGAAAATATAAAAATTATATAATATGGTATTTAACATTTATTTAATAAATTTTCGAATCAAAATTTAATAAGGTAGGAATTATGAATAAAAAGCCGCATATAAATGATGAAAATGAGCAGTTAAAAAATGTTGAATACAATGGCACTATAAATAAAATATCAGCTAAAAGCAATAATATAAAAGCTATGATGAAGTTTAAATACTTAATTTATAAATTAGAACGTACTTGTTCACAGAATAAATTTTTTCTTTAATTTTTTTCTATCCAGCGTCTAAAAAATTCAAATCCTACTTCCCCGCTTTTTTCAGGGTGGAATTGGAACGCAAATATGTTTTTATACTCTATTGACGCCACAAAATCCATATAATAATTTGAATATGCAGAAACTATTTGTTTATTTTCAGGAATAACATGATAAGAATTTACAAAATAAACATAATCGTTTGTTAAAACAGTGTTATTTGTTGTAATTTTTAGTTCATTCCAGCCTATCTGCGGAACTTTTCCTTCGGTAAATTTAACTACTTTACCGGGAAATATGCCCAATCCTTTTACACCGGGGGCTTCTTCGCTTTCTTCAAAAAGAACCTGTATTCCAAGACAAATCCCCAGAAAAGGCGTACCGGAATTTATTTTTTGAATTAAAGCGTCAGTAAGACCTTTTGAATTTAATGATTCCATAAATTGTCCGAAATGCCCCTGTCCCGGGAGAATAATTCTATCCGCTTCAAGAATATCATCTTTTTTATCGGTTAAATTATATGCATATCCAAGTTTATCAAGGATATTGGTTACGCTTTTAAGGTTTCCGCCGCCGTAATCTAAGACTATTAAATTATTCAAACTTTACTCCTTTATTAAAGAATCGATTGCCACGTCGGTGCTTTGCACCTCCTCGCAATGACAATTGAGTTTATATAACCCCTTTTGTTGAAGGCAATGATTCAGAGTGTTCTTTGTTTATACTGCAAGCCTGTTTTAATGCCCTTGCAAAGCACTTAAAGATGGATTCAATCTTATGATGAGGATCTTCTCCGTCAAGAAGTCTTATATGCAGAGTTAACATGCCGGTAGTGGCAAAACTTACAAAGAAATGCTTGACCAGTGCTGTTTCAAGATCACTTACTAACTCTTCTCCAATATTTGCGGTAAAACCGCAGAAAGGTCTTCCGCTCAAGTCAATAGATACCTGCGTTAAAGCCTCATCCATAGGAATAAGCATAAATCCGTAGCGATTAATTCCTTTTTTATCTTCGAGGGCTTTTCTAAAAGCTTCTCCCAGAGAAAGAGCAACATCTTCAACTATATGATGAGGGTCTTTGTCCAGTGAATTCGCTGTTATATCAAGATCAAAATACCCGTGAGAAGCAAGCTGCTCAAGCATATGGTCAAAGAATTTTATGCCTGTATTGATATTTTTAACGCCTGTACCGTCAAGATTCAGGCTTATTTTTATTTCTGTTTCGAGTGTTTTTCTCTCAACTATTGCTGTTCTCATAATTTATCTCCATTTAATAGTTTTATTAAATCTTCTGTATTTTGAAGAACTTCTTCCGCGCCGAATTTTTTAAGCTTTTCGGTAAGCTCAAGACTTTTATCCTGTGGAGGAAGCACGCCTATTGCTGTAATGCCTGCTTTCTTAGCGGAAATCATATCATCATGCGTATCTCCCAAGTAATAGGCATTTATGGGCGATGCTATACTTAAAATTTTCAATAATCCGTCAGGTTCTGGCTTGTGTTTGTCATTTGGTAAGTCTTCCATTGTGATTACAGGACAGAAACAGTCTTCCAGCCCCCATCTTTTAAGCGCAAATTCTGCTTCCTGTTTTGGTCTGCCCGTAAATATCGCCAAATCATAATCTTTTGCCAGATTTTTTATAATTTTAGGAGAAATCAGAATTTCTTCGTTTAAAATAAAGCCGTCGCCGTTATTTCCAAAATATAATTCCTGAAATTTATCTATAATCTGGCTTTTAGGAATCATAATTCCGGAATTTTTCAGTAAATATTCGGTTAAATCCCAATCATTGTTTAAACCGCCAAGGTTTTTTGACTGCTGAATTTCTTCCGGCGAAACTTCTTTGCCCGAAAAATGCCTGTAAGTTTCCTTTATCGCCATGCGATATGAATTTCTTGTGTCTACAAGCACACCATCAACATCAAAAATTATCAAATCCCTCGATTTAAGAGACTCAAGAATATATTTAACGTCTTTAACAGCAGGTAATGTTATTCTTAGGCAGTTTTCAAGATGCTTTGTTTGTCCGCAATTTTTGACCTTTATTCCTGCATTTAAAAGCTTTTTGTAAATAAAATCAGCTTTTTCCCCGAAGTCGACGAGTAAAAAGTTTGCGTCACTCGGGTAAATTTTTACAGCAAGTTGTTTTAAACCTTCCGCAAGAAGTTTTTTAGACTCTTTAACCTGAGAAACCACATAATTCAAGTGTTCAATATCATCGAGCACGGCTAAAGCGGCTTTTACCGCAGCAATATTTACGCTGTAAGGTTTTATAGCTTTCTTTAGATGGGTGATATTTTCTTTATTTGCAATAATATAGCCGAATCTTAGACCTGCAAGCCCGAAATCTTTAGACATAGAGCGTGTTATAAAGATATTGGAATGGTTTTTAATTAAATCTATAAAAGATTCATCTCCAT
>Ga0209417_1004783_pt1 | contig 15758 bp, 23 predicted proteins | sample RifGroF2_FD_184002 | JGI IMG/M metagenome (GOLD analysis project Ga0209417, IMG submission 184002) | Groundwater microbial communities from Rifle, Colorado, USA - Groundwater F2 (SPAdes) (version 2) | ecosystem: Environmental > Aquatic > Deep subsurface > Groundwater | place: Rifle, Colorado... | reverse complement strand
TGCGGAAGTCGCCGATGTCCTTATTGGCGTCCACCACAACGGCCTTGCTTGCCGTCACCGTGCCAGCCGTTTGGCCGTCCAGATAGCCAAACTCAGCCTCCAGGATGGTGGTCGCGCCAATGGTGATTTGACCGTCATCAACGGTCAACTTAGAGACGTTAGTAACGTCACCCATGATAGGCCTCCTTTAGGCGGTTTAGGTATTACCCATGACGGCCAGGCGCCAGTCCTGATAGAACACGTTGTAGCGGGCATGGATTTTCACGTTCCACGTCCCACCGCCAGGGCCACTTGGGTCTTCCCAGGCGAAGGCTTGCGGCTGCTTGCGGATCACCAAACCGAGCGGTTTGGCGAGTTGGTTGGGGTCAACCAAAAACCAGGCAGTCGTATCCAGCCAGCCACCAGGGGCAACCAGGGCCTTGACGTTGCCGGCATACGGGTTCATTTCCCGGTTGGCGGTGTCAGAGGCTTCGCGGTTCGTGGTGATCTGCGCAGCCTCATACTCTAGATCGGACGGCACAATCAGCAGGTTATGGTTCAGGCCCACCGACTGACCGCGGCTATCCAGGAACTTGGACGCGGCAATCTTCACGGTCTTGAAGTTATCCGGGGCCAGGGTCAAGCCGTTCAGGTTGTCTTGAACGGTCGTGTACTCCGCACCGGGGTCAACGTGGCTGTTGGAGTAGAAATTCAGGCCATCGTAGGCAATGCCGTAGGTCGTGGCGTCGCCAGAGTTCAGCGCGGCAAAGGCCAGGTAGTCCTTGTGCTGCTCGAAGCGCCCGGCTGCGCTCTGCGCCCAATTTTTCAGGTTGCCGGTTTTGTTATCTTCAATGGCGTTCTGGCTGATTGGGATGGTAATCTCCCAATCCACAGGGTAGACTAGCATTCCCTGCTCTTCGCCGCCGAAGAGAGTGCTGGGGCCGCCTTCGTGCAAAGCGCCGGTCTTCTGCGCTCCGGTGCGGGCATCGGTGCCGCTGCTGCCCAGCTTGCCGCCATTCTGAACGGGCCAGGGCAACGCGCCCATGCTGGCGAATACCTCGAATGCAGATTCGCTTTTGTATTCCTGGCAGAACGCATCGCGCAATGGAGTGTGAACTTTCTTTTGACCGACCAGGAACTCGGCCAATACCATCTTTTCGAGATGGGTCTTGATGTCAGAACGAGTAATCATTGTATATGCCTCCTGGCCTTAGGTCGCGGTATTCGTCCGCATGAATGCGGGGGCGATATTGACGTAGACATAGGTTGCATCCACGTCTTCGATGTAGCCGACCCACAAATTGTTTGTTGAAGTGGTCGTGATGGTGTCATCATCACTGGCGTAAGCTGCAGCGCCAATGTCGGTGATCGCCAGGCCGCCTTTAGCGAACGGCCAAACGCCATCGCGGGCGACGGTGCACAGGATCGAGCCATCGGCGGTGTCAGACGAAGTCACGCTCTGGCGCTCCAGGGCAACGCCACCAAAGATGTCACCGCTTGCCATGTTCGTGCCGCTGGTCAAGGGCACGGCCCGGAAATATCCGTCAGTGTCCGAGACATCGCACACCATCAGAGAGCCTTTATAAACTTCGTGAGCGGTTGACCCGCCGCCAAAGTTGGTGTACCCGGCCAGGCGCACAACAGCGGTATGGATTGCACCGGCGCTGGCCTTTGGGTTACGCTGTTTGTTTGCAGAGAGCACAGCCATTTTGGTTACTCCTTACCCTGCCACTTGGACAGGTCATAGCGGGTCAGGTCGCCCAACAGATCGGCGGCCAGGGGGCTTGACAGGTCAGCGATTTTCAACTCGCCGCTGTCCAGCTTTGCCGCAAACTCAACCGGCAGGGGGGTGACGCCTTTCGGGTTCTTGCCGTGGCCGACTTCCGAGAAATTCACCAGGCCGCTTTTGACGGTTTCGGTGAAAATGCTTTCGGCTTCGGCGCGCTGGGCAGCGTTCAGGCTGGTAAGAAACTTCTCCAGCCGTTCGCGGGTGACGGGCAGGGCGCTGGGCGTTTCGTCGCTGCCCTGAGTCAGGCGTTGCGACAACTCCGCGATGTGGCCTTGCAGCTTGATTTCCGCGACCATGTTCGCCAGGATGGTGCCGGCCTGTTCCTGTGCGCGCTTGAACTCGCTCTCAAGGGCGCTGCGCATGCTGGTAAACATCGCTTCGCGGGCCGCGCTCAGATCGGCCACTTCGGCCAGGGCATCACCCTTGATCGACTCGCGCAACTGCGAAATGAGCTTATCGGATGCGCCGCCGCCGTCACTGAGTTCAGCCATGACCTTAGCGCGCGCCTCTTCCAGCAAGGCTTCGTGCTGCTCTTTGGTCAACTGGTTAAAATCCATTGCTTCCTCCTTGACTTTCTCTTTCTTTTGGGTTTTGGTTTCGGCGGTCGCCGCCACCATTGCTGATAAATTGCTGCTCAATTCGATGGGCCGCAATAAAATCCTGCCTGATTTATCCCTGGTCGCTGGCCAGTTGGTCAATGTGCCGCCAAGAATGACTTTGCGCACCGGGTCGAATGTGGCGCTGAACCACCGTTGGATGGCCTTGCCGATCAACTCAACGCCTATCTCAGTCCACTTGGGGGTAAGGCGAATAATGTCGCCCGCGCGCTCAATGCCAACAATCCATCCCGCCGCGTCACCCTTGTCATGGTTGCGTGCGTCAATCGGCAGGCCGGCTAATTCGCCATTCTCGCCGCGGGTCGCCTCGATGGCTGCCCGCGTGTTGGATACCACGGCGTCAAAGTCGGTCGCGCTGACCTTGACGGCTTGCATGTGGGCGTCTATAAAATCGCCTGGGGCCAGGCCGTCAAATGGTCGCCCGTCAGCCATGCCGGAAAGGTCAACAAAGAACGGGCCAACGGTCATGTCTTTCGTGGCGGCCTTTTTCTTCATCTCTTCGATTTCTTCATCGGTGACTTCTTTAGTATCGGCCTCTGCCAGGTCGCCCAAGTCAAACATTTTGACGGCCTCGCTAACTGACATATCCCCCATGACCGACGCGTAGCAAATGCGGATCGCGGCCTCTTTGTCTTTGCCGCTTTCCACAACTTTTACAACGCAGGCTTCCATCGGCTCTTGCTTGTCATCTGGAATGTTTGTGTAGGGCATGTCGCTCCAAAAGTTAACAAAAAAAGCCGGGTCTCGAAAGAGGCCCGGCCATTATGGACAGGGGTAAAACGTAACTCATTTGTCGAAGGACGGGCTATGCCGCCAATCGCATCACCAACTTACATAGTTATACTACCACAGGTTTTGGTTTATTGCAAGTGGTAATCATTTTCAATAATGCAAATGGCCCCAAAACGCCCATTTTTACCCCAAAATCAGGAGTTTTCATGCCCCCACCCCTGGGGGTGTTTTTATTGCTTTTGGGATCCAAAACGCCAAAAACACCCCCACATATAGCCATCAAGCGCACTTTTCGCAAAACTGCCGCTACAATGCCCTACGTTAAGCTGCAAAAATCACAGGTATATCTATACCCTGATTCTGGCTGAGATTATTTTCGTTTTAACCCCACCCCTGGGGGTCACTCACGCCATACCCCCATATATGCCGGTTTGCTATCCCACACGACCTAAAAAGGGGTGTTTTTTCGATAGCAACTCTGGCGAGTTGGCGTATCACAGGCCATCCTACGGGGGGAGTTTTGCGGATGTTGCAGAATTATGGCGGGGCGGTGATACGATGATAAATAGAACTCATTTTAGAACGACTTGTAAAATCTTTGTAAAAACAATCCTATACCCTTGACGTGGTAATACTATGGTAGTAAAATATAGTTAATCAGGAGATGATGACCATGACAAACAGGCAGATAAACCACCAAAAATACAATGTGAACGAAATCGTTGCCGAGGCGATTGCAGCAGTAGATGGTAGCAACCTAAACACCGAGAAGGCGCGTCAGGCTCTCGTTGCGATGGGGCACCGCAACCCGGATGACGCTCTGGTTATCCGCTACGCTCGCGAAACTGCCATTCTCGACAACCTGGCTCGCAAAACCGGCGCCAATTTCAGCAACTCTACCCCAGAAATGGATTTTTCCAGCATCGAAAAAGCCATTTCTGGGGTAGAGAGCTACCTCTCTCGCCGGGTCGCCGGGCAGCACGCTCGCTGGACAGCCAGCCACAAGGGGTACTAAAATGGCGAGTAACTGGTGGGCACCCTATTTTGTGCAAGACAAAAACCGCTGGGCAATCGCTGCCAACGGCACCATGAGCAGGGCCGCCGCGAGGGCTGAGGCGGCTCGACTAAACGCGGAGATGGACAAACCAAAGCCAGAGCCACGAACGCAGGAGGTTGAGCGCGTTGAATTTTTCGACAGCGAAAGCGGTCTGGGTATCGGTGGCGCCGGGAGCGATGATTTCAACATCGCAACCGAGGGCGATACCGGCATTCGCGACTACCGCACGCACAAATGCGGTCGCGGTCAGCGCTATGATGAGCGATGCACTGGCTGTGGGCGGGTAACGGCTATCTGCAACGACTGCGAACTGTGCGAGAGGTGTCACGAGTAATCCAATCAATTGGCCCCACCGGCGGCCTCGTAGTCGGCAAGGAGAACAAAATGCAGAAAACACTCACGATCAACGGTAAGCGGTACACCGGGCGGCAGATTGCAAATCTGTTCGACCCCCAGAACATGACCAACGGCGATGATTACATCGTGGACATTGACGGCCTGCGATTTTTCGGTAACTACCGCGAAATCCAGGACGCCTATTTCGCCCCCGTATGCAGCAAGGGCCGCGCCAATGCTATTGCCCTCGCCCCGGCCAATAGCCAGTTTGGCTATTCTTACGGCTACAATATCTGGATGAGCTTGTAGGTGGGTTATGACCGTCCAAAAATTTTCAATCAGTTTGCAACCCGCCGTAGCCGCCGCCGTAGCGAGCCGCGGTGGCAATCGGTCAACCGTGATAAGCCGCGACCTGGCGCGGTATTATTACCTGCTGGCCCAGGCTGGCAAATGCCTGAGCCATTTCAGCGATGATGAGCTGGGCAAAATCTATGCCGTCATCATTGCTGCAACAAACGGCGATCCGGCGAGTGTCAAGTTTTTGCCCGCCATTCTAAAGCACGAGCTTTCGGCGGACGGTGACTTGGTATCTCGAATTGGGTGGCTGAACGAATTGGAGTTGTTCGCGATGATGGACGCGGCAGAAACAAGATCGGAATGACACCCCCAGAAAACAAGAAAGCCCCGGCTCATCACCGGGGCTTGTTGCTTATTCCCATTTCGTCTCAAATTCTATCGCACGCTGGCCCGGCTTGGTTACTGTCACGTCACTGGTTATATCTATCTCGCGTCCATCGGGGCCGGTGTAGGTTATGCGGGCATTGCGTGCGGTTGTGCGCGCCGGGGCGTCCCAAACCGCAGAAGCCAGGGCTTTGGCGTCAATTGCACCCGCGGCTATCTCTGCAATTGTCACTGGCTCCGCCCGCCTGCGCTCCACAGGATCAACCGGCGCGCCGCAGAAATGGCACGCCGTCATAGCCGCGGCCCATTGTCCGCAGTGAACGCATTTTACCAGCACGTCAGGCGGCTCAAACATGGTCTTGAGACGTGCGGCAAGTTTGGCGAGAGTTGAGTCGTCGAGGTTGAGTTTAGCGGTGGCGTCATAGTGGCCAAGCGCGAGGCCGCTATTAGCATTGACGGTTGAGTAACCGCCAGAAATTGATCGCCCAGACAGGTTGATTGGATCGGTGTTTGTTGTCATCTCGTTTTCTCCAAAAACTTATTAACCGAATCAACTAACGCGGCAATTAGGCCACTGGCAACGGCCCGATTGGTCATCTCCAAAAACGTCATTGCGTTCCCTTCCTCGTACTCATTGATAAGGTCGCGGGCCTTCGTTGCGTACTCGTCACCAAACTTTTCCTGTAAGTATTTCATCTGGCAAATCGGGTTTGTCTGCCTGTACCCGATCAAGACTTCATTCATGAGCAAAAGGTGATAATCGCTGTGCGGAATTCCAATAACGCCGTCGGCCCACATCAAGACATAATCACATGCCCCAATAATTGACAGTGGCGGGGATTGTTTCAGCGCCCATTCAGCCAGCGCCTTCGCCGCATCGGCCATTATTTTTTCGTCTGTGCTCATCTCCAAAATCTCATCTTTCTCCTGCCCTCGACCGCCACAATGGTCACGTCCCATTCCTGCGGGCCTTTGGTCAGGTTGATTATGTACTCGCCACCCGTCGCCAGGTGGTCTATCTGCCTTGCCAATTGTACCATGCGCGGGGACAGATCCGCGGGCGGTGGTGCTGGCTGCGTCGGTTGGGTGACAGTCTCAACAAAGTCGGGCGTCGGGGTGGTCGTGACGGTGTTGGGGTCTTCCATTTTACCCTGTCATTTTCGGCGGCTTGCCGGGCGTGGCTGGATAGCGCGAGTTTTGCACAAACTCACATTGACACTGATAGCCATGACACGCCAGGCCGCGGTGCTGCGGGCGGATGTCACCCCAGACGGATGCGCGGTAAACGCGGCCGTTGTATTTCGAGCAGTCGGTGCAATTATGCACGACAAAGCCATTGGCGATATAGTGTTCAACGTCTTCGACTTGCAAGTTATAAACTTTGGTGCGCAAAACGACAGTTGCCTTGCTAATATTCGGAAAATAAACCTTACCATAGTAGAATTGATTAGGATGTTTATGGATAATCACTTGGTCAAAGAGCGTCAATGCTTGCGCGTGTATCCATCCCCTCTGTGTCATAAACGGATGATTTGATGTGCACTCAACAACTTTGTCGTTAGACGCAATACACACCAATTCACCAGAATATTCCCTCTCGAATGTCTTAGTAACGCGCTTGTATCCGTCAAGAGTTAATACCCTGTCACCTATAATAACCTTTTCAATTGGCGTCTTTCCGCGCTCGGTATCAATCATCACGCCGGCGGGAAAACAATGCTCCTCAGTCGGCCCAATCACCCACTCCAGCTTGGCGTCACGCTTCGCCATCTGCATGGCCAGGTTGCGCACTTCGTTGTAGCGTTTCACCCACAGTTCGGCCCGGTCAAGCAACGGCCCAAGCGCGCCGCCGTTGGCCTTGCTGCCGTCAATGATGGCCTGTGCGTAACCGCTGATATGCGGCAAGGCCTCGGACATCTGGCGATACAATGCAATCTGCTCTTCGTCGGTGCGCTCTTCTGGCGTCACGTCAACCGCAGCGGCGCCTTCCTGCCAGGCAAATTCATAGTACCTGTCTATGGCGTCTGACATCTGTTCCAAAAAGTCGGATAGCGACCATTCGTTTGTCCACAGCGCACGCACGGCTGAGCGGATCGCGCCGCGGAAGTCGCCTTCGTGCGAGCTGGCGAGTTCTATCAAGGTGTCGGCTAGGGGGGTGTCGGTCATTTGCGTCCTCAACTCTTGCAACGTTCGCACCCAAATTTACCATTGCCAACAGCCAGGACAACACCGCCACAAAACGCACACCACTTGAAATGGTGCGAGTGCCAACCGGCGGATTCGTCGCACGCCCATTGGCCGCAATGGATACACTTGACAAGTGGCGTCGGCGTGTGGCCCAGCGCCTTGACCACGTCGGCGGCAAGGTTTACGAGTGTTTGCGTTGTCACTGGCGCGCCAGAATATTTCTCTGCCATCTTACGCCAATAGATAGCCCAGGCGCGGGCCTCTCGAATATCTTCCCGGTATTGTGCCCCGACATTGATTGCTGCCTGGGCGGTTTCTTTCCACGCCCCCACATTGTCATCAGAGGCCGCCAAAAGATTTAGTAAATGATTATAATTTCTGTTCCATTCCCGCTCTCGTTTCTCGATGTCATCCCTGATGCAGTAATAGCAGGGCCACTTCCACCATTCGTCACCGGCTTTCAGTCCACCGACGGGGGTTATGTCTCGATGACATCTTCCGCACTCGACGAGGAGATTTCTCATTTCGCCGCCTTTCTGTGCAATGCCCGGTACACGTCGGGCCGGTTTTCCTTCGCCCACTCCGAGAACTCGCCCAGGGCTTCCTTCGCCTCTTGTGGGGTGACGGGCTTTTCTTCCGCGTCCATATCCGGCGCGCCGTCCGAGTCCATCCCCTCTGCCGCGTCGTCCTCGGCGGCCTGTTCTGGCTGCGTTTCTTCGGGCGTTTCGGCTGGCTCCTCCTCGATGTCTGGCAAGGCTTCGGGTAGCACGTCCGAGCGTTTGCGGATGGCGATAAAGTCGTCCTTGCCCAATGGCATGACCGCGCTCATGGCTGTCATGAATTGGCCCAACTCTGGCAGGTCAACAACCTTTTGCGCCGGGCTGACAGTCAGAACGGGCCGGCGCGTCATGTTCGGGAAGGCCGCTTTGTTGACGGGGTAATCGAACAGGCGGCGGCCAATCTGCTGGTCGGCCTGCTGTACCATGCCGTCAACGGATGAGTTGTAAACGGCCAAGCTGAATTGTGACATATCCTTGATGGTCGAGTATGATCCGTAGGGGCTGAGCGTGCCCAGCGCGGCCCATTGCATCCCGTACAAAGCGAGCTTGAGCACGCCATAGTAGCGGATGGCGTCAAGCAACTGCTGCGCGGCGGCAAATGGTGTGCTCACGATTTCACCCTTGACGCCAGGCGGCCAGGCGGCGTAATTGCTTTCCTGCGCACTCAGCAGGGCGCGGGCCATCTTGCGGATCGTGGCAATGTCATCAGCCGTGATTGTCGTGCCCTTTTCTGTCGTTACCGAGACGTGGCCGGCGGTGTGCTCGAAGCCAATGCCCTGGACTATCTCCAGGCCGTGCTTATACCGCTCAAGCCGCCAGATACCCTCCATCGTGGCCAGCCCTTCTGGGTTGTCAGGGTCGCCGTAGCGGATATGCAAGCACCTGTCAATCGGTAGGGTGATGAGCGGGCTAGGCGAGTCGAATTGTTTCATGCCGGTGACTTTGCCCGATTTATCATCCATCTCCCACGAGTAAAATGACGAGTAATGCCGAAACGCCAGACGGCGAAAACCTACCAGGCCGTCATTATACTGGCTGCGCCAATCATCGTTGCCGGGCGGTCGCCAGCCGTCCACGCGCAGGCCAGGAACGGCTTCCCACAACCCCCAACCATAGAACGGCGCGCGGGTGACACAGGAAATAAGCCAGCGCCCAATGCCCCCCTCGATGTCATCTAAGACTTGGTTCCCAAAGTCAACCGCGCGCTTGTCATCATCGGTGGGGTGTTCCACTTCCGCAGGGGTTGTGAATTGTAGCCGCTGTTTGGCGGCAAGGGCAGAGAACCACGTGCGGGCAATGGTTGTCTCAGGATCGCTGCGCCAGATCCGCGTGTAGAGCGGCCCGACGCTCGGCCAATAAAGCTCGGCGTCGTAGGCTTCGGTGATCCAGCCGGAATAGGCCTCCAGGCCTGGGGTGCCAAGCTCATCCCATTTCGATTGCAATTCAACCGGGCCGCGGATTGGGCCGGCGCCCACCACGCCGGGGATTGAGTAATTTACGTTGTCTGTCATTCGCTCACCTCCAGGGCCTTTCAATGGCCTCTGCATCACCTAATTCTGCCAGGTCGCCCCAACCAATCCCGGTCGAGTTCGCCGCACTGATTGCCAGCGCCCAGCCCCAAAATTTGTCAGCGTGGTGCTTCTCGTTGCGTTCCGTGTCAAATATGTTATTTTTGGCAACGCTAATTTTTTTTTAATTGAGTGTATCTGGTACGCAATGTCCCTATCCACCGGTAACGGCGTCGCGCCGCGCTCGGCCTGTATCCTGGCCTCGACGGCCCAAAGCTCTTTGGATTGGTTCGTAAAGTCTACGCCCGTCGCCTTGCCGGTGCGCCGCGCCAAGTTCTCGGCCAACTGCGCGCCAATCCCGTTGCGGTCTATCAAGACGTTGGTAAACGGCAGGCGGGTAATCACCTGGTAGAAACACTGCTCCTGGTCATCATACGGCACGTTGTCAAGGCTGATGCTCAACCGGAGCGGCAACTGCCCGGTGGTGGACTTGCCCAGCGCAACAAACTCGGATAGGTCGTGCTTGCGCCCAACGTCCAGGCCGCCACAAAATACCGCCTCTATTTTACCATCTTTGATGGCGGCATGGATTTCGTCTATCATTCCAACGGCCTCGCCGGGGCTGCGCGCGTGCCACCAAAGCAGGTCAGCCTTTTGGTTTTTGCTGATGATTTCCCAGGCGATCCAGCTTGTAACCTCATCCAGCCATGCGCACTCATATTCCTGCTGGAAGTCCTCAAGAAACATATTCTCGAAGATTTCCACCAGGGCTTGCGTTCCGAATGCCCGAACGCGCTCCTCGGTTGTCATCTCTGCCGCAACCTGGCGCGCCATTGGGATGTCACGGCAAAGCGCGTGCACGCCCCACCAGGGGATGAAACGCCGCACGTAGCCGGGCCACTGTTTCAGGCTTTCGGTGGATATCTCCCAAAACAGGCCGCGGGCGCCAAGCGGGCTTGACCCGATACGGATGTACCCGCCTTTGGTCGTGGCGGGCAGGGCGGCAAGGTAGATTTGACGGTCAAGGCCCTCGGCATAGTGCGCCATTTCGTCAAGATAGACACGCGCCCGCGCCTTGCCACGAACCGGCCGGCAGGGGTGAGACACGAAGCGCGTGCCGTTCTTAAGCTCAATTTCGGTCATGCTGTCGCGGGCAAGCTCCATCCCGTTGGAGTGTGCCACGTCGGGCCGCACGGCTTCCAGGATCGAGCGGACATAGCGGATTTTCTCGCGCGCCTCATCAAGATTGATCGAAACGAAAATGTAAGGCGCGCCCGGCTCAATGGCGCTGTCGCAAACCGCGTCAAGGCCGGCAGTGAATGACCACGCAATCTGGCGCGCCTTCACGTCCACCGCGAAGCGCCGGGCATTATTGAGATACGCAACCTGGAAGGCCTCCCAGCGCGCCGACTCGATTTGAGCGGCAGCAGGTAGGTCTATGAAGTCGCGGGCAAAATCAGCCTTCAGGCTCATTGTCGGTTACGTCTTCCATCTCGCGGCGGTTCTGTTCGGCGCGGGCAATCCAGGCCGGCATGTCGAAGAGCGACTCACCCTTGCTGGTTACGTCCAACTCTGCCCGTGGCGGCCCGTCAACGTGGCTATAAATCCACTTGACAAAATTCATCCAGTCCTGCGGCCCAAGCTGTATTGTAGAACCATCAGGAAACATGACGCGCCCTTCTGTCGCCCCCTCTGACACAAGCCGCGCCAGAATGCGCTTACGCGACTTTTGAACACCGCCATCGGCATTGTCAAGGATGGTATGCGACAATGCCCGCTCAAGAATGGCGGTTAATGCCCTATCCTTTGGCGGGCGTCCACTCGGATTTCCGCTTTGGCCCTTCTGAAACCTTGCCATCTGATTCCTTCCTGTTAATCAGGTCTGATGATGGTATCGCCGTCACTTCCACCACCGCGCCCCACCGCTTGCACTCCATCAACTGGGCAGCCTGCATGATTGCATCCTCTCCCAAATCCAGCGTCACGCGTAGGCCGCCATCGGCCAAACTTTGCACCTTTGCGACTTGGGCAGTAAAGCGGATAGGGTCGCTCATTCCGTCCCAGCCTTTGGACATTGCGCCGGATCAATGAACAAAAATATTGTAAACGACCGCGCCCGAACTCCACCACCGCCCGGAAATGGATCGTGTACCATCTCTCCGTTTTTGGCAACTACACTATGCTGTATCCCGCGCGGCCCGATTCCGTTGATTAGATAATATCCGGCTGGACGCCAACCATCTGCGGGTATAACAACGGGTTCCAGCCCATAGCGCGCCATAAACTCACAAAACCTATCGTACCAATCTGAACGATGGCCGAACTCAGGAATGCTCTCCAGCGGAATTTCTAGGATACTCGCCAAACAAGCGGCGTGACAGTTCCCGTCCGGCTTCCCGAATTTAGTCTGATAGACCGGTATCATTCCGTCCCTTTCGTCTTTTCAAGCGACAGGATCACCGGCCCGTCACTGGCGGATATGGCCGAGTCAATGCTTGCGACATCCGGCATTGCCGCCCGCAAATCTTCGCAGGCTTTGGCAAAGTCGGCCATCGCTTCAGCGGCTTCACCGAATGCGGCCTTGTATTCCGCGCCGATTATCTCTCGCTGCTCATCGGTCAAATCAACCCCAGGCCGCGCCATCGTTGCGCGGCTTTTCACTTGTCGTTGCCAGAAGTCGGTTACGAACTCAATCAAGGATGACATGTCCACCCCATTTTCTTGATGTAGCCCTCAGCTATTTTCTTCTCGATGTCATCCCATTCCGCTTGCGAGAAGCCAATATCCAGGACGTTGCTCACCTTGTCGTTACTCACCACGAGCTCAATGTGAACAAGATCATCCGTGAACTCACGGTAAACGTGAAAACTGTCGTTGTAATGGATTGTGCTTCTGGTGCTCATGCTCAATCATCCTTCTGACTCTCGTCCGAATGCCAATGCGCCATCGCGGATAATGCCGTTACCGTGGTCTCTAAATTCTCAACGCGCTGCTCCAGTGTTGGCGGCAACGTCACCCACTGCTCAAGCCATGACCGGCGGCAGTAGTTCAAATCCATGTCCCTGTCACCGTTCGTGCTACCGAACTCGGCCGCCCGCCCGTTGCCATCGGCTGAAAACTGATGGCAGGTGTAATCCGTCCAATCGGGCGGCAGAAGTGGCATTGTGGTGCCCCAATGGGCAACCCACAGGTTACAGTGCGCGGCCAGCCAAGCCTTATCGCTCGCCCCGCTGACTTTACTCCAAAAGTAACTTGACGTGTAAATCTCCGGGTAGTAGCCAAGCTCCGCATGGCAGAACTCGACATAAGCCCGGACTTTCGACGCCAGGACGAATTGAAGCTCCACGTCCACCACGCACGGCAGAACGCCGCGCTTGCCAATCGTGGCAGTTAGGAAATATTCGGCCTGGGCTTCTCCGCTTAGGGTGTTCGACAGGAAATGGTACACCCCAAACGGGTACGCAAGATCCGCGGCCTGCCCGCTGTTTGCGTCAAACTTCGAGTCCGTGAAACAATACGGCGTGTTGAGATAGCCACCACTGGCGCGCATTCTCGTTGCAAGCGCGCCGGCGGCAAGCATGGTTGCGAAATTGTTGTCACCGTTCCACTTGCTGATGTCGGTAATCAACACCCGCTGTTCGGGCGGGATTGGCGCGCCATACCAAAGCGGAGCGGGAGCAGAAAGCAGGCCGAACAGGGCGCGGCCGGTCGCGGTCTTGCCCGCGCGCATGGAGCGGGGGCTTGTGTCAAGGTTCATTTCCGCTTTCCAATCAGTCTGCCGACCACACCCTTGCCATTCTCGGTTGCGTGGACGCTCGGCATACTCACCTGCCACGACTCCCATTTCGGGTATTTATTTTTCTTTTTACGCGAGTTGATAATGGGGGCCGGTACAACGTCAACCCAATCGGACGCTACCCCCGTATCACCCGCGGTCGTTTCGCTCTCTACCTGCGGCTGCTCAGTCCAGACACTTGAGATAGACGCGTTTCTATTCGTCGTTGTGGTCATGTGCTCAATTTGCCAGTTTTTCCAGCGTTCTTTCAGTGCCATAGATGCGCCGTAAACCTGCACGGCGGTATCTCGCGAAACGACTTGTTCACCGCATTTATCGCAAACAAAGCCGTCAACTAAAAACGACTGACGCCCAAGATTGATCCTGACTTTTTGCGGCCCCAGTGTTCCGCCGCAGTTATGGCGCTCGCGCATCATTCCACCGGCGCGGTTCCGGCTTCTGCCGCCGGCCCGGTGTTGACGTTCACCGTTGCGCCGCCTGCCGTTAGTCGGTTGCGCGCGCCGTCCTCGTATGCAATTGACAGGATCAGCGCGATGATGACGGGCTGTAGCGTCAGGATCACAAAGCGAACATCTTCCATCGCGCTGGGGCCGCCGTACTTTCCGACGAAAAACAGCGCCAGGCTGATGACGGTGTCCAGGACCAACAGCCAGAATTTTCGTGACCGAACAAACAATTGGAATGGATTCATTTGCATTCATCTCCCATTGAGAAAAAGTTGGTAGCCCGAGGAGAGCGGGCTAAGGCTGGCCTTGCCCGCCGTAAGCTAACGGGCCTCTGTATGAGTATAGCATATTTTCGGTTATGGCGCAATAAGATTGCAGCATCCCCGGCGGCCAGGTCGCTCGGACTTTTGCCGCCCTCGCTGCGCCGGGAATGCAGCCAGCGGCTTGTCAGGATTGCACCCTGTCTCTCCGGGCCGCCTTTGCGCGGGTCGAAATGCCCGCGACCACGAGGAGAGTATAGCACCGTTTTTGGATCCGCGCAACTCCCCCCGCCAAAATTCAGCGCGTGAACACTGGCGAAAAATTGCAATGAATTTGTTACGAAATTTCGGGGCGTTTGGGTGTAGAATTAAGTTAATCAGGAGATGAACGGATGAAACTCTACCACGCAACTCAGGCCGAAAACACAGACAGCATCAACGAGTATGGATTGTCCCCGCTTTCAACAGATGACCCGACCCGCCCGGTGGGAAGCGAATACCAAACGCTCCAGGGGCGCGGGTTGATTGGGGTTTATGGCTGGGCGACCCTCGAAGATGCAAAGTTTTTCGCCCGCGAAGAGTGCGGCGGCGATGGTGTGGTTTTTGAGTTTGACGCCAATGACGTGGTAGACGATCCGGAATTCGACGGTGCAAAATTCGCCGTCACAGATGACCCGATCCCCGCTGTCCTGATTTGGCAACAGTGGGGATAACCCACCCCGCGTCCCGCCGGTGGCCTTGTTACTGGCAGAGGAGATTATCGTGAAGCCCGACAAATTCCCGTTTGCAGTTTATACCCAAGATCGCACTGACAAGGGTATGCGCCCGTTTGTCGTGTGGGGGACATCGCAGGCAAGCGTCAGGCGGGCATGGTGGAATAAGTACAAACTGCCCGCGGTCAAAGTTGTAAGGATGTCTTGGGACGTTGACAGCAGCAACTACAAAGAAGAGCAGCCAGAATAGCCCACCACTCGAAACCGCGCAGGGGGCGCGGTCGCCGGGAATTTGGCCCGGCCTGAATGAGAGGATCACGAAAAGGAGAAAATGACATGTTACTAAAATTCTTGGACAAAGACAACCGCGGGCCATATTCTGAGTTTGACTTCTCGGAATATTTGCCAACAAAAAAGACCGATGGCACTTGGAAGCCTGGCAAGTGGCTGCCGAAAGTCGGCTATCTTGAGATGTGCGAACGTGGCTATCACGCCACAGACAAAGAGCACATGCTGGAATGGCTAAGCTCAAACCTGTACGAGATTGAGGGGCGCGGTGCAAAGATCGAGGGCGATGATAAAGCGGCCTTCGCTCAAATTCGTTTCGTGCGCAAGATCGAAACCTGGAATGACAAAAGCGCCCGCCTGTTCGCGTGCTGGTGCGCCCGGCAAGTCTGGCACTTGATGACGGATGAGCGCAGCAGGAACGCCGTAGAAGTGGCAGAGCGGTACGCCAACGGCAATGCAACGGATGAAGAGTTGGCCGCCGCCAGGGACGCCGCCTGGGCCGCCGCCAGGGACGCCGCCAGGGACGCCGCCAGGGCCGCCGCCAGGGACGCCCAAAGAGAAGCCCTTATCAAGATCGTTTTTGATAATTGAGGTTATCGCAACCAAAGGAGAAAATGACAATGAAACCAAAGGTACTGTTTATTCAATCTGTCAATCACTATGGCCTTCACGGCGAGCCGGGCAGCCCAGCCGCGTACTGGCCCCCATACGATAACGCCCGGATTATCGCTGTCGAGTGCACCCGCTATGCCCAGGACGTGGTTATCATTGAGCACGTGGTAAAGCGCGGAATGACAATCAACGGCGGG
>Ga0209417_1004781_pt1 | contig 15762 bp, 20 predicted proteins | sample RifGroF2_FD_184002 | JGI IMG/M metagenome (GOLD analysis project Ga0209417, IMG submission 184002) | Groundwater microbial communities from Rifle, Colorado, USA - Groundwater F2 (SPAdes) (version 2) | ecosystem: Environmental > Aquatic > Deep subsurface > Groundwater | place: Rifle, Colorado... | reverse complement strand
TCTAAACCAGTCAGCTCTTCATCCTCAAATGCCATAACAACTTTCAGGCAATCCCGAAAGTTCGTATTAACGGCATATTCCCTGCCTTCAACTTCAACTGCATCCGGCAAGATATCGGTGAGGATGCTCACTAGCGAATTACCCTTCCGTGTTTTTTGGAGATTTGGAGATGTACCGGTTCGTTTTTTCAGAACGTGCTTGCTGGATAAAGGGTGTAATACCCTCGAAGAACTGCCCGATCATTTCAAAGTCAAGAGAATCTCGGAACACGGTCTTGCTGGTTCCGACTCCGAATAATTCATCGATCTTTTCGAAGATGAATTCGCAAACTTCCCTGGCAAAAGCAATGCCATTTGCAAATTGAACAGGAACCCCTTCTGCATCAACCAGCTCGTTTGCCTTATCCAACTCAACCGCCTTAGCTTCATATTCTTTCGTCTTTTCCTGGAACTCCTGATAGACCGCATAGAAGCGTTCTGCAAAGGCCACATCAGCGGGATTGAAAGAGATCTCACCCGTGACATTGCCTTCATCGTCCTTGATCGCGATCCGTTTAATACCAGACTTGAGTACAAGTTCGTCCATGTGTTATTCCTTTCAAAAACCCGACCCTTGCGAGCCGGGTTTCAAATTATGAAGCCGCTCTGGTTATGTCGATGTTGTAGACCACGGTTTCATCACCAACCACAACTTCAATGGTCAGGTGATTCACCCCAACTTCCAGAGCTGCGGGATCTCCCTGGGCAACCTCGATACTGTCGCCATCATATTGAGTGATGGTTGCGCCTGCCAGTGTTGAGTCCATAGTCACGGTATCAGTTGCGTTCGACACGGAGCCTGCGTACCAAAGCCAGGACTTATCTGTGGCGAAGAGAGGAGTGAGGGTTACTGACCCGATCACCATAGTCGTGAGGACTGCATCAACCGGCGTTTCCACAAATTCAGCGGTCGGGGTTGGATTGAACCCGCCATAAACAGGGTCACCGATGAAGTTGATCGTGTAATTGATCTCTGCCGGCTTTCCGCCGTCACCACCAAAATCATCCACCTGGATACTCACACGCTGTTTTTCAGCATAGTAGAATCCGAGCGCAGCACCCTCGTAAACATGGACCGTAACCAGCTCAGCTTCTGCAGCATCCAGAATGTCCCGAGCCGTGCGCATGGCATTGATGAAATCAAAAACCGCATCACCCTTTTTTGCCACTTGTTTGATCGGGAGCGTGGGGGCATAGGAATCGACTGAAACTCTGGCATTGTCTTCAGTGATGATCGTCTCTTTTGTAGTCTCTGGGTTCATTTCTGTCTTGGCAGAAGCGATACCAGTCAGAAGCGATACCAGTGCCCATCAAGGACCATGTTGGCGATAGCAATGTGCCAGTATTCAGGAAATGTCTTTCCTGACTTCTCTTGATTGTTACTACCATGTCACCTCCTATGAGGCTGTAAAGGCAAGTGTTGAGGCGTTGAAGGTTCCGGCGGCGGGATCGCCAATGTAATTGATGGTGTATTCGATTTCAATGGGTTTTCCACCATCTCCACCGAATGTATCGATCTGGATGCTTACCGTCTGCTTGCGAGCAGGATATGCAGTGGGTCCGCCGGTTTCATACGCGTCGACTTCAAGGATGTCAGTTTCCGCATCCTCATTGACCGCACGCGCTTTTCGCAGGGCATCAATGAACTCAAAAATTGCGTCGGCGTTCTTTGCGATCTGTTTGATCGGGAGCGTTGGGGCGTAGCTGTCAACAGACACCCGGGCGTTATCCTCGGTGATGTCGGTTTGTTTGGTGGTTTCCGGATTCATTTCCAGCTTTGCGCTGGCCACACCTGACCCCATGCGCACATAAGTTGCCGTGCTGGAGGGTGTGGTATTCATGAAGTACCGTACAAGTGAAGTCTTAATTGTGTCGACCATTGTTCCTCTTTCTAGCCTGTTATGGCTCTTGTTCGAACGTTAATTTGCATTGGATCTGATAGATTGCGGTTTGGGATTCTCCCTGTTCATACAGGGCACCGCCAAGAGTAGCCTCGATCTTCGTTGCGGTCTGACCTGTACCAAGAGTAGGAAACGTCCCGGCATCGGTTTGCGCTTCAAGCCAGTCAGCAAACTCTTCAAAGAATTCGCTGTTCGCCAATCTCGTGGCATCGTCGGCGGTCATTACTGAGGATTGCAGGGCAAATGGATATTCGCGTACTGAGGATCCGTCGATGTCTTCTGTAACGATCCTTTGCCCAGGTATGGGGATGATCCCGTATTCAACAGTGTCGGGTCCAACCTTATCAATCCAAACCGATGTGGATTCAAGCCCGGAGTAGGTCTTGATGAAAGTCTGCAACGCGCTGATTATGCTCATTTACCGCCTCCGGTAAGTCTTCGTGCCCCTGCAAGGATTGTGTGTTTCCAAACAGCCATTGCGTTTTCAAACCAGAACGGGCCGCGCAATGTTCCCGTGGTGCTGGGTGTTTTCCTGGGTGTGTAGTATCGCTTGCGGGAGTAAGGAGCTATCCATGAGACAACTCCCTCGCCTGGAACGGTCCCCAGCTGCCCGGATTTGATCAGCATTCCCGTGAGCAAGGGCGTGTATGGTTCACACACCCTTAAAACTTCTGAGTCCACGAAAACCTGCGCTGCTGTAAATTTCCTTTGATACTTAGGCTGAAAGTTGGTATTAAACCTCAACTCGGCCTTGCCATTTGGCATGATCCCCATCCTGCAGCGTCCATTTTCCTGTCTTTGTAGCCAGTGCTTGCCAGGCTTTGGGCTTGAGATAATCTCCCCCAAGAGACATGGGTATGAACACTCTCGCAGTGTTCGAGGAGAGGGCACCAGTTCTCATGCCATTGGCAGCTTTGCGGTTCTCCCACTGCACAGGTCCAGGAATAACAGTTCTCTGGTACGTTTCCGTGCCAGAGATTTTGTTATAGAGGGTCATAGTTGTGTTGGTGATCATGCATCCTCTGAGACTTGACCGCCGTATTCACCACTTGCAAAACCAGTAAAGAGCAAGCCTGTATTCCCAAGATAGAGCCTGGCGGCGTTCAACTGCTTCTGCTCATTCGCCAGCATGTTGCGGCTGTTCTTGTTGTAGGTCACCGACCGGCTGCCAGCACTTTCTGCAGCTACTCCGTCAAGGTTTCCAGCGAGTTCTTCTTCCTGGATCTCCTCAGCGACCGCACATACCGCGTTCTGGATGGCTGTAACAGTTGCTTCGGGTGTATCGGCTGTGATGATGGCGGCGGCGCGGTTAAAGGTTATGTTGTCGATCACAGCAGAGGCGCGAAGTGCCAGGCGCGCGAAGTCGGCTGAAGCAATGGCAGTACCCAGGTACGTGGTACTGTAATACGTGTAGTCTGCGTAAGCTGCCATTGCTTATATCCCTTTTATCCCTCCACGGAGCGGCCATCTGGGGCGGTCGTGGCGGTTACAGCACACACGTTCTGCATCCACTCGTCACCGGTGCCAGGCACATAGTTCGAGGTATCGTACTCACCACCCAGCACATTTTCTGTCACGATGTTGTTGTTACCACCGGTCAGATCAATGTACTTAGCAGTTGAACGTACCTTACCGAAGATGTTGCCCTTGATGATCGCGCTGTTCAGCGGGGAGTCGATGTGGGTGACGTTCCCAAAGTCGGATGTGTCAGCCGGGAAGATGTTGTTGAGGATCTTCCAGTTCAGAGGATTGGCCACGGCGGTGCTGGTGTTGATGATCGCGGCGGCGCTGAATTGAGACAACTCGCAGCCATCAACGGTCACGTTGTAGCAACCGCCATTGTCTGCGATAAAGTTTTGACCAGCCATTCCCCGAACGCCTTCGAACCTGGCATGAGAGGCGTCGTACTCAGCCTCACCCGAAAGTGCGTTGCGTTTCAGTAGAAACGCTGGTGCATCCACAGGGGCATCCACGGAGAAATTGAGGAACTGCCAGCCGCGTCCGCGAACTTCAAGCAATGGCGTTGCGGTGGTTGGGCTGGCAGGAGCGCGCCACATTGACCCGCCTGGGTCATAACCAGTAGCAGGCAGATCCGGGTGATGCAGGAATCCAGTGCCGCAAATGGTCACGTCAAACACGAGATTCGAGCCGATACATTCTTCACGAATGTCACCACGGAAGTAGATTACTCCGCCGGTTTGAACAGCTGCGAGGGCTTCGGTCATGGTCTTGTACGCGTTCTCCCAGGACAGACCGTTACCAGATGCATTGACCCCGGGATCCACAAAAAGTGGATCCACGGGGAGGTTGTACGCAAGAGCCGCGAAGTTGTCATTCACAGCCTTGAGCAAGCCATTAGGGGTAACGGATTTCATCATTTACCTGCCTTTTTGGGTTCGGTTGCCTTTTTGGGTTCTGCAACCGCTTTGGGAGCCACAGGTTCTGGTTCCTTTACCGGGTCTGTTACCGGTTCCTTAACAGGTTCAGGGACCGCGACAACCTGTTCGTACCCCGCCCGTTTCAAACGATCAATCTCGGTCTTGCTTTCAACCTCGATTGTGATACCTTTTTTAGAGAGCTTCATTTTTCCTCGTTTTCTTATGCTCATCCCGGTGATGCTTGGGGCAAAGCCAGATTATTTCAAGCGGCTTTGTGTAATCGGGGTGATGAGCTTCTACCCTTCCATCAATAAAGCCACAATCGCGACATGGTTGCTTTGACAAATCGCCTCGATCTATAGCTTTTTCAACCTCAAATCTTGCAGAGAGTTTTGTACTATCTCTTTGTTTCTTATATTCCCGAAAGTAATCGTTCCTATTTCGGCTTCTCTCTTTTGCTTTGAGGTCCCCAAGTACCGGTTTTGAATGTCATAAATGGTTAAGCTTTCTTGTGGAGATAGATGCCATTGACTTTGTTGTCGTACACAAAGGCATCGTGATACAGGCGATACTGCCACAAGTGCCCATCGCTGAGCTGGTTGACGTCCGGGTTGAAGTATTTCACCTGGTTGAGTTTGATCGGCTGGCAGACAGCGGGGGGGTGGATGATCATGAAGTTGATGTCCTTGCCAGTGCTCGAGGTCTTGGTGAACCCGCCTGCATCACTCGAGGATCCAGCGTTCAGGGTCACTTCGGTGTAGAACCGGGTCTGAGGTACGGCGATGATCTCGGTTGATTCCAGGAATTTCACAGCGCGGTTGAGGCTCTGATCATTCCCCCAGGTGCGGGTCATGGCACCCTTCAAGAGTTCGTTGAGAGTGTGGGTGATGTAGAGCTTGCGTCCTTCTTCCGGAACTTCGTCCTCGGAAAGGGCAAGATTGCCGGCGTCGATGGCAGCCAGAACATCGGCTGCAGCGGAAAGAGTTGTCGGAGAACCAACAACGTTTCCAGCGTCCGCGGCGTACTTGGCAAAGCGGACCGCGTCGAGTTCAGGAGCAACGTGCACGCGCATCCATTCCGTGATCAAGTTGCCCAGGACCAGTCCGAGGCTTTCTTCGTTGTCCATGCGATCCAGGGTGAATGCACGACCACGCTCGATGGAGAGTTGCATTGTTTCCCAGGCCGCGGTGATGTCGCCAGCAGGATAACCTGTGGTACGGCTGTAATTGCCAAGACCAACGGTCGACAACTTCATGACCTTGACTTCGTTCGCGTTTAAGAACGAAGGGGCTTCGGTCATGGCGTCCAGAATGGCGGTTTTGCTTTGCTGTTTGTAAACAGTGTCAATAAGTTTCAAAAACATTGTTACGAGTGCGATTGATTGAGTCATTTCCTATTTTCCTATTCCTGTGGCCACTCTTTTAGGCCCGCGCCTTTAAGTAAAGCAGCCTCAAATGTTGAAGTTTTTGTGGGCGTTCCTTTGGCTCCGGTAACGATCGAGGGAATTTCTTCTTCCTCGCCATCACCAGCCGGTTCAAACAGGTAATCTTTTTCTTTCTGAAGCGGTTCGAGTTGCTCTTTGAGGCCGACAAAGGTACCGTCCTCATTGAGTTTGAGACCGTCAAGTTTCAGGTGAGCTTTTACAGCTACAACGTCCTTGACTTTGGCAGCGGTCAGTCCTTTTTCAAGGGCAGCTTCAAATGTGCGCTGTTTGGTCTCGTTGGCGTGCTGGGTTTCCAGTTCCTTGTATTTCGTTTCCCAGTCACCAACAGCCTTTTTCAGATCTTCCGGCTTCATGTCTTCGAAGGACTTGATCTGCTTTTTCGCTTCCTCAAGTTGCCCCTGGACGGCTTTCAGATCGTCACCGGCTTTTGTTGCTGTGGTTTTGTGTGATTCCAGGTCAGAGCCGTGTAAAGCCATAATTGCATCAATGACCTTTTCGTCCGCACCTTCGCCTAACAACTTTTTCAACTCTTCACGTTTCATGATTACCCTTTCCCTTCCAGTTCACACTACGATTTGATTACGCGGTTACGTCCGCGGCGTGTTGAATGGATGACGCTCCATTCAGGCGAATTGGTGATATGTAATTACAAGATAACTTCTAATAGGGAGCTGAGCAATTGCGTAATTTTACAGGTCAGATTTGTTCGCGGATCCGCTGCCTATCAAGTGAGGTCTGTTTGACGAAATCTCGCATTTTGGCTTGATATTCTGCCACTTTATTTAGCGCATTGACTGCCTCGACTGAATACCCCTGACCCGCGGCATTGAGCGCCTCATAACGCCTTTTCCAATTTCGGATTTGGCGCTCGTATTTTCTCTGAATCTGCAGTGCCTCGTACACGGTCATTTCCTTGCCCTGGTAGGTTACGGTCTCATTGGCATAATCATCCAAAACTGCCTGGTCGTATTATACGTTTTGAGATAGACCTTCAAAGAATGGGTACATGCTGTGACGGCAGTTATATCCCCCGAGACCTTCGCCTGTGCCTAGTCCGGTTGTCGCAAAAAGCGGCTTATATTTGGCACTCGTGCCACTAATTGAGTAGACTTGACCCTGCCAACTCTCATGGTTCATTGGACCTTCGCCCTTGTTACGGGCACCAATATGAGCACTCACAGACATCAAATCAGTCCCCATTTCCTCGGCTCTTTTGAGTTGTAACTGCATAGCCGTGTTAGAAACTCCGGTTAGTACCGCGCGCCTTACGGCTGTTTCCATAAAGTCAACCCGGTTCGCATAACTGACCGCGCTAATACCTTTATCCGCTAAGTTGGTTACAGCCTGGCGAATAGCTTGATCGTATGAAAACGCGCCTGTTATCACTTCCTGATATGCAGTGTCCACAACATCAATAAACAGATTCTGCACATCCATCGCCGTAGTGCGAGTAAGGTTCCTCAAGATTCCATTAGTTTTTTGAAGCCCAATTTGAAACACTTCTGCCATCGCAGGTGATACTTGTTTTGGGTTTAAGCCAGCTAATTTATATAGTTTGTTGTCAAATTCAATGGATTGCACGCCGGCTTTTTTAAAGAGGGTTTTTAGTTCTATTTCGCTCAGACCCGTTAGTTTTGATATTCTCTCAATTGCAGCATCGTAAGCTAATCCGCTTTGTTGAAGCCTGTTTAATTGCCATGCTGCCGTATCAGTAACCTTACCCATTTTTACAAGTCTGCGAATAATATCCAAAATTACCGCATCTTCAAAGTCGCGGTAAAGTTTGATGATTGGCTCCATCAAAACATCAAGTTGATCAAGCAGCACTTCGCTTTTCCTCCCAATACCTTTTTTTAGATTCTGACATATGACGCTTCGCCTCTTCCGAATGCTTTTTTCCAGTTCTGGTTAGTGACATCTTTACTCTTGTTTCTTCAGAGGCTTGATATAACCCACGTTTACCTTTATTCCATGGGTCGCGCCCTATTGTTCGTTTATTTCCTAAAAGTGATTTACTTATTTTTGTTTTCGTTTCTTCAGACAACTTATAGCCCATTTTGTGTACGCGGTTCTTACTAGACTCGCTCATTTTTCTGCGTGATTCTTCAGAAAATATTCTTCCAGTACTGTTTTTAGCCATTACTATTTTTGCTTCTTCTGATCGTATTTTCCCTTTATTTGATTGACCTATTCTTCGTTTATGTTCTTCGGAAAAAACACGCCCTTTTCCAGCTTCACTTACTTTTTTCCTTGTTTCAAGTGAATGTTTTACTCCAAGTGGACTTCCGGCGGTAAGAGAGATGTTGTACGACGGGTGAACCGCATTTATGTGGTTTTGTTCTTTTGAAATTAACAAGTCTTTATCGCAATATTCAATCACGGAAAACACAAAGTTTTTTTCTCCGTATTTGTTCCAAGCTCTTTGTAAATATTGAGAGTGATGTTTCCCTTTTTGTAAGTCTCTAAGGTGTTCGTTTCTTCTTTTGTTTAAATTCAAACTACTGCCAATATACCTATGACCATTCAAGGTATTGACGATTTCATAGACGCCGGAATTTAAATTGTTTTTAGGTTGGGGTATAATCATGTCGTTGAGCGCCTCGAACGCTTGACCATTGAGCCGGACGGTTATCCCCGTCGCGGCTCTCTTATTATACTTCATTACGCTCCTTCAAACATGTTTTCTTTTTCGTCCTGGGTAGCTTGCTCACTGTCAATTTCAGCGATTTTCTTTTTCGCAGTGGCTTCATCTTCGCCATAGTTGCGCATCCTGAATTCCACGCGCCCCATGATCCTTTGCCCCACCACTCGCAGATCCTGCTGGAATTGAGCATCTTTATCAACAACGACACTGTCATCGTATCCAAAGACAGCGGAGTATTTCCCGGGTGTTTCAAGCCTATTGAGCGTTGCCCACACATCCATTGCGTACACGAGTTGGTTCAAGCAGGTTGTGAGAGCGTTCTGCATGCCCTTCACAGTGGCATAGGTGCGCTGCTTACTGATCTTTATCTCGGTCGCGGTCTTACTCTCGACCTGTGGGTCTGAAATGGTGCCATAAGCCAGTCCGCAGTTGTATTCAATCTTTTTCAGAATGGCATCCAGCCCGGAAAGAATTGACGCCTCTCGGAATTCTGGACTGAATTCGTGGAAGAATCCATCCTCTCCAATGGATTGTGAGGAGTTACTCAGCGCCCGGTACAGCCTCTTGTCCGGGAGAATCGGTTTGCCTTCATCGTCACGGTCGTATGCCAGCACATCAGCGAAAATAGCGCGCTTGCCTGATTCGAACTCCCACAACAGATCTGACCACAGCGTGTCAGCCTGTTTGATCAAGTCCACGGCGCGCGCGTAGCAGCTCACACCAAGCGGACTGGTAGGATCAACGTTGTTAGCTTGGGGAAAACGATAATAACCGTAAAGAGGTGCCTTTACCTTGATGATCGCTGCCTCTGGCTTCAATGATGCCCAGGGTTCGAATTCGGTCAACGGGATCTCACGTCCAATGTCAGAGGTGGAGTTCGCCTTAAACGCAATGTTCTTGATCGTGACCATTTCTTTTGTGGAATCAAAAACGTGCCACTCCAACCTGGTGAAATACTCTTTCCCCTGCACACGTTGATCAACAAAGATACAGGAGGTGACGTTTCCATTCGCATCAAAAGCCACTGGCATAAACTGGTCAGCCTGGACGAAATCGACATCGATCTCTTTGCCATTGGGGAACGGCTTCATGATCAACCCGCCTTTGGCATTGCCATACTCAACCATCTGCCTGAGTTTTGACAACACCTTATCTGCTTGAGATTGCAGATACACTGCCCGGGTTGAATCGCCTTCGATCTTCACCGACATCTCAATGGTTACGAGGTTGGCCAACTCACCAGCGATCGAGGCGGGTAAGTTCATCGACTTTACGTACTGATTCAGCCACGATGCCTGGTTCTTGTACATGAGCGACCACGTTTCAAGAGCTGCGCTCATTTCCGACGATATCGCTACATCCACGCTCAATTTACTCTTAACAGTCTCACTTGATAACATTTTCCACACTCCCTTTATCCAATTTATTACCTGGTCAAATATCATGGACTACCTCACTCTTCAGATATTCTTTCATTGCATCCAGCTCTTTCCACTCGCGGTCCTTGCTGGTGAGGTCGTTATAGATCTTATACATCTCACTCGATTTCCATCCCATCAGCTCAACGATCAGATCGCTCGGCAGTCCCATCCGGGTGAGAAACGTCACCGTGTAATGCCTGAAGGCGTGAGCGTATACATTCACACCTAAAAACGTTTCCCATTCCGGGATCCAGTTACGAATTGTCGATGTGGTTGCTGGTACACCATCGTGCCTGATAAACAGGTAGTTATGCGATTGGCCTGTTTGGCGCAGGATCTCTTCCCGCTCGGCCATCCAGGACGCGTAATACTTTTCAAAAATTGATTTGATGATGTATTTGTATTTCAAATCCCCGCTTTTTGTTCTGCCTTTGGTCTTGATCATTTCCGTGGTCTCGATGAAAACGCCGGAGTAAACCAGGTTATTCATGTCGATGATATCCGTCCGGAACCGGATCAGCTCGCTGGCTCTCGCGCCGCTTGCAACAGCCAACGCCACCAGGCAGGCTTCCTGTTCTCGGTTGGTGTCCATCAGGTGCTGCAGTAATTGGTTCACCTGGTTCTCCGAGAGGATCGTCTTCTCCCTGGCGGCGCTCAATGGCATGGTTTCAATGACCTTCAGTATTGCATTCCGAAAAGAGGGATACATATCATCCAGGTACTTCTCGATGAAATTACTCATGGAAGAGAGGCAGGACCGCATCCGGTTGAACCTCGCGGAATTCCACTGCAGCTCATTCACGCAAAAGTTGAAATACTCGGCGAATTCCAGCTTGCGGATATCCACAAAGAACTTATTCTCCAGGTGATCAAGAACATAGACAAAGAAAATATTCAGATCTGACCGGTATCCATCCACGGTTCCTGTTGCGGACCGGATATCCTTTTCACGCAAAAAACTTTCCATCAAGCTGATATTCTGCGGATTGATCCTCGCCATTTTTTCTGGAGTCGTGGTCACATTTCGGATCGTTACTCTGCTCATTTTCCCTTTTTAATGACTATTTTATGCAACCGTGAACAACGTTTCCCCGTCCGTGTTTCCACTCGCGGTTAACGCTCCCTGTGTTATTGTCACAGCAACCACAGCATTACTCGTCAACGGGGTCACTGTGTACGTTCCTGCCGCTGTGTCATAAACAACTGTGGCAGCGGCATCCAGTCCAGTATTCAGCCAAATTGTGAAGCGTTTAGTGACAATGTAGCCAATCACAGTAATTGTTCCTGATTCTGGAATTGTCCAAACGTCCTGCTCTATGATTTTAGGACACCACGTAGCCTCTGGAATCACATTATCATAACCATGAAGCCATCTGCTAGGGTCTCCTGTATCTGTAAAAGACGCTGCATAATTAGTCATTGATGCGGTATCAAGTATTGTCTTAATCCTGTTGCTATGAACCCACGGCACGATTGTGTCCTGTTTGTCGTGGTACAGGTACAGAAATCCGCCTGAAAAATTGGTAATCGCAACTGTCGCATCCCTTGCATAATATTTATCAGGTACATTGGTTGGAGTGTCTCCTATGGCAGTGGCAACGGCGGCAGGGTATCCTGTTCCTCCGTTCTGATACCATCCATCGGTTGCGTCACGCCCATAGTCACTCATGCCAAAGTATTCAGTTATGACATTAAATGTGTCAGGAAACTTACTGGCAACTGCAAAGGCATTACCACCACCTGCACTCAATCCAAAGAAGGCGGCTTTTGTAGGACTTACCCACCTGGAAAACCGTGAACGAATTGTCGTAAGCGCGTCATAATAATCGTAAATCTCTCGTGCGCTACAATCGTTTGCGCCTGTCGCGCTGTTTCTTCCGCGTAGACCCACAGAAACAACAAACAACCCATAAGACGCCAGTCGTTTTAATGTGGTATCTCCAAAGCTGGTCACGTCACCATTCCATCCGTGACCAAGAAGTAAAATAGGCTGATTGGCAGTGTTTGAATAACAAACTCTTGCAATAAGATTCGTAATGGCTGTCATTTATACTCCTATCGCACTTGAATATGTCTGGTTGATAGCTGTATATGGTAAAGCTGCCATTGCGGTTGAAATTGCCAATACTTGTGGTGCGGTTAGTTCGGCATTGTATATTGGGAGAGCCTGTATTTTTCCTGCCCAAAAGTAACTGGCAGTTCCGTTGTAGTTTTGACATCCAATATAGTTTTCGTGTGTGGAAATACCGTCTCCGGCCCCAATAGTCCCATCAACCGCCGACCCATTTTGATACCCTGTGGCTTTAGATAGCCCAATCACACCAGATGTGTAAGTGGTTGCGGCTAACGCGAGATTTGCACCATTGCCAAAATATGCAACTCCGCTCAATGCGGGAAAAAGACCGAATCTCTTGTTTCCAGCAGCATCAGTTCTACTTCCAAAAATACTTCTGGTGTCAGTTGTTAGTCCATCGCTAAACCTAATTAAAAAGCCCCAGTTATACGAATTTACTGCAATTCCAGTCAATAAAAATTGTGAACTTCCGTTGAATGTCCAGCCAGTTGCCGCGTCAAATGTCGGTGCGGCAGTTGCGGTTAAGTCATACGTGCCTGGATTTGCTAAATTTATATAACTTGCGGCAATGTTAGCAGCCCCCAAAGGTTGATATGCTGCCACACAAACAGACGGAGACACACCACCGTACAAATACCACGGAGACACAAAATTATATGCAGTAAGGTTTCCACTCAATGCGGATATTGCTATTGCAGTAAATGAGTATCCCGATTTTGTCGCGGTTAGATTGCCAGTTGTGCCAGCAGGAACGGCGCTAATGGTGTAATTTCCACTCGCATCGGTGGTCGCGCTGTATGCTCCAAGCGCTACGGTAACATCGGCAACATTGGATACACCATCGAACACGTTACCGCTGATGGAATAAGTGGTCGCCTTCTTCCCCCCCAACATCCCCAGCACAATCATCTTTGCTATATCCATGCACACCTCACATAAAATTCTAAGTTCACGCAATCAATCAATGTATTCGCCTTTTAATTTCAGCGTCAACGTGGTTGTGCCGGGGCTGGTAACTGCCACTGCCACCAAATAGGCATACAGCGTGGTGGCTGGGCATGAATACGCCAGGTACTCGCGCACCGTGGCAATATTGAACGCCGATACCGGAGCCAGGTAATCAGCCGCCAGGATCGGAATCACACCCTTGCACATGGCAATATCTGCCGCCACCATCGTCCCAGGTGCATTATCTGCAGCGGGAGTAGCAATATCCGACGGGAAAAAGAACAGGTTGTACGGGATGGCCGCCACACCTGCCAGCGTGAGCTCATAGATAAATCCGCGCTTGCCCGCAGCGGAAACGGCATTTGGTATCGTGATCAGCCCACCAACAACATCACCAATGGTATAGACCCCATTCGTCACGGTCAGTGGAATTGAGATCTCAAAGCCAGATCCTTTTACCGGAACAGGTGCAGCCCTCAACTCGGCATCAGTCAAACCACCCTCAGCCGTTACGGTTCCGCTTATTGGCAGGGGGTAGGTTTCGTCGATCTGGTTACCGTCCTTGTCCAGGATCGTTACCGCTTGAGCCTGTGTCCCGTTTTCGTTTGTATCAATTCCTTTATTTAACAAAGTCATTTTGACCTCCTAAGTCAACTTGATTCATTTATCTCTTATCCTGGGCACCAATGCAATTGGTGAATTTTTACGAGTCACTATTGCCCCCGCCTTCGCCATATCAGGTTCGTAGCGTAGCGCGTGTCATCAATAGCATCATCCCCAACGTCCGGGAAGGCGCTCATGTATTCTCCATCCTTGTTTTTCAGGTACTCGTATTGTTGGAATTGTTGCGCGTGAAGCGGTGCGCGCACGGGATCAATGTGTATTTTCGCCAGTGACTGCAGCCACTTGATGGAGTATTCGATGCTGTCTGGACCCTTTTCAGCACCGATCACGTTTGCTCCATATTCCCTGAAATCCGCGATCGATTTGGGTTCTGCGCTGTCGGGAATGATCAATCCCTTGTGATCGATTAATCCCTTGTGATCGATTAATCCCAATCTCGTGAGCTCATCGTACACCTTGCGATTGCCCATTTTGGTACAGTTGAATTCAGCGAAAATATAGAGCTCGTGCCTGGTCTTGTCGTAATGCATCGTGCCTGGTCTTGTCGTAATGCATCTTCCCAAATGAGAGTGGGTGAGGGAAGTAACCCCAGTCCAGACCGCGGAGGATGTTATCGAATTCCGCTATTGCGGCGTCGGTTATGGGGTTGATGTCAAGGTTCTCAAACACGGCTCCACCAGTGCCCGTAACCTTGCCCAGGTATTCATGCTCGTAAGCCAGGAGGTTGACTGTCTTAAGGTGTTCTGCTTCATTCAGGAAGGTTTGACCAAGCCAGTCCCTGGGCACATCAATGTAAGTCGAGTGGTGCTGAAGCTGATTCTCTTTAGGAATGAGTGCGTATTTGTTTACCCAGTTCAAAGCCGTGGGTGGGGGGTTGTAGGTCTTGAAATTCCATGCCAGCTCGCCACCTCGGAAAACGGATTGCTCGATTTTACGGATAGCTTCTTGCCCATGGAATTGGTCAAGCTCCTCAAACCAGCCAACACCAATGTATCCAAATGACGGCTTGATGGATTTGATCATTTCCGGTTTATCCGCACCCCTGAAATATATCTTTTGGTTTGTTGGCAGGTATTCCATTTCAAGAGGAGAGGTCATGCACTTCCACTGATCAGCCCGCCCCAGGACATTCACAGCCCAAACCAATTGAGAATATACGGAATCGCGCAAGGTATTGGCAACCTGTCTCATTGCCAGCGCGTGAATGTTGGGGTTGTTTTCAATCAATAGGATAATGGCTTCGGATGTGAAACTGGATTTTGTTGAACCCCGCCCGCCTTTGAGCAGGTACTCGAAATGCTTGCCTTCTTTGACATCCCTGTATACATTGAAAAAACTTGGCGCTAAGAGGTCAGCGGGAAGGTTTGTGAGTGTGTTGGAAACCGCGGGAAGATCAGAATCAGGTTGTTCAAGTCTGTGATATTTCCCAAGCGTTTCAAGTGCAGCACGGGAATCATGCAGCTCAACTTCAATCCATTCATCTTCCCACGGCTCAGCGTGCTTTCCCTTCCCCTCAAGCCGGCGTGTTCTTTTGGTTTTTATCTTCTTGATCAGGTAAAAGTATTGTTCGGCTTCGGGATCACTGAAATCAAAATAGCAAAAACCCTCCTCGGTTATGCGGATGAATTTGAATGTCGTTGCCCTAGCCATACCTGAAAGGCGCGATAAGATCTCGCTCTTTGGCATGGCCATTTCATCTAGGCGACGGGAAATTTCTGCCTTAACCTTAGGGTTTCTTATTAAAATTGAGGCAGCAACACTGCAATTCTCCCTCGTTGTTTTTTGGTGCAACCGCTGATATGCTTCAGTGCCGTTCATATTGCACCTGAAGTACATATCTACAAAAGCGAGTTCCTTAAACTCTTTTGCGCTTTGCGGTTTCGGCTTCGGGCTTGTTGTAGATGGGGTTTTTGGTAAGCTCGTGTCTTCGGTGGGTATTGGAACCGCCTTCCGGTTGCTCGGCTTTCAATGAGGATTGCAAGACTGATTTGACTTGCTTTAATACTTCAAGGTTCGCCTTGATTTCAGCGAACCTACCTGCCACTTGCGAAAACTCTATTTGATATTTCAGGATCTGTTGGCCAACCCGTTCCAGTAACCTTACCTTACCGCCATAGTCCAGAGCCAAAATATCAACATCGGATAACTTTTCCACCATACGATTTCACTCCGATCCGGTTACGACTATCAAGGGGAATAAGGGATAGTTTGCTGATTGAGCGTGCCTTGCGTGTTCATAACCGGATAGCAATGCTCCTCTAGCCCCCGCTTGCCTAAGGCGGGGGACGAG
>Ga0209417_1004769_pt1 | contig 15786 bp, 7 predicted proteins | sample RifGroF2_FD_184002 | JGI IMG/M metagenome (GOLD analysis project Ga0209417, IMG submission 184002) | Groundwater microbial communities from Rifle, Colorado, USA - Groundwater F2 (SPAdes) (version 2) | ecosystem: Environmental > Aquatic > Deep subsurface > Groundwater | place: Rifle, Colorado... | reverse complement strand
CTCTGCATCGTATCTTGCTTTTTCGAAAGCCCAATTATTTTCTTCTTTGCTGCCGTGAGTTCCAAACACAAATACTACATTATGATTTAGCGCTTCCCTAAAATTGCCGCAGCGTGAAGGATATTTGTTTTCTCTATTTTGTTTAGAACTCAATACCCATTTATTATTTTCTTTTAGAAGAATAATTTTGCTATCCGCAGAAATATCTACATTCGAAAAAACTTGCTGATCAAGTCGAACAGAAACCGGTTTATCGCTTGAAAGCATTGAAGCATCAATCTCAAAGGCTTCAATGTTGCTTGTTGTTCCGATAAATTTTCTATTTCCTGTTTCCAATCTGATATTAATTTTGCTCAGCTTCTGCTGCTGAATCTGGTTCACAATTTCTATCCAATTATTTTTGGAAGAGATAGCGGGATTGGCAGTAACAAATTCGATTTCCTTTGTTCTTTCATTTCCGGGAACAGCATGACGCGCAAAGAAATCAAACATCGGTAACCAGTCAACACAATCGGCGCCGGGTTCGTCGGAATTATCCCACCAATGATTAGCGCCCTGTTCTTCGTGATACTGAAAATCCTTATGAAATGTTGACAAGTTATCAATCATTGATCTTGCTTGTTCCGGCAGAACATTATCATCAACATCACCTTGAAGTATATAAATGCCATCCGGTATTAAATTAGTGCTGAAGGTATAAGTATCGCTTTGTTTTGTGGAACGCGTTAACATTTTTGTCACGTCAGACGAATCGGTCATCCCCTTTATTCTGTAAGACCAAATGCTGATCCATCCGGCGCTTGGTCCAATAGCTGCAAACTGATCGGAATAATTTATTCCGAGATGCCATGTTCCATGTCCTCCCATGGAATGTCCGGTTAAATAGATTCTGTTTTCATCAACATCAAATTTCTTTTTAGAAAGATTGAGAACTTCCAGCGCGTCAAGTCTTCCCCAGTTTTCCCAGTTATAACCGTAAGGGCGACGATTAGTTGGCGCAACAATATATCCCCAATTTTTATGTCCGTATGCTTGCGCTTGATTGATCGCCTCAACACCGGCGCCATGCAAACTTAAGAAAAGAGCCGGTTTACATTTTATATCTACCGGCGGATTAACGGCATAATATTGCACACTTCCATCCATGTTGCTGATGAAAGTTTCTTTATGTGTCTCGTTTTCACTAACAACATTCAATTCTATGATGGAAGAAGCTAAAACTTCCTCAGAATTTTTCTTTTCAACAAGTTCGATATTGACTTTTATTTTGCCAACATTTTGTTGTACGGGCAATTTTATTTTAAACGGAGTTTTAAAAACCGAAAGCGGTTGGATTTCTTTTACCGGATAAAATTCAGGAGTTGAATTATCAATCCATGTTTTAATAAACAAATCTTTGTGATTTTTTTCAGTTGCATTCATAATAGGAATAGCGCCGAAAGTTTCAATGGATTCATTGATTAAAATATCCGGTACAGTTAAATCCTTTTCGTTAAAGATCAATCCGTTTTTCATACGATGAATTTTTACTTTCAGAACTCCTTCACGGTTGCATTCAAAAACAAATTCGTTAATCCCTTTTTTAAATTTGATGGGAATAAGTGAGTAATCAAATCTTGGTCCCCACGACTCATACTTTTCTTGTGCGCAATACGGATTACCGGAACGTGGTGAACCGTTCACATAAACCATGCTGTGCCCCATTCCTTCTAAAAGCGCAACTTCTTCAATTTCCGATTGATATTGGAAATAGACATACGCATTTAAAAGAGAATTGTCTCGTATCCAACCGTCTTCATTCGCATTGATCTTCCTCCATGTTCCGATGATTTTTCCATTGGATTCGATTACTTCGTTTTCTACGGGAGTTTTCCATTCGCTGGTTTCAATAGCTGCAATTAATGCGTTTGGCGAAATAATTTTGTTGCTGTCGTATCGTCCTAATTTAATTACCAAACCATCTTTTAAAACTATTACTTCCGATGATTGAGAAAAAACGCTAATGATTGGCAAGAATAGAAGAGCAGTAAAAACAATTAAATGTTTTGACAAATAATTCCACATATAAATCTCTACTTGTTCAATTTGTAATAATGTTATTTGATTACTTTTTTACTTTTGAATTTCATTATGAACAGTTCCATCATCTTTATGATCACGGATCATGGTTTTTAATCTGTGGATCATTTCCTTAAAATCTTTTATTCCGCCAATTGTAAACCAAATCATTACGATGAAAGCTGCACACAGATTCAATATGATAAACACTTTCCAAAAACTCATCCATGAAGAATCGGCTACATCACCGGAAAGATTAATAATTGTTCCGATGATAAAAACCACGATCCAGATAAACGTCCAACCATACGCTGCCAAATAAATCAGTTTATCTCCCTTCGTAAACTCTTTTCCTATTCCTAATATTTTAAATCCCTTTACGGGAACGGTTTCAACAATAACATTTTCCTCAACTACCGCATACTTTCCGCGATGCAATAACTTGTCCATATCAAAATCCGGTTGTTTACTTAGTAATGAAACCGAAATGTAAACCAAGGTTGAAACTCCCATTGACATTGCCCAGAAGTATTGACCATTGATTGGGAAATTTGGGAAAATCTGTTGAAGAATAATTCCGGTAACAGAAACCACCGAACCAACTATCAATGCGCTCCAGGCAGCGGCAGTTGTTCCTTTCTTCCAATACAATCCGCCTATAATTACCGCGCCGGAACCGCCAACAAAAATTGCGGCAGTAATTGCAAAATAGAGAAAGATGTAATCCGTCATCGGGAACAACAAACTGAAAAAAAATATAAATAGGCAGACACCAAGTATTGATATGCGAAGAACTTTTAAATGCTGCCCCGGTTTGAATGGAGTTGTTCTAAAAGGCATTATTACATCTTGAATAAAAATGCTTCCCCAAGAATGCATATATGCATTATGCGTTCCGATTGTTGCCATAAGCATAACAGCCATAAAAGCACCCATCATGCCAACCGGAAGAATTTTTGAAAGCACTAAGGGAATTCTCAATTGGTTTTGAACCGCGGAGTTGCCGACCACGGGTAACATCGTATTAACGCTCTCCGCGATGTGAATAAAATCTGTGTGGTGTAGAATTGTGTAAGCGACCACCGGAATAACAACTAAGAAGAGCCATTTGGGAATGTCCCGGAGATTTCCCAACACTTCACCCATCTTCGCTTCATGTGCACTCTTTGCGGAGGAATTGAATCCGGAAGTTCCCTGCCATGATAATTTTACATAAATAACACCAATTACATTTATAAAAAAATACCAGAAATTAAAATCGGGAACTTTGCTTGTTTTATATGGATTAATCAGCGAAGCATCTTTTGGCGCTGTAGTTACCGCATGGAAAACTTGATCCCAGTTAACAAAGAATAAACAAAAAACTATGATCACCAAAAAAGTAAAATTTGAAAAAATGCCTTGAATAAATTCGGTTATAATTACGGCAATTTGCCCGCCAGCAAAAACAAAGTAAAGTGAGATAAGTAAGAAAGTAGCCATCACCAAAGGGAAAGTTAAAACATTAAATCCCAATAAATTAACGCTCAGTGGAAATCCGCAGAAATAAATTAAGAAGCGCGCGCTAACTGCGGGGAAAATTCCAAAATTTAATAAACCGGAAATGAAAGCAAGTATTCCTGCAAAGATTCTGAAATTCTTACTGTAACGCATTTCCAAAAATTGTGCAATTGTTAATGCGCGTGTTTGCCTAAATCTATAGATAACCCAGCCGGATACTGTAATCGCCAACAAAACCACCGCCATAATAAATTCCCACCAACGCAGCGCAAAACCTGCAACGTAATTCATTTCCCATTGACCGACTATAGTTATCGCACCAATAAAAGCCATGCCTTGTGATACGGTGATCATATATCTTCCGGCAGTTCTACCGGCAGAAAGAAAATCTACAACACTCCGAACAAATTTTTTACTGATCCGCACCCCAACAAATAAAACCGATAGACAGAGTGCAACTATCCCCCAATCAATTATTGTTAAATTCATTTTTATCCGTTGAATTAATTATCACGAATTTTGAAAGTTAAAAGAACCATAAATTATTATTGGAACAATTGAAAATCACTTGGAGCTTGAAAAGCATAAACGCTTTCATTCTGCTAAAATAAACATACCTTTAAGTTAAAAATAAATATTAATTAGATAGAAGAAAATCAAAATTTCTACAAATATTGCAGTAAAAATTTCCGAAAATCCTGTCGTATTTTTCATTAGTAAATATTCGGTTATATTTAGAGTAATTATGGAACACAAATGAGTGATATCGATAAAAAAGAAACGCTGCACGCCGGCGCAATTGAAATTGAGAATGCTGTTAAAGAGTATTTTCCGGAAACTGATCCTCTTGTAATTAGAAAATTGGAGAAATGGCAGAACTTGAAATTCGGCTTATTGATGCACTGGGCGCCGTCAAGCCAATGGGGAATAGTGGAATCATGGTCGCTTTGTTCGGAAGATGAAGATTGGTGCAAGCGAAAAATCGAAGACTACACCGAGTATAAACGTCAATATGAAAATTTGAAGAATACTTTTTACCCGAAAAAATTCGATCCGGCAAAATGGGCAAACGCCGCTGAAGAAGCGGGAATGAACTATGTAATCTTCACTGCAAAACATCATGATGGTTTTTGCATGTATGATTCCAAATACACAAATTATAAAGTCACTGATCGCGATTGCCCTTTTCATTCACATCCCAATGCAAACATCACTAAAGAAATTTTCGATGAATTCCGCAAAAAGAATTTTATGATCGGAACCTACTTTTCAAAACCGGATTGGCATTCGGACTATTTTTGGTGGCAGCGTTTTGCAACTCCTGACCGTAACGCAAATTATGATCTGATAAAATATCCGGAACGTTGGCAAAAATTTGTTGAGTTTACGCATAATCAAATTGATGAATTGATGAGTGGTTATGGAGCTATTGATATTCTTTGGCTCGATGGATGTTGGGTGAAAAAATATAAACCGGAAGATATTGAAGCAGAGAGAAAGAGTGCGAGTCCAAATATTTTTCGCATTCAAAATCAGGATATTAACATGCCTCTCATCGCTAAAAATGCAAGAGCTAAGCAGCCCGGATTAATTGTTGTTGATCGCGCTGTTCCGGGACAAGAACAAAATTATCTCACACCGGAAAATCAAGTGCCCAAAGAGATTCTTGCTTTCCCATGGGAAACTTGCATGCCGATTACGCCAAGCTGGTCTTATGAATTGGGACTTGAATACAAACCGGCACGAAAATTAATTCACACTCTTGTTGATGTTGTTGCCAAAGGCGGAAACTTTTTATTGAATGTTGCGCCAACTGCCGACGGAGATTTTGAGCCGGAAGCTTATCATCGTTTACATGAAATTAGCGAATGGATGAAAATTAACCATGAAGCAATTTATTTTTCACATCCGGTTGTGCCTTACAAAGAAGGAAAAGTCTGTTTCACTCAATTAAATGATGGAACCATCTACGCAATTTATCTTGCGGATGAAAATGAAAACATTCTTCCATCTAAAATAATTTTTACCAAATTTCATTTTCCCCAAAATGCTGGAATTGAATTACTCGGCTCAATCGGAGTGATTAATTATAAAAAAGACAAAGAAGGATTTGAAATAGACATTCCGGAAGCAATCAGAGATAATCCTCCGTGCAAATATGCGTGGACATTTAAGATTTCTATCAAAAAAAATGGAAATTAGATGAAACGGATAGTTCATAAATCCTACAATAAAAGCTGGAAGTAATTAGTTGAAACTGCAAAACATCTTTCTTGTTGCTTCGGGATTTTTTCTCGCCGCAAACTTTTACACTTTTAGTCAGAATGAAAAAAATATTTCTCCGGCTAATTATATCACGATTTATCAGAGCGATAGCGAAGAACAAATCTTGGAGAAAGCGGCAAACGTAATTCCCTCCAAACGGCAGTATGAATGGCAAAAACTGGAAATAACGGGTTTCATTCATTTTGGAATAAATACTTTTAACGAAGTTGAATGGGGACAAAGCACTACTGATATAACAAAATTTAATCCTTCTCAACTTAATACGAAACAATGGGTCACAGCATTTAAGAATGCCGGAATCAAACTAATTGTTCTCACAACAAAACATCATGATGGTTTTTGTTTATGGCAAAGCAAATTTACTGATTACTCCATTGCCCACACTCCTTATAAAAATGGCAAGGGTGATATAGTAAAAGAGCTATCGGACGCGTGCCGAGAAGCTGGAATTAAATTCGGCGTTTATTTATCGCCATGGGATATGCACGAAAAATCATACGGAACTCCGCAATACAATATTCATTTTATGAATCAACTTACCGAGTTGTTAACGAACTATGGAAAAATTTACGAGGTTTGGTTTGACGGCGCTTGCGGTGAAGGACCGAATGGCAAAAAACAAATTTATGGCTGGCAATCGTATTATAAATTGATTCGTAAATTGCAGCCGGATGCTGTTATTGCAGTCTCCGGTCCAGATGTACGATGGGTTGGAACAGAATCCGGTTATGGTCGACTAACCGAATGGAGCGTATTGCCGGCTGCAAGTACAAACCAGGAAGAGATTGCGGAAAACTCTCAACAACACTTATTGGATGGAGCTTTTATTCCTCATGATTTGATGGAAGAGGATTTAGGAAGCAGAATAAAAATTAAAACGGCGGCGGCGTTAGTCTGGTATCCTGCAGAAATCGATGTTTCTATTCGTCCGCGCTGGTTTTACCACAATGGTGATAATGATTTGGTAAAATCTCCTTCCGAGCTCGTTAATATTTATTATAATTCTGTTGGTTTGAATGGAGTTCTCTTGTTGAACGTCCCTCCGGATAAACGTGGTTTGATTAGTGAGAATGACATTAAAAGCCTAACCGGGATGAATTACATTCTTGCGGAAACATTCAAAAAAAATTTTGTTGAAAATTGCAAAGCGTTTGCGACAAATGAGAAGAAAGGAAATGAAGCTAAATTAGTTCTTGATGATAAGTATGAAACTTTTTGGACGACCGAAGGAAGAATTAACACTGCTTCACTTGAAATTGAATTGAACAAAGAAGAAACGTTTAACCGCGCGATGCTTCAAGAAAATATTTTTATCGGGCAACGTGTTGAGAAATTTCATTTGGAATATTGGAGTGGAATGAACTGGCAGAAATTTGCAGAAGGAACTACAATCGGTTATAAAAGATTGCTCAGATTTCCTGCAATTACATCAAATAAAATAAAAATTGTAATTGATGAGTGCCGTTCAAATCCAACGATTTCTTCTTTCGGTTTGTATCTGGCGCCACCGGAAATAAGTTTCGATCCTGTTGGCGGATCGTTCGCTGATTCGATGCATGTTCAGATAAGCAGCGATCTCAAGCATGCAAAAATTTTTTACACGACGGATGGAACTCTTCCAGATGAGCATTCTTCATTTTATAGCGGTAAGATTTCTGTAAATAAACTAACAACAGTAACTGCATTAGCAATTTCAGAAGATGGGAAAAGAAGTCTTCCGGTTAAAGCGGTTTTCAGCAAAGCTAAATATGGAATTGAGTATAAATCTCGTTTCGAAGAGAAATACAGCGGTGGAGGTTTGCATGCGTTGGTTGATGGAGTAACAGGCAGCAAAAATTATAAAGACGGAAGATGGCAAGGATTTAATGGTTCAAACCTCGATATACTAATTGATTTGAAAGGGGAGAAGATAGTTAAAAATATTTCAGCTAGATTTTTAAGAGATATCAATTCATATATTTTTCTGCCGGAGTCTGTGGAATACTCAATTTCAAGAGATGGAAAAAAATTTTCCACTCCGATAGTAATAGCAAATGATATTCCTCAGAATGATTATGCGGCGCTAATAAAGAAATTTGAATTCTCAACAAAAAATTTTTCTGGAAGATATATTCACATCAAAGCGAAAAATATCAGTGTTTGTCCCCAATGGCATAAAGGCGCCGGCGAGAAAGCATGGATTTTTACCGATGAAATTCTAATTAAATCGAAATAAGTGACCATGGATTAATAGATGCTATAACTTTTAAGTTCCTGCTTGTCACTCCAAAGTTTTTTTACCGGAAATATTTTTTGCTTCCGTCTGATGAAGATCGAAAACTATAATATCATTTTTGTCTTTCTTCAACCAGGGAGACGGACAGAATAATCTTTTCTGCGGTCCAATTTCCCAATAACGCCCAAGATTATTTCCATTCACAAACACGACCCCTTTTTTGTAATTGCTCATATCCAGATAAGTGTCTGCTACTTCATTCAATTCAAATTCGCCTTTGAAGAAGTAACCGGTTCTCTCGGATGAAGGAATTGATTTCTGAATTTTATGAATAAATCTTGCATCAAACGGAAAATTATAAACTTGCCAATTCATCAAGGTCATTCCATTTAAAGTGACTCTATCGGTGATCCCTTTTCTATCAATCAACTCCTGGCCAAAGTTGATTCTTCCCATAGCTTCAACAAAAATTTCAAGTACCGGATCTTTTACATCTGACTTAGGCAGGTCAATCGTTTTTTCCGCTTCCCGTCGATCAAGTTTGCCGATATATTTTCCATTGAAAAAAATAGTTGCGTAATCGTGTAGATCCGTTATAGTTAGCTTGCCGCTTTTATGTCCGATCAATTTTGTTTTGTACAGAATAAATCCTTCATACTGATCGAACGCTTCCATCGGTTTTGGTTGAATTGTATTTACCGGTTTAGGGAGATTCTCCCAAATACTCGAATACAGCTCCATTTTTATTTCGGGGATTTCCATAGAAGGAATAGGTCCAGGAATGTTTGGAATATTTTTGATGTGTTTTGAAATGATCTTCCGAAGTGCAAAATATTTTGGAGTTGGTCGTCCTTGTTCATCAACCGGCGCATCATAATCGTAGCTTGTTAAATCAGGCTCATATCCCTTTCCACCTGAATTAGCTCCGGCAGAAAATCCGAAATTAGTTCCGCCGTGTACCACATATAAGTTGAATGACTTTTTAGAATCCATTAAAAATCGTACTTCGCGTAACAAGCCGGTTGTATCCGGTTTTGCCCATTTTTCTCCCCAATGTGTTAACCAACCCGGATATGTTTCGCTGCTAAAGACGGGTACATTCGGATTATGTTTTTTCGCCAGATCAAAATCAGCTTGACTGCCGCCGCTATCTAATCCGATTACCGCACCATCAATGTTTCCCGCTTCAAGCATAAAGGGTGTTGGACCATCCGCAGTATAAAAAGGAACATCAATTCCATTCATGATCCATAACTTGCGTAGTGCTTCCAGATAATTTTTATCGTTACCATAACTGCCATATTCATTTTCAACTTGTACCATTAAGATCGGTCCACCATTAGAAATAAGAAATGGTTTTATAACTTTTGCCATCGCTTCTAAATATCTTTCTACAGCATTCATGTAACGGTTATCAAGACATCTAACTTTAATATCGGGAATTTTTAATAAGTAAGGTGGAATGCCTCCGAAATCCCATTCACCGCAAACATAAGGACCTGGACGAAGAAGTACCCACATTTTCTCTTCTTGTGCAATTTTTATGAATTGAGGTAAATTTTTATTTCCGGTTTTGAAATCAATTTTTCCCGGTGCAGTCTCATGATAATTCCAAAAGACATAAACCGCAATAGTATTGCATCCCATAGCTTTCGCCATCTGAATTCTATGGCGCCAATACTCTCTGGGAATTCTTGCCGGATGAAGTTCCCCGCTTATCATTTGAAATGGTTTTCCATCAAGAATAAAATTTTCGGGGGAGAGAGAGAAAGTATGTTCCTCTTTCTGAGCAATGATAGTGGAATGAATCGGGAAAACCGATAGCATTAACAAAAGAAAGAAAAATATTTTCATATACCCTCTTTTCATTTTTGATAAAATAAAATGTTATCGGAAATTTCTTGTCTCTTCAATCCTCCTCCGCTGATAAATACCCTTAAATCTTCACCACCCGTTTTCTCAAAGAATCCAACTCTTATTGAATGGAACCCGGATGCAAGCGGTATTATTCCATTTTTTTCTTGTATGCCATGAAGCTGATCATTATCAACGACAAGCTGATTATCAATATACAATCTGCTGCCGTCATCGGATGAAGTGTAAAAACGGTAGACGCCATCTCTGGGAATTTTAATCAATCCGGAAAACTCATACCCGAAATAATCTCCGGTTTTGTTGAGTGAGAAAGAAAAATTCTTCGATGTACCTGTACTTACCGGTTTTAGGTCTTGAAAATTTGGTAATGCGTTCCAATCGCCCTCAAAATATTTGTAGTTAATTCCGCTTGCAATATTATCAGCGTTAATTGATTTCAGTGGCTTCACCTTTGTGAATAGAGACTGAACCGTTTCACTTATAGGTTTCCCGGCTCTAAACGCGCGAACAGAAACTTTTGATGTCTTCGTTAAAACAATTTTCCCTTTCACCACCGGTGATTTCATATCAGGAACACCTCCGTCTAATGTGAAACGAAGTTGAATATTTTTATTATTAGTTAAGCAGTTAACATCTAAGTCATTTATAAAAATATCTGCATCAGCTTCAATTTTGGGAAGATCAATTACATCCGGTTTTCCAATAATATCCAATACAACCACACTGTTGATTTTATCCGGAGCTTCATTTGGAACCTCAATTTCAATGTCATATTCATTCCTATTGGAGACGAGAGAGTTTGTTGCATCGCTTAAAAGAAATGCTTTTTTAACTTTATTAAAAATTCCGGGAACAATTAATTTGCCATTGTCAGGCCAATTGAAAACGTGGAGGAAAAGTCTCGTTCCTCCTTTAATCTCTTTCTGTGTGCACCTTCCCCAAGTAATATTTTCGAACGGACTTGCCTTGGTTCCATAAATTGACTCACTATTTATTTTCATCCAGTTCCCGATTTCCTTTAACCTATCAACCCCTTCCTTTGGGAACAAACCTTCAGCAGTTGGTCCAATATTTACTAAATAGTTTCCCCCTTTAGATGCAATGTCTGCCAGCATCTGTAATATTTGTTTAGTTGATTTCCAGTTTTTATCATTCTTATTATAGCCCCAGTTATCATTCATGGTCATGCATGTTTCCCAATCAATCCCCGGCATTCCTGTAGCGGGAATTTGTTGTTCGGGTGTTCCGAAATCTCCAGCAAATCCACCTCCTTTTGTAAATCCCTGCAAATCGTTTCTTGATGCACCAACTCGATTATTTATTATAATCTTTGGTTGTATGCTTCTCACATAATTGTAAAGATCAATGCCGCGTTTATCAGCCCAAGTATTTTCCCACTCTCCGTCAAACCAAAGGACGGCAACATCTCCATAATTGGTTAATAGTTCTTTCAGTTGCGCTTTCAAGTATTTGATGTATCTTTCAAAATCAGCTCCTTCAGTTGAACGATTATTTTCCCAAATGCGACGGGGGAGATAATCGGGGTGATGCCAGTCCATAATCGAATGGTAGAAACACATTTTTATTCCATGCTTTCTGCAAGCATCGGCAAGCTCTTTGAGAATATCTTTTTTATAAGGAGTGGACATCACATCAAAATCAGAGACTTTAGAATCGAAAAGTGCAAAACCGTCGTGATGTTTTGAAGTGATTACAATATACTTCATTCCTGCGCCTCTTGTCATCTTCACCCAATCTTCGGCGTTAAATTTTACGGGATTAAACTGCCCTAGAAATTTATCATATTCCTCAATGGGAATTTGAGCCTGGCTACGAATCCATTCACCATACGTTGTTTGATTTTTCCACTCACCGGCAGGAACGGCGTATAAACCCCAATGAATAAACAAACCGAAACGCGCCTCACGCCACCATTCCATCCGGGCATCGTGTTGATGTTTCGTTTCTTTAGTAAAATCCTGTGCAAATAGACTAAGACACATACACAGCGAAAATAAAAATAACTTCTTCACAATAACCTTCTTTCAGATTTCGGATAGCAAATAATGTTTTGAATACCAGATTGCTTTCCACACATTATTGGTTTACCATGAAAAATCCAGGCACGCTAAAAAAGAGTACGCTTTAATATTTAAAGTTGTCCAATTACCAATAACAAATCAAATGGATGCTAAAAATGTGCACAAAAATTAGCCACTTTTGTTGCAAGAAACAAAACCCAAAATAATTTTGCGGAAGAAATAATTTCAAGTAATCTACCACGACGGATTGGCAGAATATTAATGAAACAATAAAAAGATGGAATGACTGAATGATATGAATGTATGAATGTTTTCATTCAAACATGCAACAATTCAATCATTCTGATGTGAAAATTTGATTATGGTTTACCCGACAGCTCCTTGGCGGGTTTGTCCATGTTAGGTTCTCTTTTGATATCTTGAAACAAAGAGATCATAGTTACTTTATAAATTTTTAAGTGATCCGGACAAAACTCCAGCTATTTTAGAGGTTATTCTACATTATAGAATCGTCGCACTTCCTCTAATGAAAAGCCTGCGCTATCCACAATATTTCCACAAAACCATTTCAACATATATATCTTCATCCGGGAAGAATGGTAAAACCCATTTAAATATTTTAGTTGTAGATGAAGTTGGTGGAATACTATTTTTTCAAATCAGTAGGAGTATCTCAGTGTAAGATTCTCATACATGATAAAAAAAGTTCTTGACTTTAAAGGTTAAACAAGGTAAATTTTGGTTAAACGTTTAACGAGTTTATCATGAAGTCAACAATTAAAGATGTAGCAAAAAAAGCAAACGTATCAATTGCTACCGTTTCATTCGTAATCAATGATAGTAAACCTATCTCTGAGGAAACAAAAAGCCGTGTTCTAAAAGCAATTCATGAACTCAATTATCACCCTTCGAAATCAGCAATAAGTTTAGTTTCCGGGAAAACGGGGAACATAGGCTTTATTCTTACTGATGATCACTTTCTCCGAACCGAACCATTCTATACAACAATATTTTTGGGAACTGAATTTGAAGCTAGAAGTGAAGGTTACTATATATTACTCACCTCAATCAAACCTGATTTTGATGAAAATGATGCTTTACCACGGTTTATCCTAAATAAAAGCGTTGATGGGATTATTATTGCCGGAAAAATTCCCAATACTCTTATAGAACGGATATCCGCATACAATCTTCCAACTGTTTTTGTTGATTACATTCCACCGAGTAAGAATTATCCTCTCGTTCTAATAGATAATATTCAAGGAGCTGTACAAGCCACAAATCATTTAGTCGAATTAGGGCATACAAATATTGCCTTTATCGGAGGTGATATCGGCCATCCGAGTTTGGCGCATCGTTTATACGGTTATAAACAGTCGCTGGAAGCAGCCAAGATTCCCGTCAAAAATAATTTAATTGTTATCGATGCCAAGTATCCGGATAGACAGAACGGATTTAATTCGGCAAAAAAATTATTTTCAAAGAACAAAAATGTAACCGCTGTATTTGCAGGCAATGATGCGATGGCTATTGGAGTACTGCAATGGTTAACTGAAAATGGATATAAAGTTCCGCAGGATGTATCGCTTGTTGGATTTGATGATGTTGATGCTGATATTATGCTTCGTCCTCCGCTGACTACAATAAGAGTTCCCAAAATCGAAATGGGTGTTGAAGCGCTCAGATTAATAGTGAACTCCGTGAAAAGCAAAAAATCTTTGCCCAAAAAAGTACTCGTTCCCGTTGAGTTAATAATTAGAGAATCAACTTCTCCTTATAAACCGAAGTAAGAAATTATGTCAGCTATATTATCAAGTAGAGCCTGGAGTATTGTTTTAAATGATTTTTCATTCCAAACGTTCACTCAAGGTGAGTTAGTAAAAAAAATGTCATGAAAAATATGGCAACTATAAATTTATTTAGAATACAAAACGCTTGCAAAGGCTTCTTTTCTACTCCCGAATCAATGTTGCATAGTAATCATGGAGAAAAGCTATCCGGATTCTAAATTTAGTAAAGATGATAAAGAAGCAAATTAATCCCCCAAAGTAGTAGTTCCTTTTTCATCCTTTTGGACGATTGATTTTAAATCTAAAATAACCAGAATTTACGATTGTAAAGAACTGGGTTAATTTGAAAGAAGTACAATTTATTATGGTGACTTTAATTATTGCAAAAAGGATCGGTTAGCTTCTATGGATACATTAAAACTTTTGGAGTTTGAATGAAAAACAGATTCGCGGACTCCATTTTGCAACCAGTTTCATGTATCAATTTTCTTACTCAAGATTTTTATTTACTTACAATTGAATTTTCACAATCTCTCCTCTCCGCTTGCCATATGGGCATAAACTTAATATCTCTCCAGCTAGAAAAAACAGTTGTCTTTATTCAAAAATCAACTTCAACGCAGATTTATATCAAAAACATGACGGACATTTTTAATTCTAAAAATATTTCTGGTAGTGTTAACGTTCAAATAATCAATAATTAATCTAAAGGAGAAGCTATGAAAAAAAATAGCAACATTTCCCGATGGTGGATTAGTATTTTTTCCATCTTGCTGATAATAGTTCAAAATCCCGTTCCGGCTCAAAGCGGAATAAATGAATTTGGTAGTTTCGAGCAGAATCTACCGTCATATTGGACGAAAGGAGCCGAGCCGGGCGGAGCGACCTTAAGCTGGGCGACAGATGAATCACGTTCGATGGGGAGATCATTGAAGATCACGAAGACGACGACCTCCGAAGCAGCGATGTGGGAGTCGGAGAATATGTGTGATTTGTGGTCGCAGCGACATTATAAGGATGTAGATATCTATATGGGGATGTACTACAAGACATCGGGAGTAAACACAAATCCAACGACAGAAGATCAGAAGTGGTATGTAAGTTATACGTTCTACCGCGAGGATGGAAGTGTAATAGGCGAGAAGAAGTTTGCCTTGGATCAGAGTATAGCTAGTACAACCGGCTGGGTAGCAGATACCACAGCGGTAGGCGAACTAAGTTTACCGGAAGATTCCTGGAAAACGATAATAAGATTTGTCGGCGGAAAAGATGCGACAGGCACAGTGTGGACAGATGACTATATGATGAATGGGCGTAACGGATGGTTAGGTCAGGATTGGAACACGCAGGTAGGAGTCCCGACAGGCTGGTTTTACTGGCTGCCGCCAATAGGAGGTAATGACGGAGTATTAAGTGCAGGCTATGAGAACACAAAGATAACAGATGAATATGCATATAACGGAAACTATTCATTGAAATTTGACATACCGGTAGGCACACGCGATGGATTTGTCGGTACAAGGAAATTCCCATTAAGCGGAGTTGTTCCTGGTGATGTTGTAAGAATCAGTGTGTGGATAAAAGGAATGAATTTGAAACCGGATTCAGCAGCAGCGGTAGGCGATGCATGGAGTGTAGCCTTAACTCCAATGTTCCATAATACAATAGGGAACAATGCAGGCTTTGGAGATTTCTGGGCAAGCGACATACCGTTAAAGTTCCCGAACGCAGCATCGTTTGACTGGAAACAGTTTTACATTGATGTACCGGTACAAGATGGAGCGTTAGCATTGTCGGTAAGATTGCATCCATTAGGTAGATTTCAGGGAACAGTATATATGGATGGACTGAAAGTAGAGAAATTAGAAGTTGCTACACTGAACGAGATAGGTAGTTTCGAGCAGAATCTACCATCATATTGGACGAAAGGAGCCGAGCCGGGCGGAGCGACCTTAAGCTGGGCGACAGATGAATCACGTTCGATGGGGAGATCATTGAAGATCACGAAGACGACGACCTC
>Ga0209417_1004768_pt1 | contig 15786 bp, 34 predicted proteins | sample RifGroF2_FD_184002 | JGI IMG/M metagenome (GOLD analysis project Ga0209417, IMG submission 184002) | Groundwater microbial communities from Rifle, Colorado, USA - Groundwater F2 (SPAdes) (version 2) | ecosystem: Environmental > Aquatic > Deep subsurface > Groundwater | place: Rifle, Colorado... | reverse complement strand
CATCCCGCAGCCGCCGGACGGTCTACTGGAGCGCCCAGACGCGCTTGCGGTCCACCTCGCCCCGGATGATGTAGCCCACCGCGCCCGAGACGAAGGACAGGGCGAGGAGACCGAGGAAGTAGGCAATCATTTCTTTCCTCCTGTGCTGGACGGCGGGAGCGTGCCCGGATTCGGTCATGGCCTACTGCTTACTAGCGCGTGTGGGAGGGCTCCCCATCAGCCATGCCCGCTGCTCACATTCGCCGCCTCGCCTCAGATTCAAGGCCGCCGTCCAGCGTTTCAGTTCGTCTCCGCCAGGCCGCGCGCCGAGCGGACCCACAGGCGGTGCATGTCGGCCAAGTAGCGGAAGCGTTCGCGGTCCGTCTCCGCCGCCAACTCAATCCGGCACTGCCGGATGGCCAGCCGGTGCAGGTGCATGGAGCAGTCCATGATGGGCATCTGAACGAGGATATGGCCGCTCATCCCCCTACCTCCCCGCCGCCCAGGCGATGCGCGAGACAGCGAGCAACCCCGCCGCGAAGATGTAACAGGCCCGGAAGGCGAGCCGCACGAAGCGGTCCATGTCGTCCTCGATGCCCTTCATGCCAGAGAAGAACTTGGTCATCCCAACATCCCGTCGAGGTATTCCCACAGGCGTTTCGTTTGCCATTTTTTTTCGGCGACCCAGGCGGCGCCCCCGGCGGCGTCCCAGGCGGCGGCCCTGGCGGCGTCCCCGGCGGCGGCCCTGGCGGCGGCCCCGGCGGCGCCCCAGGCGGCGTCCCTGGCGGCGTCCCAGGCGGCGTACAACTCTCCGGCGCTCGCTTCGCCGTTGGCGAACCTTCGCGCCGTTTCAACGGCGAGGCGGGGGGCCGATTCCTTTGGGTATTTCCTTTCGTAGATCGGGAGCACCACCTCCGCGCAATCGCAAGCAAACAGCCGGGCCGCCCTTTCGGTCCAGGTGTCCATCTTGCAAATCAGCCGGGCCTGTCCGAAGACGTGCTTACCGTCTTGCTTGATGTGCTCACCCCGGCCCTCCGCCTCGAATATGGCGGGGCCGAGCCAATAGATGAGTTGGTCGCGCGAAACGAGGTGGTAGCCCCGAATACGTGGATTGATGCTTCGTATGGTCGGCATCCATTTTCCCGGGCGCTTGCCGTGCGGGAGATTCCACGCACCGTGGCCGCCATGACATGCGGTCCCGTTTCCGGCAAGCACCTTGTAGAGTTTCATTGATCCTCCCTATGCCGCGCGGCGCTTGCGTCTGCGGCCGTTGATCGATGGCGTGACGGCCCACAAATCGCACTGGGCGATGCCGAGGGCGCGGGCGATGGCGCGTTTCTCTTGTTTGGCGGACATTGGCGGCATGGTCTCCATAAAAAGTTAGTTGCCCCCTAAATTAACCGCCCGCACCGGCGAAGTCAAGCGGAAATTTACATAGACGGAATCAATTTTTCGGGCTATATTGGCCAGCGAGGAGGACATACATGCCACAGAACGGCGCGAAGGCCCGCCTGGGAAGGCCCGTGGTGGGTCCCTACAACGATCAGATCAAGGCCATGTTGACGCGGGAGGCCCGGCTCTACCTGGAGCGGGAGGCGGCGCGGCAGAAAGTGACCGTCTCCGAGGTGGTGCGCCAGGCCGTCCACCTACACGCCCAGGCCAGCAAGAAGGTTCGGGTGGCATGAGTCCCCCCAAGCGCCCACGCCGCGCCCGGCGGGACTTCTTCGGCGAGGGCCATTTCCGCGCCTTCCTGGAGGCCTGTGAGGCGCTCTCGAAGGCATGGCTCCGGGACTTTGCCGAGTTCGGGGTGCTGACCGGGATGCGGCCCGGGGAGATCCGGCAACTCCGGCGCAACGCCGTGACACTTCGGGCGGGCATCGTACACGAAAATGCGGAATACGGCCTCATCCAATTGGCTGCGGGCGAGACCAAGACGGGCGAGGCACGCACGGTCCTCCTGGTGCCCGCCGCCCGTGAAATACTGGATCGCCAGCCCGTTAGCATGCGGCATCCCAACCTTTACTTTTTGGGCCACCATGGCCGCCCCATCACCAAGGGCTCGCTCCGGCACCATTTCAACGAGGCCCGGAAACGGGCGGGGCTGGCCGTGGCCCGGCCCCACATGACGCGCCACACGGCGGCCTCCTGGATGGTGCAGCGCGGTGTGCCGCTCCCGTTCATCAAGGAAATACTGGGCCACAGGGACATACGCACCACCGAAGGGTATGCCCACATGCTGCCGCAGCACTTGGCTCCGGCCATGGCGGCGCTGGCGCAGCGGGCGGTATAAACAGGAAGAAGAAAAAGCAATGGGCTATCATTTGGTGGCTTCGGCGATGGTTGATTATAACGAGCGGCGCTTTGTACAAGAATCAGAGCATATCAGGCTAATTGCAGAATTGGCTGTGTTAGCCGAGAAGATACAAGATGAGCATTTGAGGGAAATATTTCTTGCAAAAATCAAGGATTTATACAACACCCAGTTGCTTTGATTGGCCTGACCCTCCCTCCGAGAGTACGCGGCCATCCATCTCCGCGTGCCTGACTCCGGCTAGCCATGGCTGGATGAAATGATCGTCCAGTCCATCCATTTCACATTCACGGCGGCGGCCACAGCGGGGGCGAATGAATACCGCTTGTCCGATGGCGTCAGCGTGCAGGCGCAGATGGAAAAGGTGGCTCACCACGCCCATGTGCTGGCCCACCAGATGGTTAAACAGCACTTTCCGGACTACGAGGTCTGACCATTGTGCGGCGTCCATTGGCAACCGGAAACTATGAAAAAATGCCTGGGATATCTTGTGTTGCTGGTGGTTGCGATTGCCACCTGGATAGTCGTTTTTTACTTCGCGTTCCAAGGGAGGGCGCAATGACTCGACTTGGATTACAGGAAAGAGATATCGTACCAAGAAACATCGGAGAGAGACTGGAAGACGCACGGAAATATCGGGCATCGAAACGCATGGCTTACGAGGAAGGCTTTGAAGAGTTCGCAAAAACCTCAATCCCGGTTGTGCTGAATGGTCGCCCATTCAAGGCACATAGGAATATCAATCTGTACATTGACATGACATCGGCCTGCGATGCGGACTGCGATTTCTGCATTGCCAAGGTCAATTTCACAAGGAACGCCAAGCCCATCGATCCCCTGTGGGTTCGGGAAGCCCTTGACATCTGCGCCCCCGCCAATCCAAGCATACAGATTACGGGAGGAGAGCCAACGCTCTTCCCGGCAAAACTGAGGGACATAATAAATATCGTCGGTCACAAGAAACCCAGACGCCCAGTTATCAATACAAACGGCAGGAGACTGGCGGATGTAATTGATTTATTGATTGATGGCCCCGTCGAGCATGTGAATATTAGCCGACACCACTACAACGACTCCGTCAACGCCCGGATTATGCGCACGAAGTCCATTGATAGCGAAACGTTGGGCAAATGCACCAGATTGATCCGTGGGAAGACCAGAATTCAATGTAATCTTCTCGGCGGAGAAATTGACACCTATGGGGAGGTAATGCAATTTCTGGCGTATTGTTATCACAAACTGTCGGCGCGCAATATCGTTTTCGCCCTTCTGACACCGCTTCCGAAGGATAGTTTCTACGCCCCATCCATCATCAAGTGCGTCCAAGAGTCCCCGGTGGATGCAGATGTTATCCTGCGCCGTATTGAGGACGATTCAAGATTCGTGTTTGAAAAATACCGTGGTGGTGTCGCCTGCTACTATGAAGTATGGAAATATATGTCTTACGAGGAACCAATGACCGTCATCTTCAAATACAGCGACAATTACTGGCTGGAAAAAGCCGATGCCGATGATTTGTTATTGCCAGATCTGGTACTTCATACTGACGGCACCCTTTCGGGCAGTTGGTGCAAGGATAGAAAAATCATCGCCAAACTACAAGGGTATTAGATGTGCGGCGTCTTCGGATACATCGCCCGCATCCCCGATCGGGCCTCCAGCACCCTTCTCCGTATGGGAGACGCCCTGGCCCACCGCGGGCCGGACGGGCGCGATGATCTGTGCCTCGCCATCGGCCACGCGCGCGGGCTCTTCCTCGGCCACGCCCGCCTCGCCATCCTCGACCCCACGCCCTCGGGCCGCCAGCCCATGCGCGACCCGGAGACCGGAAATATCGTTTCATTCAATGGAGAGATATACAACTTCCGGGCGCTCCGGGAGGAGTTGAAGGCCCTCGGCCACCCCTTCCGGAGCCAGTCCGACACCGAGGTGTTGCTCAAGGCGTGGGCCGAGTGGGGGCTGGAGTGCCTCTCATTCCTCAGGGGCATGTTCGCCTTCGCCCTGTGGGAGGAGGAGGCGGGGCGGCTCACCCTGGCCGTGGATCACGCGGGCATGAAGCCTCTCTACTGGTGGCAAGGGCTGGACGGCACTTTCGTCTTCGCGTCAGAAATCCGGGCGCTCCTGGCCTCTGGTCTCGTCCCGAAACGCCTTGATCCGGTTGGCCTTGCTGGCTTCCTGGAACTGGGCGCCGTCCAGGCTCCCGAGACCCTGATCGCCGGGGTGCGGCGGCTCCCGCCGGGGACCTATCTCGCCGTCTCGGCCCGGGGCGAGGCCCGTGGCCCCTTCGCTTGGCACGATCCGCCATTCCCCCGGATGGAAAGGGGGCAGAAACCCGACATCGAACGCATCCGCTCTTTCCTGGACGCGGCGGTGGAGCGCCACCTCGTGGCCGACGTGCCCGTGGCCCTCTTCTTGAGCGGCGGCATGGACTCGGGCGCGATCGCCGGGCTTGCGGCGCGGCACCGGCCCGATATTCAGTCATTCAGTGCGGTCTTTCCGGACGATCCTGACCCGGAGGCGGCGCTGGCCCGGGAGACGGCCCGGATGCACGGCCTCGCACACACGGAGGTGCCGCTCACGGAGCGCGACCTCTTGGCGGCCATTCCGGAGGCGCTGGAGGCGCAGGACCAGCCGAGCTACGACGGCCTGAACGTCTACGTCATCGCCAAGGCGCTCGCCGAGAGGGGCTTCAAGGCGGCGCTCTGCGGCACGGGCGGGGACGAAATCTTCGGCGGGTACTCCACCTTCCGGCAGTTGCCAATCCTGCGGCGATGGGCGCGGGCGCTGCCCTTCGTGCCGGGGCTGCGGCCCTACCGTGACTTGGCCTCGGGCTACTTTTTGCGGAAGGGGCTCTTTCCGCCCGAATGGCGGCGGGCGCTCCTGCCGGACATTGAATGGAACGGCGCAAAGAACCGGCGCATGGACATCCTCGGGCTCGATCCCGTCAACGCCGTCTCTATCCTGGAGCTTCGCGCCTACTGCGCCAACCTCCTCCTGCGGGACGCGGATGTGATGGGGATGGCCCACGGGCTGGAGATACGGTGCCCGCTGTTGGACGCGGTCCTGGTGGATTATCTCTGCCGGATCGGCGGGCGGTGGAAGGTCTCGCGCTTCGCCCACAAGCCCTTGCTTGCGGAGGCCGTCAAGGACTTGCTGCCTCCGGGCGTGACTCGCCGCCCCAAGGGAGGCTTCGTCTTCCCCTGGGGGCGCTGGCTCCGGGGGGCGTTGCGGCCCCTGGCGGAGGAATCCCTGAACGACGGCAGGGTCTTCGCCGCGCTCGGGATGGACCCGCGCGCCGTTGCCCAAGTCTGGCCCGCCTTCATGGCCGGTCGGCTCCGCTGGCACCACGTATGGGCGCTCGTGGCGCTCCGGGCGTGGGCGGGGAGGTATCTCGTTTCTTTTCTCTCCGATGGTCCATCCAGGCAAAAAACAACACAAGACTTACCATAAACAACGCCACGCCAATTATCCATGCCCATTGAATCGCCTCCTGAGGTGTCCCTGGCTCGAAAATACATCCGCCATTCCACGAACAGGGCGGCGGAAGACCAACCCCCAACGTCATTTCACACCTCCATTTTGTCGGGAATATATTGGGAGGCGATTATCCCACCGACACGTTGTCAAGGGGATAATCGCCAATCGCCTAATCCCGATCCCCTTTTCCCCCTCCCAATCTTGTCCTTGAGGATGGCGATAAAATGATTCGCCGAACTGGCGTTCTTGTATTTATTTCCGATTCGGAATTTGTGGTGCGGCCTGGGCCAGTAGTCCGCGACCACATTGCCGTTCTTCCGAATCTGAAAGTGATATTCCATGGGCCGTGTGAAGGTTAGCCCGAGTCCTTGCAATTCTTCCTCGAAATGCGAAAGCGAAGCCTCGAATTCTTCTTCCCGCTTATCGCGTCGTTGATGTTGCCGACGGCGGTAATCGGCCCAAAACTCAGATTCTTCATTCATGGTCCGACCGATCCCTATGCGCCGTTCTGGCGTCTCACGCGACCCGTCAGTCATGCCCGTTTCCCTCCATTCTTCTCAATTCCTCCACAATGAGCCGCAGCCGCTTGGCATCCGGGCGGTCCAATCGCTCGGCATCGGCCAGCCGCCGCTCCAGGACGAGCAGGCTATGGCTCGCCTTGAGTTCGTTGCAGCGCCTGCACGCCAGGGCCAGGTTCCCGTCTGAGGACTCGCCCCCGTGCCGAAGCGCCCGTAGATGCTCCACGGTGGCGGAATCCGGCAAGTCCACGCGCCTGCGTAGGCGGCAGCGACAGTAAACGCAAGTGTGCGGGCGCGTCTCCCATAGGATATCCCGCCAAGGGTTGTAGCGTCCCATCAGGAAGTTCTCTCCAGCGTGACGAGAAGATTCGCGTCTTCCCATGTGACGTTCTCCGGGTCGGGGTACGCCGCCCGGAGGTTGCGCCCGAACTCCTCCACGGCCCAGTCCAACTCGGCGGGACTGTAAAGGGCGAAGGTGGAGTAGTGCTTCGAGCGGGCGAGGAACACGAGGCGAGCGATGCTGGCCGCCCGGGGGAAGGCGAATGCCTCCATGCCCGCCAGCCGCCAGCCGCCAGCCGTGCGGACGCTCTCCCGGATTTCATCCTCCTCGTAGAGCCTCGTTTCCGTATCCGCGAAGCCGGGGAAGTGGCGGCCCCATACGGACCGTGCGTTCTGGCTCCTGGTGCGGGTGTAGATGAACAGCCGCGCCCCGGGACGGGTGGGCCGCCGGGCGGCCTTGAGAAGGCGATACAGGCCGAGGTGGTGGACGGCATTCATGCAGAAGATGGCCTCCAACGGGGGCCAGACCTCGCCCAGGAAGGCCTCGGCGTCCCGATGGGCGACGATGGCCCGGCCCGGCAGGACGAGGCGCGCCTGGGCGCACATCTCGGGGCTCGCGTCCACGCAGAAGATCCGCGTCCCGGGCAGGGCCTCCACCAAGAGGCGGCTGTAGCGGCCCGCCCCGCAGCCCAGGTCGGCCGCCCGGAAGGGCTGGATGGGCCGCAGGGCGTCCGCGATGCGGGCCACGGGCTCCGGGTCAGTGGTGCGGATGAGGTTGTAATTCCCGGCCACGGCGGCGAAATGATCGGTCATCACTGTAGCCTCAATCGGGCAGAAGGAGGGCGACGTTTGCGTCCTCGGGCAACAGGCTGACCAGGCGCGGGAGGCGTCCGTCCTTCTCGCGGCCGTACCCGCGCATGGCCCTGAGGCGCACGCGCTGGCCCCACAGGAGCGCCCGGAGCTCGATGCGCGCCATGAGGGCGCCCTGGCAGGGGAGGGTGTGGGTATAGGGGCGGCATATCTCGGGGGCGGACACGCCCAGGATGCGGACGCGCTCGCTGGACCGATCCTCCGTCTGTACCACGATGGTCTCCCCGTCAATCACCCGCAGGACCCGGGCATCGGCGGGGGGCGGAAGGGGCGGAAGGGGCTCGGTCAGCAAACCCACGGCGGTCCAGAAGGCGAAGGACAGGGCGACGCCCCATGCGGCCTCTTTCCAGCGGCTCACAGCCAGCCTCCGTGGGAGAAGGAGTCGCCGCGCATGGCGGCGGCGGCATCCGGCGGCATCTCGGGCAGCCGCAACTCCCATCCGCACCCGGGGATGAAGCGCACGGCGGGGCCGTTGTCGTCCGGCTGTATCCAGACGGTGGGATGCTCCCGGCCACGCTCGATCAAGCGGGCAGCCTCCTCGGCGGCGGCGTCGAGGGACGGTAGGCAGTCGGCCACTACGAGGCTCCCGCCCGACTCGAAGTCGGCGGCGACGCAGAAGCGGCCCTCTTCCATTTCGATGGCGGAAAATCGCTTGACGGCGATAGGCATATCATCAATCCTCCCTTTCCATTCGTTCAACGCGCTGGCGGCCCATCCTCAACCCTCGATATCGACGAACATGGCGGGGTGTGATGCGTAGGGATACGACTTGTCGGCCTCCCGGAGGCCGTGGAGTCGCCGCGCCTCGTCCCACCATTGCTGTGCATGGTCCGGAAGTTCCAGTTGCAACGCCAAGGCGGTCCAAGCGCATGCGTTATCGAAGCGGGCTTGAGTGAGACAAAACGGCTCATGGTTAGATGTCATTGGGTTTTCCCTCCCTCTGGCGGCAGCTTTTCCAGGGCGGCGCGGAGGCGCTCAAGCAAATCCATCACCTCGGGCGAGTAGTCCGCCTCGTCAATTAGCCGATCCGAAAGCTCCCTCGCCGCCTCGGCCACGGCCAGTAGGGCCGGGAGGCGGGTCTCGCGGTCGATGATCTTAGCCGATTCCTCCGGAGAGAAAGGCTCACCCTGACCGTCATCGTTTCCAGGACGATTCGTCTTTCCCTGGTAGATCGCTTCCGCCGCCCGCATGGCCTCATCGCTCGGCATCGGGGCCTCCCTTCGCGGCCTCGGCGAGCATGGCATCGGCGATCTGGTAGCACGCGCGGGCCAGCCGCTCGCACTCAGCCTTGGCTTCGGCCTCGCGCCCCGGATCGGTCGGGATATAGCCGTCGGTCAGGCACCGCAGCGCCAGCCCCGCGAACCACTCGCGCTTAGTCAGTCCGGGGATGTAAAGGGGATAATGCCCCTCCTCTATCCAGGCCACGTTCGGGAATGCCGGTCCTCCGTCCAGCTTTTTCATGCTTTCTCCTTCGCGGCCAGCACCGCCTCAGCGCGGGCCAGGGCCACGCATAGTTCATCCACATCTTCACGGGGCACGATAATCCAATTACCCCTAAAAGCGATCCCCTTGGCATGATCTGCGCGAACTATCGAATCGCCATCATAAAGCAGCGCTTTTCGCGGCAGTCTGGCCGCCTCCACCAGTTCCCTTAGCGCCCGTCGCTCAGGCGTCTCCCGCGCTTCGTCAGTCATGGCTACTTCCCCTTTCTGTCGAGGCCCTGTTTTTCGTTATCGTAGGCCAACGGACAATGCCCGCACTTAGGGCAAGGCTTGATGTTAATGGCCCGCTTGCCCCGCCAGCGGCATTCCGGACAAATTACCTTTTTCTTTGGCCTCCATTTCATCCCTCGCCCCCCTCCTTACCGCCCGCGAGCAGGGCGCGGGCTTCGGCCTTGAACTTCTCGGCAAGCGGAGCCGCGTTTGATAGATGATCCCGCACTGACTTCGGAGAATCCCCTAAGTCGGCAAGGCACGAAACCAAGTTAGCGAACGCCACGCCTCGTTCCAGCATGCCCCTAAACTTCGCCTCCGCGTCACGGCCCATGTGCCGGAGGATGATCGCGGCGATAATGTCCACGTGACCCGATGAGCCACTTACGCTATCCCAATTCGACCCGGGAAGCTTGGTGGCGTTAATCTCCTCCGCCGCCGCCCTCGCGGCCCGCTCCGTTGCGGCGTCAGCACACACAGTTTACTCCCTCCCTAGCTATAAACTCGGAGCATTCCTCGAACGTTTCCCCATGAAACAACACATTCTGGAACTGCGGGCCGGAGAAAAAGCTCGGTTCCTGTGCCTTGTCGAATACAACCCACTGGCCGCATCGTGGCGCGAATCGCCTCACCCTTCCGCGCTTGTCTTTCGTAGTGGAGTAGCAAGTCCCTGGCAGATTGGAGTCAATGGATATCTTGAGCCAGCGCCGCTCACTCATGGCCGCCCCCGTCGAGCCGGGCGAGGAGCTGGCGGGCGTCTTTACAGCACGTGGCATGTTCTTCGTCTAGCGCGGAACCGTCGCCCCTGGGGCAGATGCAATATCCTCCCCGATCATCGCCTCCCATATGATTCATTTGCGCGAGGACCTTATACATCTCGGGCGCCAGGGCGATATATGCAGCCTTGTATCCAGACCGCTCGTCCGCGTACATGGCGCACACGCCGCATCCGTTCACGTCCTCGATATCGTTCCCATCCGCGCTGATATGCCACGGACCAGCAATCTCGCTTTCTTTTGGCCCAAGCCCCTGCGCCCCGCTCATCGCCCGCCCTCCCGCCGGTCCCCCGGCATCTAAGCCCTGTTGAGGATCAGCCATTCGATCCCCTCGTTCACGCTGTTCCCCGTTGACTCGCGGATCATGGTGACGGTCTTTTTGTTGATCCTGGTTATCGTCCCTGTGCCCCACAATGGGCTGTCCACGCGGAGCCCCTTCGATAGCAGCGGGCGGATTTTCTCGCGCCGCGCCTCGCGCTTGCGTTCCGCATCCCCGGCCACTCGTACGGTCCGGAGGCTTTGCGCCTTGGTCCGCATTCCGTCCGCTATTTTTAGGCTCTCAAATGCCTTGGCGTCCGATTGGTTCATGCGGTCCCTGAATGGAATGCGTCCGGGCTGTGTAATGAAAGCCCAATCATGGCGGATCTCTGGATGGCTGCTGAGTTGCGCCGTGGCCTTGGCCTCCCGCTTCTCTGCCCATTCATCGTATCGATCGGCCTTGCGGTCGGCGGCCTCCTGGCGGTACGTTCTGATTTCCTCGGGGTCCGTGGGAGCGCACTCCGGACAAAAGATTCCAACCCGGCGCTCATAGACAGCCTTTGCACCCTCCGGAATGGTTGCATCGCACTTGCAGCACTCGCCCGAATACCGGACCGTTATTTCTCGCATTACCTTCCCTCCTCGTGTGCCGCGCCCGCCCCGGGGGGTTAGGGCAGAAGAACCTCCCATTCCAATTCCGGCTCAGGAAACGCCGTGCAGAGCAAGTCCTGAATTTCCGCGTCTCCCTTGTCCTCCCATGCGATCATTCTGTTGTGGGCGGCCTCGGCGGTCGGGGCCTCAATCTCTATTTCCCCCATGCACACCCTTTCAACCTTCACCTTGAATTTCATCTCCGCTCCCTCCTGGCCGCTAGGGCCGCTGAGTGTCCGACCGCTCCGGCCCCGCCCCGACCGCAGCCGGAAGGGGGACGCAGGGGTCAGGCCTTCTGATCGTCGGCCATTTTTTGGGCGAACTGTTCCGCTCCCTCACGACAATCCCACAGTCCAGGCAACTCGACGTATTGCCCATCCTTGGTCACAATTTCGACCACGCGCCAGGCCTCAGCGCCGCCGTAGCCGACCGACAAAACCCCAAAACGTCCCTTGATATATTCAGGCTCTTTTGACATTGCCTCTTCCTCCGTCGAATTTCAACTGGCCGGGCATCACATACACACTGCCCCGTCCGCTCCTGAGCCGGTAGCCGTCCCCGTCCTCTTTGAGGAGCCACTGCCCGGCCTTCTCGAAACGGGCGAGGCAACGGGCATCAATCACGGTGCAGCGGGTATAGGTCGGAACGAGCAGCCGCCCGCCCTCCCGCCGGTCCCCCGGCATGAAAAGTTCCGCCTGTTTCGTGGTGCCGTACCGATCCAAGCCCGGGAGGGTCATTTGCCGCCGGTCCCGGGCGTCCCGTTTCTCCTCATCCGCTTGGGCCGTGGCGAAGGCCCCGAACAGGCTCCGGGCAGGCTCCCCGCCGGGGGCCTCGATGAACTGCCGGAGGGCCTTGGTCGTGCAATCGGGGGGCCTCATGGTCAACCCTCCGGGGCAAGGAACGGCTCAACGAGGCGAGCAAAATTTTCGTAGTCAAAGGGGCGCTCAATCCTCGCCTTGCAGTCTGAACACTTAGAAGGGCGGCCCTTGGGATGCCATTTTCGCAATTGCGTTTCGCTGCCCCTCGCCAGTTCCCGGCCACATAGGTGACACCTGCAAATGATCATTCCCATCAGAACGGCTCCTCTGTGAACTGCGCCAGCCCGGCTAGGAAACAGCGGCGGGCGAAGGTGCCAAGGGCTTCCCCGTGAGTGAGGGCGGCCCGCTCGGCAAGCGCGATATCCGCCGGATGGAGCCGGAAGGGCGGGGCCGTGACTAAGGCTCCCTCCGCCTTGGGCGGGCGTCCGGGGCCTCGCTTGGCCTGGGGCGTCTCGGGCCTCCCATCGGCCACGGGCAGGGCGTCCACGTCCGCCAGCCGGTAGCAGGGCCGCCCCCGCAATTCGGCGTCTATGGCATCTAGGAGAAGGTTCCCGTCCGCCTCCCGGATGTAGCCAGCCTCCGCCGCGACCTCCGCCATATGGGCCAGGGTATAGCCTTGGCCGGGCCTGGGCCGGAGAATCTTGACGGCCTCTTTGCAACGTTCCTTGTGCAAGTTCATCGCCCGGAGATCGCCCGCGTCCGGATCATCGGGCCGGATTCCGCCACGGCTACGGTTGACTTGTCCATCGTCCTTCCCTCCCTTGGTTAGGCTTCTGGAATGCGCTGAGCCGTCTCGCCCGGCTCCAGAAAGTAAGTGTCTTCAACCAAGGCCCGCGCCATACCCTCAACCAAGGCCCGGACCTGATCGTCCTCCATGAGTCGTTCAGCCAAAAACCACGGTGTCTGCATCCGCTCCATTTCCACGACCGCCGCGTCAATGCGAGCCTGTATATCGTCACCGTTCGCCTCATCATTGAAGCGCATGAAACCAGAGACGATATCCTCAAGAATGCTTGCCTGTGCGGCCTGCTCGCTCGCGGCCTGTTCTTTCTCGGTCAAATCATCAAATCGCCTCATTTCCATTCCCTCCGTTTGGGTTGTTCCATCGGCCCTATACTAGAATGCGCCAATCATGTTTCCGTCTGAATCGTGGACATGTACAAATGCCCGATCTTCGCCGACCTGATGGACCACATACTTCCAGCCGTCCTCATCGGATGCCTGGTTCTGTTCGGCCACGCGCCTTGCCTCAACTACGCTCAGGGCCGTTGCCTTATGTAGCTTGTCAATCGTCATCATTTTCTTTTCCCCCGTGGGGTTGTTCCATCTAAGCAAGAACCGGAACCGGCTCCAGGTATCGCCGCGTGTCCCGATTCTTGAATACGTCCGAGTAACCCGCCGCGTCCGCCTCAGAGTGCATGTACATAAAGCGCCCGGCGTAATTCTCGGCCTGGGGATTCTCGCTCAACTTGCCCGCCCGGATGGCGTTCCGGAAAGCCTCTTGTGCATCGTCCCGAAACATCTTCCCGCCGATTGACTTGAACATTTCCTTTTCCTCCGTGGGGTTGTTCCATCTCTTGCCATTCAATGTATTTCCGGTGCCCTAAAATGTCAAGGGTAAAATTTGGCGCTTGTAAAAATATTTCAGGTGCCTTATATTTGGGCCATGAAAACCAAGGGGAAGGCGGGGCGACCGCCAAAGGGAAAAGAAGAGAGAACCATCCGGATAGTCGTCAAACTTTCCGCGGGGGAAGCCGCGCCCATCATCCTGGCGGCTGAGTCCGAAACCATGCCTCGCGCGGTTTGGGCACGACGGGCGCTTATCCGGCAAGCTCAGGAAGAAGTCGGTAGTGGGTCAGTTTGAATCCGAGGCCCCCTTGCCCTACCCGGCCCCATGCTTTATCTTAGGAGCATGAATAACCGCTCAGGCAAGAAACCAAAGCGACCCCGCGACCTCAATCAGCTAGCCTATGCCATTGTGAAAGCCGCGACTGAGGGCGAGCCGGAAGCCAAACCCGAGGATGAGGGGAAGAATCCCCATGCCGTGGCCCTGGGGCGGCTAGGATGGCTAGGACGTTCGTGTAGGGTTCGGGCTTCGGTCTGATCTCCTTCGACCACGGGCTAACCTAGCCCCTTTTTTTATTCCACAGGCCTCGGGGAAGCGTTTGGCCCAAGCGGCAAATTCCTTCTTTAGAAATTGGTCTAGGATGGCCTGAAGGGCCATCTCATCCCGTACCTTTTGATAGCCCGTGGCTTCGTCGACCAAGCCCACGATACCAACATGCGCCAGACCCCTTATTACTGCATCGCAGGCCTGGACAATGTGTTGGTATTGCCGTGGGACGGGTTTGCCCTCCGAACGGCAAGAATCCCTCATTTTTAGGTAAACATCGGCCACTTTGGGAAGAAGTTCGGCGTCGTATCCAACCATCTTTTTCCCTGAAACGTTACGGAAAAAGATGGGAGCCGTCGACCTCGATAAATCTTCTGAAATAAAGGATTTTAAGGCTTCGGCCTGCAAAAAGAAGGGGGTGCCGTCGACGGTACTCAAAACCCCTTTCAGACCCCACGTCATCTTGTCAATAGGTTCGTTAAGTATATAATCGCCACTATTAAAATCACTTATGGTCCGCTCATGATACTATTAGCGTGGCTAATAGTAGAAACCCCGTCCACAACACCGATGCCACATTTCACGCCCCCGCTTGCGCCGGAACCCAAGCCCTCGGGTTTTCGTTTCACGCATAAGCGCCATCGGCCAAGCTCCACGCTTTTCTCGCACAAAAGCGTGGTTTGCCGGATATTATAATGATTCAGGGTACTTCAAGGCCTCGCGCCAGACCGCCAAGCCCACGACTGATAGGTTACGATTCATAGGCCCGGTCCTAGCTGTCGCAACATTACCCCCGTCAATTGGTAACTTTCCGGCCAATCGGCCCTTCCCCTGCCCGCCAGGCAACGGAGCGCAATAAGGACGCGCACGGGTCCGCGAACTTCTAACGCGGACGCGCGTGAGGCGCGCAAGGCGAGTGTCGTGCCCCCTCCCCCCCCCTATATCTGGGTCCATATACGGATGATCCTGTATGGGCCTGGCCGGGACAATGGCGTAAGTTTTACAAACCTTAGGTGTTCAGAGATGAAAATAATGTCTGCACTATGCAAAAATGTCACATATGTCATATGACGCATATAGCAACGATTTCATTGAACAATTTCAAATGAAAGCAATTGAAAGAAAGTCCTATTTTCATCAGAATATGACTGTGTACAAAAAGCGAAACGTCTAAAAACGTCAATATTTTCGGTCGCTATTCAATTGAAAGAAAGTCCTATTTTCATTTCAATTGACTTTCTTTCAATTCGCGCGCGGCCTTGGAGGGGGGGCCTGAGTGGCCGAAAGTGGCCTATTCTCGCCGCAAAGTTGAATTGAAAGAAAAGTAAAATTCACCCCCTTTAGGGGGTGATATTTTCTTTTCATTTCATCAACCGACGGCCACACGGCCCCAGGCCGGTGGGGGAACTACTATTGAGGCAAAATGTCACACCGTTTCGAATGGGGGAGGTGCTGTCTTCCGGCCACGCCCGTGCCACCTAGAATGGCATCTCGTTCTGTGGATTTGGATCGGGGTCGTCGTGCGGGTCGTCGTTGGGGTCGTCGTGCGGGGTGTCGGTGAGATCTTGGGAGTAGATGGCTTTCACCCACGGGTTTTTGCGGCCACGACTTTTGGGAGAGAGCGTGACGAGTCCTTGTTTTTCCAGGGTATTCAGGTGTTTTCGGAGAGTCGGCAGGGATTTTCCGGTGCGTTCCTGGAGTTTTTCGAGTGGTATACGGCCGTCAGACATGGCAAATTGTGGTGAAAGGGCAGAAATGGCCGTGACAAGGAAATCTTGGGACTTGATGGATCGTGGGTCAATCGTATCCAGGGGCACCGCCCAGAGGCGGGCCGTAGCCCCTTCGCCGCCATCGAACTGTATCAGGAGGCGCTGGCCCTCATGATCCTTGGATTCCGTCTCCATGATCTGAGTATCGTTGTGGCCTGCCGAGACGTAGAGAGAACCCTCCGAGCGGGCGTGTATGTCTCCGGAGCCCCGGAGGCGTTGTCCGCCGCGCACGGAACTGCCCTGCGTTTGCTTGGC
>Ga0209417_1004766_pt1 | contig 15787 bp, 10 predicted proteins | sample RifGroF2_FD_184002 | JGI IMG/M metagenome (GOLD analysis project Ga0209417, IMG submission 184002) | Groundwater microbial communities from Rifle, Colorado, USA - Groundwater F2 (SPAdes) (version 2) | ecosystem: Environmental > Aquatic > Deep subsurface > Groundwater | place: Rifle, Colorado... | reverse complement strand
GGTAGTTGTTCAATTGATATGAATGGTTCTGTTGAAGTTAGCCAGGTAGCATTACCAAATGTAAATATAACCGGTAATTTTGCACCTGACATGCAAACTTCTGAAACATACTCAATTGATTCACCGGTTGAAGGTGATAGTTATCTTTGGAAAGTGATCAATGGTAATATTGAAGGAAGCAATTCAGGTACAGAAATTACTGTTACTTGGGCAGATGAAAAAACTGGTACCGTTGAAGTTTATCGTACTAATGAATTCGGTTGTGCAAATTCTGCGGTGAAAAACGTTAATCTTGCAAATCAGCTTGATGCTGACTTTGTTGTAAAACCAGGAGAAGGTGATGTTCCTTTCTTAGTAGAATTTGAAAACGCTTCTAGTGGATTCATTTCATCATATTACTGGGAATTTGGTGACGGTACAACTAGTCCTCAGGAAAATCCAACTCATACGTATAAACAAGTAGGGACTTATACTGTTTCTTTAACTGTTAGTCATGAAACAGACAAAGACAAAGAAACAAAATCAGACATTGTTAAAGTATATCCGGCTAATAGTGTTGAAGAAGACGGACAAGCAATGAATTCAAACGGTACTGCAGGGATTTCCTTGATTGAACCAAATCCTGCAAAGACTGAAATAAGATTCGATTATTTCTTGACTTATGCTCAAAACATAGACCTTGCAATTTATGATGTTCTTGGTAACAAAGTAATGAGCATTGTTTCAGGTTTGGCAGTAGAAGGCAGTAATACAATGAAAATTGATATTTCGAAATTAGGCAGTGGTAATTATTATTTACAATTAACTACTACTGATGGTAATGTAACCAAACATTTCAATGTTGTGAAATAAAGAGAGGAGTAAATACTACAGAAGCCACTTCAGTGTGGCTTCTGTAAAATTTAAAAAAAAATCCTAAAGCCCCATATCGATTTTAATCTTAGATGATTTTAAACAAAAATTTATTCTAATTAGAATTTTTACTATTGAAATTTTGTTATTTAATTTTTTTGTAGTATTTTGCATTATTAGTGTAGATACAAATATATTTTCGTAGTATTTGAAACTATATTTTGTAGTAGTTAATTCGACAAAAACAACAATATTAATGGATAAATATATGAAAAAATTAATACTTACTTCAATAGCTCTTTGCAGCTTTTTTGTTTTTCTCTTTGTTTCTAATTTAGAAGCTACAGAAATTGAACAAAATGAATCCGAATTTTTCATTAAAAACCTTGGCCAGTGGCACTCTGACGTAGATTACTTGGCAAGACTTAATGGAATAAATTACTGGATTACAAAAAATGGTATAGTACTAGATTACTATAAAGCAGAAAGGGACGAACGTGAATTCCTTGAGAATGGTCGCCCAAACGACCAATTTGGGCATGTTACAAAACTTTACGGTCAAGCAATCTACAGTGATATAGTTGGAGTTAGCAACGTAAATGATTACACTGAAGATGGCAAAAAAGAAGCTTATTACAATTACTTTATTGGTAATGATAAATCTAAATGGGCATCTAATGTTCCACTTTTCTCAAGCGTAACAAGAAAAAATATTTTACCCGGTATCGATCTAAGATTCTATTTCGTTAACCATACAGTAAGATATGACTATATCGTTGCTCCGGGTGCCGATGTAAACAACTTGAAGGTAAAATACACTGGACAAAACAATTACTCCATTTCTACTGAAAATGAAATTACTTTTGCAACTAACGTTGGGGAACAAAAATTAGGCAATTTATATGCTTATCAGGAAACAAACGGGATTGGACAAACCTCGGTTGAATGCAATTTCATTGATTTAGGAAATGGTATTGTAAAATTATCGGTTGGAGAATATGATAAATCACAAGAATTAATCATAGATCCTGAAGCATTCATTACACTTATTGGCGGCAATGGTTCAGATTATCAAAGAAACGTGGGTTCAGATTATGATGGCAACGGCTTAATTACCGGCTACACTTATTCTTCCAATTACCCAATTACATCCGGTGCTTACGATAATTCCTATAATAGTACTGATATATATGTATCCAAATTTAATCCTGGTTTGCAATTTCTTAACTTTTCAACTTTTTTGGGTGGTACTAGTTCAGATTATGGGTATGCAATTGATGCAGATGAAAATGGATATGTTTATATAGGTGGTTATACATCTTCCTCAAATTACCCGACAACATCAGGTGCATTCGATACTTCTTACAATAGTACTGATGGTATTATTACAAAATTAACACCTACAGGGAATGCATTAGTTTACTCAACCTTCATTGGTGGAACTAGTTCTGAATATTGTTATACACTTAAGGTGACTGCTGATGGATTTGCATTCGCTGGTGGATATACTTCTTCGTCAAACTTCCCTGCTACATCAGGTGCATGGGATACTTCTTATAATAGTACTGATGGTTGGGTAGCAAAATTCAATCAAAATGGTAGTGGTTTAGTTTTTGCAACATATCTCGGTGGTACTTCCTCCGATTACGTTTATGCTTTGGATATATCTTACGACGGAAAAGCTATAGTAACAGGATATACATCTTCCTCAAATTATCCAACTACTTCAAATGCATACGACAATTCATACAGTTCCACTGATATATTTGTAACTAAATTCAATTTTACCGGTTCTTCATTGGAATATTCGACTTATTTGGGTGGAACATCTAGTGAATACGGATACAGTATTTGCGATGATGACAATGGTAATATTTATGTCGCAGGTTATACTAATTCTTCGAATTATCCGCTTGTAAATTCCATTCGTTATTCATATCAAAGTTCAGAAGGTGTAATTACTAAATTCAATTCGAGTGGGGGTTTGGTAGCATCTACTTATATTGGAGGAAATTCCTCTGATTATGTTTATGGTATCAGTTATTTCAATAACATTATATTTATTGCAGGCTATACTTATTCAAGTACTATAACAACAACTGCAGATGCTATCAGGACATATTTTGGCGGCGGCGCTGATGCTTTTGCAATGGCGTTAAATTCCGACTTAAATGCAATAATTTACAGTACATACTTAGGTGGTAGTTCTTATGATTATGGATATTATTATAACAATTCTGCCCCTGACCATTTAGGTGGATTCTATTGTGGTGGTTATTCACAATCATCAAATTTCCCAACTACATCCGGTGTTTATGACCAAACTAATAATGGTGGATATGATGCATTTTTGGCTCATTTCACTTTTGCTCCACCTTTCGATTTTGAAGTAACAACTTTATATCCTTCACAAATGTGTAAAGGTGAAGAATTCCAGGTTAGTTATAAATTTATTGAATCAGCTCCAAAACCAGGCAACATTTTCACAGTTCAGCTTTCAAATGAATATGGTAATTTTATATCTCCCGTGACTATTGGTTCCTTAATGAGTGATGCAGAAGGTACAATTTATTGTACTTTACCTGCAACCGACTTGCCGCCAAGCGACATGTATAGAGTTAGAATATTATCTTCCAATCCTGCTGTTACCAGCGATCCTAGCATTAGTACTATTACAGTAAATCCTCCACCATTTGCATTTAATGTCGTAGGTGATAATGGGTATTGCGCTGATGCAAAAGTCGGAGCTGAAGTTGTACTTGAAAAGTCAGAAAAATATGCTTATTATCAACTATATCGTGATGGTGTAAAAGTTGGTGTTCCTTTGGCAGGTACTAACCAGCCTATTTCATTTGGCAGATTCAAACAAGTTGGAACTTATACTATCGAAGGTGTTTCGCCTTTTGGTTGCTTAAATATGATGTCAGGTTCTCTTGATATTCAAATGATTCCTTTGCCTGCTTCATACACAATGACCGGCGGTGGAATGTATTACAATCAACCGGGTGACGGTACTTATTGCGAAAATGATATTGGTGTTGCTTTGGGTTTAAACCATGGTGATATCGGCATTAATTATACCCTGAAGATTAATGGTGAAGATGCTTCAGTGCCTATTGAAGGTCGTGGCGATGAAATTTCATTCGGCTATTTTACTGAAGAAGGTACTTATACTATTGAAGCCTTGTCCAAAAAAGGCGGTTGCTTTGCTGCAATGAACGGCTCTATAACCGTTACTATGCTTCCTGCTCCTAAAATATTCAATGTGCTTTCTACAGGTACTTATTGCGAAGGTTCAGCAGGTAATGAAATTAAATTAAGCAGTACTGAAACAGGAATTTTATACACAGTATATTTCAATGGTAAAGCTACTAACCATACAATTTTAGGTACCGGTGATGCAGTTTCTCTTGGTTATTTCAATCAGGAAGGTACTTATACTGTTTTGGCAACTAATACAACCACCGGATGTACAAATGGTATGAATGGTGAAATTTCACTGGCTCCTGTTCCTTCTCCTACAGTATTCAATACTACAGGTTCCGGTAAATTCTGTCAAGGTTCTGATGGTGCTGTAATTGTCATTGATAATTCTCAGACAGATGTGATTTACGAACTTTACAATAATAATACTGCTACAGGTAATACAATGGTTGGTACCGGTTCAGAAATTACTTTCCCACCGGTAACTGCTAACGGTACTTACACTGTTATCGGTACAACAATCAACGGTAGTTGTTCAATTGATATGAATGGTTCTGTTGAAGTTAGCCAGGTAGCATTACCAAATGTAAATATAACCGGTAATTTTGCACCTGACATGCAAACTACTGAAACTTATTCAATTGATTCACCAATTCAGAGTGATTCTTATCTGTGGAAAGTAATCAATGGTACTATTGAAGGAAGCAATTCAGGTACAGAAATTACTGTTACTTGGGCAGATGAAAAAACAGGTACTATTGAAGTTTATCGTACTAATGAATTCGGTTGTGCAAATTCTGCGGTGAAGAACGTTAATCTTGCAAATCAGCTTGATGCAGACTTTATTGTAAAACCAGGAGAAGGTGATGTTCCTTTCTTAGTGGAATTTGAAAACGCTTCAACAGGTTTCATTTCTTCATATTACTGGGAATTTGGTGACGGTACAACCAGCCCGCAGGAAAATCCTACTCATACGTATAAACAAGTAGGAACTTATACTGTTTCTTTAACTGTTAGTCATGAAACAGATAAAGACAAAGAAACAAAATCAGAGATTGTTAAAGTATATCCGGCTAACAGTGTTGAAGAGGACGGACAATCCTTGAATTCAAACGGTACTGCAGGGATTTCCTTGATAGAACCTAATCCTGCAAAGACTGAAATAAGATTCGATTATTTCTTGACTTATGGTCAAAACATAGACCTTGCAATTTATGATGTTCTTGGTAACAAAGTAATGAGCATTGTATCCGGTTTGGCAGTAGAAGGCAGTAATACAATGAAAATTGATATTTCGAAATTAGGCAGTGGTAATTATTATTTACAATTAACTACTACAGATGGTAATGTAACCAAACATTTCAATGTTGTGAAATAATCTTTTTTTACATAAAAATGAAAAGCTCCGATTTTTTATCGGGGCTTTTTTTTTAAAGTATAACTCTTTTTACCCTGTAAATTCATTCATCAATAACAATTTATACATTTTTTTCCTGCTATTTATAAAATCTTCATAATTTAGGCATAACTAATATTAGTGGTTGATTTCGGAGATTATGAGAGTCTATAGATGCAATATATAAAAAATGAATAAAAAATGATTGTTATTTGAAATAATTTTTGTAAGTTGACTTTTGTAAATTATACATGATATAAAAATGTATGGACATTCAAGAAATAAGTTTAATTGAAAATTATTTTTTTTATAATTTATCACTTTTATTTAAGCTTGAGAGTGATTTAAGGAAACCATTATGAAAGGATTTATAATTTTATTTATTTTTGTAATAAGTTCAGTTTCTCTTTTTTCAAATACCGAAACGGCTAACTTGATTCGTGTTGATTCAATTAGTTATGAAGAATTTAATCACTTTAAACTTTCCACACCTTCGCAAGTAATTTTCATTGATTCATTAATTGGTATCAGGTCTTTATTTGATATTGCTGATGATGAGCAAGGTTTTCTTATTCAAAAAACAATTAACGGGGGTTATGATTGGGAGACTATTTTTGTTGATACTTTAATTTATCTTGATACAACCATTGATGGAAAAGAATTTATAAGTGCACCCAGACTTTTAAAGAAAATTCATTTTTTTAAAAACGGGAAAATCATTTTAGAATGTTCAAGTGTTTCGTGGAATACTGGACAATCAAGGAATAAAGGATGTTCTATAATTACAAGTGAAGATTCCGGTATAAACTGGAATGAAGTGAAAAATGATACATTAAAAAACATGAATTATCTTTACTATAAAGAAAAACCAATAATGTGGATGGAATTTGTAAAAGAATTTTATTATAAGCCTTTTCTTTATCATAGATTTTTCGCAACAACAAATGATGGAAAGAGTTGGGAAAAAATAGTCATTCCTGAAAAACTGATTAATTTCAAATTTATGGAAATTGTTGCTGTTGATGAAAATACAGTCTTGTTTATGTTTTGCGACGATTCTACACCCCAATGGACCTATTATCCACATTTTTATAAAATTAAAGAAAAATATTTTGAAGAATATAATATACCCAAAGATTTACTAACTAGTAAAGCTTTTATAGACATTAGCCTTAGAACAATTGATGACGCTATACTTAAAGTGAATAGAGTATTTGAAAGAGATTCAATTACTGGTAACGCAAAACAATGGGAAACGTACTTAGTAAGAACAACTGACCGTTGGCAAACACGGGATACTATATTAGATATGTCGATTTTTACTAAATATTACAAGAAAAGTTTATTAAAAAAATGTATTTATTTTGATTCCCTGAACTTAATAGCTTATGGATATAATTATGATTTAGTAAAAACATCTGATGGAGGAAAAAGTTGGACACATTTGCAGATTAATGAATTAGCAAGAGAACAGTACGATAGTTTGATATATTATAATGTAAATAATATAAATAGTGATTCAATTATATATTTACATTTGTTAACATTCTTTACAGGAATAAGTTGGCCTGAATTGGGAAGCTGTTTTGTTTTTTGTAATGAGAGAGTTTGGTCTCCTGGAATTATTTACAAAGTAAATGATAAAATAAATGGAATAAAAGATGACAAAACATACAATTCCGGTCAGTTTTACCCTAACCCTGTATCTGACTTTGCCCGTTTGAAATTAGATAATGAGTTCCCTGGTTTAGTTTCAATTTCTTTGGTTGACCTGCTGGGTAACAGTACAGAAATATATAAAGGTGAAGCGAGTGGAGGTGTACCTTTAGACCTTAATATTTCTCGTTTCCCAACTGGTTTTTATTCATTGCTAATTGATTATGGAACTAAACGGGAAGTGGTAAAGGTAATTAAGCAATAGCATAATAAAAATTGTAATTTGAAAAGCCCCGATTTGAAGTCGGGGTTTTTTTTATGATTTCATCATTAATCTCTATTGAAATGTGGGAGATTTTCAGGAAGTACAATTGATAATTCTATCAAACCTGCAACAATGCCATCTCTGAACCAGGGAGTTTGGTAAATCAGTTTCTTTTTCCCTTTCTTTTCGATTGTGTATGTATTTGGATTTCCTGTTGCAAGGATATTTCTGATAATTTCATTTGAAGCGGGATTATGACAACCAAAAAGGCTCTCTCCTATTAACTTTTCGCCACCATCATTAGCAAAGGTTTCTATGGATTTCTTATTCATATAAATTATCTTTGCATCACTATCTGTAATAGTTACTGCTGATGGAAATTCATCCCATATTTCCTGAAAATTGTTTATCATATTTACTCTCCAATTATGTTTAATATATCTGTGAGCCAATTCTCTTCAGGGATTTCAACAATTCTTCCTATTTCAGAATTATGCTTCAAAATTACTAAAGTCGGCACTTTTTCTAGTTGATATTCCGCAAAATGAAAACTAGGTTCGAATTTTGCTCTGTCAACACCGTATAAAATATAAGTAGTTTCTTTTAAATCCAATTCTTTGAAAATTTCCATAATAATTGGGACTCCATCTCTAGAATCTCCGCACCAAGAACCGGCAAAAATCAGAAATGAATAATTTCCATTATCAAGAATATGTTTCACTTTCTCCAACTTTTCAGCATCAATTGTGAAAGTGGAATCCAATTCCCAGTTCATTTCCTTTTGCCATTCATCCCAAGTAAATTTCCCAACAAGGTTTTTCTTACCGGTAGAATCAGTAAATATCTGATTTTGCGAATACGCAAAATTAGTAATGAAAACAAGTATTGTTCCGATTATAAATAGTTTTTTCATTTGAATATGAATTTTAGAAGTGAAACGATAATATAGTTTGGTTATTCTAAAGCAAGAATATTCAGTTACAACATTAAGCGATTTAAATTATTTTACCATCTTTTGTAATTTTCGAACATTTTTTGTGTTTAGTTTATATGACGGAATGTAATTTAGAAAAATTAAGTGAAGAAATAATATTTTTCACTAAAATGATACTACAAATTGATTATTTTTGTAAATTATATTTTATTTGAACGAAAAAACAATAAAAGATTTGTTAGTCACAACTAAAATATCATTGAATTTGGAAGAGGGCGCAATAAGGGCTTATTGGCTTATTGGCTTATTGGCTTATTGGGAGACGATTCACGGATATTTTATTGTATCAGAATCGCAGAAAAATCTGAGCTAAAATCAGATTGTCACTATAGAAAAAATAAGAATAGCAAAAGAAATTTCAGTTTCAAAATTATTCGGGATTTATTTAAAATGAATTGTGAATTTGCTTTCGACATATAATGGGGTGCAAACTTGCATTCCAGTTCTTAAGCCTTAATTAATGAAGTTTGCAATACCCCTCCTCAGTAAAACTTGCCCTCAAGTTAAGCTTAAGAAGTTTGAACTAAAAATCACACTTTATTGTTAAATATTATAGAAATTAATAAATTTTTCAATTTCATTTAGGAATCAAAAAATGATCGAATCATATGTTAGAATAAATAAATTATTGATTTTTACACTTACGTTATTTTTATTTGTATTTTATCCAATAAAATCTTCTAGTTGGTGGAAAAGTCCCAAGTTCCCTACTCCAACACTTAGAATTTATATAGTAAATTGGGGTTGCAATCAAATTTGTAATGCAAAAATCCAGGGCTGGAAATATGATTACTATTATAATAAAAATTTTAATTATTATACTCATAACTCTATAAACTTTAACTCAATTGAATTTCAATATCCAGGTTCTTTAAGTTGGCAATTTCAAACTACTTATGATCTTTTAGTAGCTACAGTCACCCTTTATTGTCAAGGATCAAACACTGTCTGCGCAATCATTAATATTTATGGTTCAGCATTTATTAGAGTAATGGAGGGTAATCAAGAATATTTCTTTGCCTATTTCTTAATGCCTGAATCTTGTTGTACATATGATTGTAATAGTATAACTGCGCCAGCATATCTAGAAATTAGAAGAGTGTAAATATTAATTTAAAAAACTTTAATTAAAAGGCAAGAAAATGACAAAGAAAAAGATATTTAAAACTTTCATTAATTTAGTTAATTTGATTCTTGTAGTTAGCATAATAGTTAGTTGTGAAACATCTACAAATCCAGTTAGTAATCAAATTGTATATTCTTTAGGTAATGGTGTAAATCCAGATGAACCTTATTCCGTAATCGATGCTTTAACTTATTATGATACAACAAATATCATAGCTAAAATCAATATAATTGATGAATTTCGAACAAGGTTTGATAATAACTATAATTTTATTAACGAAGAAGAATACATTGCAGATGCACAATTATGGGAAATCGATTCACTATTAACATTCGCTGGTATTAACATTAACGATTATTCTATGTCTTCTCTTTCAACTAATTTTCCTTTATCTTGCATTTTATATGGTAAAGGTAACCCCCTAACCCAAGAGGGAATGATGTTGAATTTTGGATTTAACTCTAATAATATATTTATACATGGCAATAATATTATTCCTGAATTAGATACAAACTTAACTTTTTTATCCCCATTATTATTGTCTAATTTAAATAATGGCGATACTCTTTTTGCTACTCAATCATTTTCATTATATTGGTCTGGTGCTACTTCTGGATTTATTGGTATAAGTTTACAAGAGATACATAATTCGGATACTTCTTTTGTTCCTCATAGCGCAAATGTAATAACAAAAAATGATGGTCAATTTACTTTAACACAAAATGATATAAATAATGCACCTGAAGATTGGTATTATTTATCTTTATTAAGATATGAACCATATTTCTTAGAATTAAGTAACGGGAAAAAGATTGCTGTTATTGTTCAATCTCATATCCAAAGATTGATTTATATTAAACATTAACAAGGATTAATTTTGTATAAATTTGAGCTAGGTCTCAGACTTTGTTAACAAAACATTGATGTGTTCGAACTGTCGCCCGGAGTGTATTTTGTGAGAATTGGATATGTAGTGCAGAAATTTGTGAAGATTTAACAAAAAGCCCTCGTACGAGGGCTTTTCATCTACAATATAGATAATTAAATCTACATATTCGGACTGGTCATCGTTTCGGGTCTTACATATTTAGCGAATTCTTCTTCAGTCAAAAGACCTAATTCCAAAGCAGCAGCTTTCAGAGTTAATTTATTCTTATGAGCATATTTCGCAATCTTTGCAGCATTATCATATCCGATATGTGGATTGAGTGCAGTTACAAGCATCAATGTATTATGCACATAATAGTCAATTTTTTCTCTTTCGGCTTCAATTCCAACTGCACAATGTTCATTGAACATATTTGATGTATCTGCCAAAAGGCGAACGCTCTGCAAGAAATTATAAATAAGAACAGGTTTGAACACATTCAATTCGAAGTTGCCGGAAGCACCAGCCATATTCACAGCCACGTCATTAGCCATAACTTGAACAGCTACCATAGTCATAGCTTCGCTTTGAGTAGGATTCACTTTGCCCGGCATAATAGATGAACCTGGTTCGTTTTCGGGAATGGAAAGTTCACCATAAATGAAGTAGCAATCGCTTTCAATGCACCATGAGCAAACACGAGTGCATCGTGTGCTGCAAGAGATTCGAATTTATTAGGAGCAGAAACGAATGGCAATCCTGTGAGTTCGGCAATTTTCACCGCCGACATTTCTGCAAATTTGGGATGTGCATTAAGTCCTGTTCCAACAGCAGTTCCGCCAAGAGCCAATTCATAAATTCCCGGTAATACTAATTTAAGTCTTTGAATACCCATTTCCAATTGTTGCACATAACCTGAAAATTCTTGGCCTAAAGTCATTGGCACAGCATCTTGCAAGTGAGTACGACCTACTTTAATGATATCTTTGAATTCTTCAGCTTTTTGGGCGAATGTTGCCTTGAGATTATCCAAACGTGGCAGAAGCAAATTCACAATTTGTTCTGCAGCAGCTATGTGCATTGCAGTCGGGAAAGTATCGTTGGAACTTTGCGATTTATTCACATCATCATTTGGATGAATAGGTTTTTTACTTCCCATTTCTCCGCCTGCAATTTCAATTGCACGGTTGGAGATCACTTCATTGGAATTCATATTTGTCTGCGTTCCCGAACCAGTCTGCCAAATTGAAAGAGGAAAATGTTTGTCCAATTTCCCAGCAATAACTTCATCAGCAGCTTGCGAAATCAAATCTAATTTTTCTTGTGGCAGTAATCCCAATTCACAATTTGTCATAGCTGCAGCTTTTTTCAAAATGCCCAAAGCACGGATAATTTCACGTGGCATTTTTTCGATGCCAATTTCGAAATGGATAAGTGAACGTGCTGATTGTGCACCGTAATAATACTCATTTGGCACCTGGATTTCTCCCATAGTGTCTTTTTCAATTCTGAAACTCATTTAATACTCCATAATTATAATTTATTAATTTTTATTCTTGAATCTATAGAAAATATTTCCTTATCAGTTGCTATTAATGGATTTATATCCATTTCTTCAATTTCGGGAACAAGTGATACCAAATTGGAAATTTTTACAATTATTTCTGCTAATACATCTTGATTTATCCCCGCATTACCTCTAACACCCTCAATAATCGGATAAGCTTTAATGCTCTTTATCATATTCTTTGCTTCCTCCATAGTGAGAGGTGCCAGAGCAAAGTTTACATCTTTCAGTACTTCAACGAAAATACCACCCAATCCAAAGAAGATTAAGTGACCAAAGTCTTTTTCCTTCTTCACTCCTATAAAAAGCTCAGTTCCTTTAATCATTGGCTGAACCAATGCTCCTGCTGCATCTTTAATCTTCATTATCTTATTGAATGATTCTTCGAGTGTTAACTTATTATCAATATTCAAGATAACTCCGCCAACATCTGATTTATGCACAGGTCCAACAACTTTCATTACAACAGGGTGAGGTAAATCCTTTGCTTTTTCATATAAATCTTCGAAATTATAAGATACTACTTCCGGTAATCTTGGAATTCCTGCTAAGTCAAACAAATTTGAAATATACTTTGGTTCGATAAATCCTGATTGAGGGAATTTATCAACTAAGTTACGAATTTCTTCAGCATTAATTATTTGTTCTTCTTCTAAAGTTATAACCGGTTTATTAGTAAAAAACACTTTGGATAAGGCTTCTGCAAGTGGAACTTCATCAGGAAAAAAAGATTTACCCAAATTCACGAAAAATTCTGTTTCCTCCTTAGCCTGAACGGGTGATGGGAGCACCGGATAAATCGGTTTAATGCAGGAATCTATTTTTTCATTCAATACTGCATAAACTTCTGTCACATTGAATAATCCGGGAGTTCCGAATATCACAATACTGGCATCAATTTCATCAAAATGCTCATCTACATAATCCAAAATAATTCCCAATTGTTCGGCAGTTCCTGTTGCGAGAAAATCAATCGGATTTGCAACAGATGAACTTGGAAAAAGTTTGGTCAGCAATTCTTCAGCCTTTTCACCTGCGATTGTCGGTACATTCAGTTTGCCTTTCTGCAAAGCATCGGCACAAAGAATTCCGGGACCACCTGCATGAGTAATAACTGCAATATTTTTACCCGTCAATTCCTTGTATGTGAGCAAACTGCCAACTGTAACTAATTCTTCACGGCTATAACATCTGATTATGCCGCATTTACGGAAAAGTGCATCCACAGCAGAATCCGAACCTGCAAGAGAGCCCGTATGCGAAGAAACTGCTCGTGAACCTGCTTCGGTAGTACCAGACTTAATTGCAGCAATCCTACAACCTTTCTTATTCAACGAAATAGTATGCTTAGCAAATTTTTCAGGATTATGTACTTGTTCTATATAAATCAACTTTACTTTGGAACTTGTTTCTGAATTGAAACTTTCGTCCCAATATTCCAAAACTTCTTCAACACCAATAGAAGCACTATTCCCAACGGAAAAAATCGAAGAAAAGGCTAATCCCCTTTCAATTGCAGTTTCCAAGATAAATACTGCAGTCGCTCCGGAACCCGAGACAAAATCACATCCAAAAGAATTCAAATTAGGTACAGGTCCTGCGAAAACTCCGGCATAATTCGTATTCAGAACACCAATGCAATTAGGCCCAATCAGTGATGCATTATATTTTTCACATATTTGTACCAATTCATCTTCAATTTTTTTCCCTTCTTCACCAATTTCGGAAAAACCTGCAGAAAGCACAATAAATGCTCTGGTATTATGTTTTTGAGCTAATTCTTCTACAGTCTGATTTACATATTTCGCAGCAATTGCAATTATTGCCAAATCAATATCATGCAGATTCTCGATAGTATTGAAGCAAGTCAGCCCCTGCACTTCATCTTCTTTTGGATTAATGGGATAAATCACACCATTAAATTTTGTATCTAACAAATTTTTGAGAGCTTTACCGCCCGGTTTTGAATAATCATTGGAAGCACCAATAAGTGCTATACTCTTTGGATTTAGTAATTGTTCGTTTATCATTAAGAAATCTTTTATTTTTTATTAAAAATGAGTTTTAGGAAAATATAAAATTAAGAATTTCTTTTAGTTTATTTACAGATTTTCGTATATATATCAATAAAATTAATATTTTTATCTTAATTTTGTTATTGTTCGAAAAAAGATTTGACAAAATTTATGACAATAACAGAAATTGCTGCAAAATTTGATTCCTATATTCGCAATCAAATTACAAAATTACCTCCTGCTGTTCCGATTCATATATATTCCAATGCACGGAAATGGTTTTTGAATAATTTGTTCACAGATTTGCCGGATGAAGAAATTAAGCTGCCAAGTGATTTAACAAGAACTTTTTGGGGACTCAAATTTCAATCACCGCTTTTCAACGCAGCAGGTATTTTCAAAGACGCTTATGGTTATGAAGTCGTTAGACGTCAAGGAGCAGGTGCATTTTTAATTGGGACAGTTACTCCCCATCTTCGAAACGGTAATGCAAAAGGAGCTTTCCGAACACCGTTTCTTCCAATGCCAAATTCTAAAGCTACACTTAACTGGCTTGGTTTACCAAATAAGGGATTCGAAGAAATTGCAAAGCGAATTTCAATCATTGACAAAAAATCAAATTGCCCTATTGGTGTTAGTATCTCCTCTTCCCCTAATGAATCCGGTGATTTTGCCCTAAAAAATTTGTTGGAAGGATTTGAAATTTTCACTAGAACAAAAGTAGATTTTATAGAATTGAATGAGAGTTGCCCGAATGTTCCTCACGAGCATTCTGAAAACTTTGTTGATGGTTTAGATATTACTTTAATTCATAGACTTGAATTTTTACAGGATAAATTCTTATCGAAGAGAAACAAAAATTTACCGGTTATCGTAAAATTTTCAAATGACACAACTCCTGAACAAATACCTGTACTTATTAAAAAACTGATTGAACTTGGTTTTGATGGGATAAACTTAGGAAATACATCTACACAATATGAAAAATACCGAAATTTAATTACACCGGCAGAGCAGGTAAATTATGATTTCTTTATTAATAATTTCGGTGGTGGTTTAAGTGGTAATCCATTGAAAGAGAATTCATTACAGCTTGCATCAATTGCGGCAAAAGCAATCAAAGAATTAAATTTGCAGAGAGAATTCCATGTAATTAGAACAGGTGGAATTGAATGTAAAGAAGATTGGCTTAAATCGGAAATAGCTGCTATTTCTTTGAATCAATGGTTCACAGGATATTTCGAGATGTTTTCGAAAGTCGGACATAAAGTATAGATTTATTTATTTAAATAATATTCTTTAGTTTTTGTTTATTTTTAGGAGTAACTTATTTATTTTTTAGTAAGATATAAGTAATTTTATACCTGAAAAGTGGTTTTTTTTTCGTATTTTTGCACTATATATCTAATTTAATTTTGAAAATTAATTAATAATTATACAGAGGATAAAATAATGATTTTCACAAGAAAACCTTGGGCAGAACCTTACAAAATCAAAGTGGTAGAACCACTTAAGATGACAACAAGAGAATATCGTGAAGAAAAAGCAAAGGAAGCAGGTTACAATACATTCCTTTTACGCTCAGAAGATGTTTATATTGACATTTTAACAGATAGTGGCACAAATGCAATGAGTGATTATCAGTGGGCAGGTATGATGCTTGGTGATGAAGCTTATGCAGGTAGCAGAAACTTCTATAATTTAGAAGAAAATGTACAAAAATATTATACTTACAAATATTTAGTTCCAACTCACCAAGGTCGTGGTGCGGAACATTTGATTTCAAAAGCTTTGATTAAACAAGGCGACTTTGTACCGGGTAATATGTATTTCACAACAACTCG
>Ga0209417_1004765_pt1 | contig 15788 bp, 18 predicted proteins | sample RifGroF2_FD_184002 | JGI IMG/M metagenome (GOLD analysis project Ga0209417, IMG submission 184002) | Groundwater microbial communities from Rifle, Colorado, USA - Groundwater F2 (SPAdes) (version 2) | ecosystem: Environmental > Aquatic > Deep subsurface > Groundwater | place: Rifle, Colorado... | reverse complement strand
CCAAACAGATGACACAAACATTATAGGCGGATCTGCAATGACACTTGGATTTACAGCTCCTGCAGCAGGCGCAGTTCCTCAATCCCCTGTAGCAAGCGGCTGGTATGAAGCTCAAATGCAACAAGTTCAATCACTTGATAAAGAATTAGAACTTAGAGAAAAAGATCTTCAAACACAAAACAAAATCGTAGAAACAGAACTTGATGTAGTTAGAAAAGTAATTGATAAATCAATCGAAAAAGGCTTCAAAACCTTAGGTTAATTATAAAATCTTTTGAATATAAAAAGGCTTCCGAATGGGAGCCTTTTCTTCTTTTATAAAATATATGATTTTCATTTTTATAGTGGATGAAACTTCAAGTTTAAAATAATATTATAAAAATGTGTCCACAACAACAACCACCTCACATGTTTTTCACGCTGTCATGTATAAAGTGAATGAGTTCAATGCTTTCAGGCTTTTAGCTCCCGCTTCGCATATGATAGCGTGACTTTTTTATTAAAAGGAGAATTAAAAATGAATCAGTATACCCCATCCCCTGCGCCACAAGTTAAAACAAGAAAACCTGTTCTTATTTTCTTAAAAATAGTAGGTCCTCCTCTGGTTTTATATGTGGAAAACAGCGAAGCTGTTTATCAGGAAATCAAACAAATTATTGCCGGCGCTAATGAACAGGCTCCAAAGCTTATTGAAAAAACAGGAAAAGGTCCTCTAAAAAAGCTTGCTGTGCTTGATACGCAGATAGCAGGCGTGGCTCTTCAAGAAGAAAATGTTGCAATATAATCAAGCATACGAGGTATCGACAAAATGTCATGCTGAAGTTGTTTCAGCATCTATATAGACCCTGAAACAAGTTCAGGGTGACAGGAAACGACTAAAGGGTCGAGGTATTCATAGAATAAAAAGTACAGGCTGTATAATACAGCCTGTACTTTTTATAGATAAATTAATAACTATGAGCAGCCGCAGCCACATCCGCAACCAAGCCCGAGCGCTTTTTTGGCTTCTTCCATATTGACTTCGATACGTCCGTCAACCGCAACGCCTTCCGCAGTTTTGTCGGAAATTTTCAGAGGGTTGATGTCAAGTTCTTTAATAAAGCTGAAATCTGTTACAAGTTGAGAAAGCCTTAAAAGAGTTTCTTCTATCTGGTCAATATTAGCAGAACCTTCTCCTCTCGCGCCTTTTAAAATTTTATATGCTTTAACAGACTGAACCATTTCTTTTACGTCAATATCAGTAAGAGGATTTACTCTGAAAGCAACGTCTTTAAGGGTTTCAACAAAGATGCCGCCAAGTCCGAACATCATCAAATGTCCGTATTGCGGATCAGTTGCAACACCGCAAACCATTTCGCGGTTACCTTTCACCATTTCCTGAACAATAACACCGTCGAGATCTTGCGCGATATTTCTTGCTTCGAGCCTTTTAATAAGCGCATCATACTCTTCCCTAAGATTTTCTTCGCTTGTAATTCCAACAATTACACCGCCAACTTCTGTTTTGTGAGAAATTTTTGTTGATGTAATTTTCATTACGACAGGATAACCGATTTTGTTAGCTTCGTTAGCTGCTTCATTAACGTTTAAAGCAAAAGCGTATTTGCAGGTTCTGATACCATAAGCGTCGAGAACATCTATAGATTCTAAAGTCGTAAGCTGTCCTCTGCCTTCTTTAAGGGCTTTTGTGATTATTTCTTTTGCTTTGCCTTGGTTTACACTAAAGCCAGGTGTTTTTCCTTCGGGTCTTTCCATCCATACACACTGCTGATAAAGTTTAGCAATCGCATTTGCGGCTGATTCAGGATATTGATAGAAAGGAATATTTGTTTTGATGTTGCTAAGTTCATTAAAGAAATCGCTGGGAGTCATCATTACGCAAAGAATTGGTTTTTCAGGATGTTTTGCTTTCATCTCCATAACAGTTTTAGCGATTTCCATAGGCACCACGTTAGCGAACGGAACAGAAATCATCATAATAGCATCAACATTTTCATCAGCTATAACAGCTTCGAGAGTTTTCGGATAATGCTCAAGAGGAGCTGTAGCAATCATATCAATAGGATTTTTTACGCTTGCCGCCGCTGGCAAAAAGCTTCTTAAATATTCTTTTGTTTTTTCGGAGATAGTCGCCATTTCTAAACCGAGTTCGCAAATTGCGTCAGTTGCCATAATTCCGGGACCGCCTGAGTTTGTAATTACAGCAACTCTTTTACCTTTTGGAATAGGGCAGTTTTCAAAAGCTTGGGCAACTTCAAACATTTCAAGAACTGAATTAGCTCTTATAACGCCGCTTTGTTTCAACAAAGCATCTGCTGCAAGATCAGCGCCAGCCAAAGAACCTGTGTGAGACGATGCAGCAGATGCTCCTGCTGCTGACCTTCCAGCTTTAATTGCAACTACAGGTTTTTTCTTTGTAACTTGTTTAGCAATTTTGCTGAATTCAACAGGGTCGGAAATCGTTTCCATATATAATAAAATTTGATCTGTATTAGATTCATCTTTCCAATAGTCGAGGAAAGTTTCTGTTGTGCAATCAGCAGCATTTCCGATAGAAACAAACTGACTTAATCCCACTTTTAAGTCCTTTAAAAGATTTAAAATAGCTGCGCCCAAAGCTCCTGACTGAGAAATAAAAGCTGTTCTGCCTGCTACCGGTAAAGCCATAGCAAATGAAGCATCCAGTTTAACTTTTTCATCTGTGTTTATAACACCAAGACAGTTTGGTCCGACCAGCTTCATTCCATATTTTCTAACCTGTTCACCCAACGCCTGTTCAGCTTTTAATCCTTCTGCGCCTGTTTCTTTATAACCGGCTGAAATAATTACAAGACCTTTAACGCCTTTTTCTGCGCACTGATCAATTGCCGCAGGAATAAAATCTTTAGGAATAACAATTACTGCCATATCAATACTGCCTGAAATATCAAGAACGCTTTTATATACTTTTAAACCGCATATTTCTTCTGCTTTAGGGTTTACAGGATATAAATCTCCGGTAAAACCATATTTTTTAAGATTGCTTAAAATTTCGTTGCCGACCGCGCCTTCTTTTGTTGAAGCGCCAATTATAGCAATTGATTTGGGTTGCATAATCGCATCAAGTTCTTTACTCATTTTCCGTTTCCTCTCTAAAATAATATCGTTATTCTTATTAAAATACGCTGAAAAGTTTGTGTAAATACGCCCCACCTAAATTTGTTTTCGGATTTATAAAAACTTGAAAAGTTTATTACATTTAACATTTTCCGAAAACAGGAATATAAACCAAGAGCAGTAATCAAAAAAAACAATGTTAAATGTTTATAAAGATTTTAACTGTATCCCTGCGGAAGCCATTCGCGAATTCTGAATTTCGCTCCCAGTTCTTCCGTTATTTTTTTGCATTTTTCGACGTCAATTTTATAATCACCAAAACCTGTAACTATTGTTGCTGTAGTATCTATGCCGGATTTAGAGCACTCGAAAATAAAATCCTTTACCGCCTGATAAACTGTTTCGGCTTCATAACGGGATTTTGAAAGCTCCTGATAAAGCTCTGCATTCTCTGCGTTCAGACTTATCGAAATTTTGTCTATAAGTCCCACCAGTTCGGGAACAATATTTCTTTTATGAATTAAATTTCCATGCCCGTTGGAATTTACCCTGACAGAAACATCTGGATAATTTTCTTTTATGAATTTTGCGACATTTTTGACTATATCAAGCTTTATTAAAGGCTCTCCATACCCGCAAAAAACTATTTCCTTTGTGTTTTCTTTATAAGTATCTTTGATTTCTTGAATTATGTCTTCGTGGGAAAAGTTTTCTTCTTCCAGAACCAGATTAACTCCGCCAACTGAATCGGTTGCGCTTTTTATGCAGAACACGCATTCATTTGTGCATAAGTTGGTTACGTTTATGTACATTGAGTTTCCGAGGTAATACGCAAATTTATTTTGTGTTTTGTTGGTCATTTTGCCCAGCTTAGATTTATTTCAAATTTATTTAAGCGAGTGCTTACATAAAAAATTCCTTAACAGAATTATAGACCTATCAAAACACTATTTCAAGAAATTCTATCTCTTCCCTAAAAGCCAGAGGAGTTTTTCAACAGAAGCAACTGTATTAGGAAATACTGTCTTATAAAGTTGGTCTTTTTCTTTATCACCACTTCCACCAGTTAATGTTGCAAAAATTTCAGCAAAAGCTTCATCTTTTCCTCCATCAGTGGCTTTTCGAGGATTACTTCCCTGAATTATAAAATCAAGTTTTTTTCTAAACCATATATTGGATTTATTAATATATTCTTTAAATTTTTTAGGCTCAAATTTATTATTTTTTTTATCTTCATAATAATCTTTTTTAAAGATTTTTTTTCGAAGGTTTCTAAAGTTTTTAGGTAAATTTTTTAAATCTTCCAGATAAGCATTTGTAAAACCTTCCGTATCTGTAAAACAGCAATTAATAATATTTAAAAACATCTTATTGCCCTGATGTCCAACTTCATGTCTTACAGCATCAGCTTTAGCAGAAGAGTTATGAGTAGGCTTTTCAAACAAACCTATTACTTCCGAACCATTTTCATAAGATGCATATAGAGCATCGGTATCATCCCAAGTTGAGCCTTCCGCCCATCCCCTTGGATGTTGTCCTTTAAGTTCAGGGAACGCATCAGTTGTTTTTTGGGCAAGCTTAAATCTTGAATTTTGTACTTTTATAATTTGTTTTAAAACTTTTCTATCAATAGATTCAATCCCTTGTGCCATTTTTTTTACAAAAGCATCAGAAACTGGAGAATTAGGAACTAAATCAATATGCTTTAATTCTCTTCGCCATTTATTTGCCAGCTTCATGGCTTTTGAGCCGCAAAAAGCAGGTTTATTTTGAATATTTGTATAATTATTTGAAATTCCGACTGACATAAATTTTCCTGTTTTTTAAATACAAGTTTTAAACGTCTGTGAAATTTCAAAAGTGCTAAAAAACCAGAGAATATTAAGAAGTGTTAAGCCCCTGAGAAAGCACCTTTTATTTTGTCAAAAAGATGTCCGTCTTTTTTTAATTTCTCATTATTAATCTCGGCAAGCCGCTCAAAAAGCTTCTTTTCTTCGTCAGAAAGATTCATAGGAGTTACCACATTGATTTTTATAAACTGGTCGCCTCTTCTCGAAGGAGTATTCAAGTATGGAACACCGATATTCTTTAATGTAAGAACTGTGCCTGACTGAATTCCGGCATGGATTTTAAGTTCTTTAACTCCATCAACCGTTTCAACTTCGATAGTATCTCCGATAGCCGCCTGCGCAAAACTTATTCCTTTTTCAAGATAAATATTAACGCCGTCTCTCTTGAAAGCTTTATGAGGCTTTGCATATAAAACCACATATAAATCCCCCGAAGGTCCGCCGTTTAAACCAAAATCACCTTCGCCGCTGACTCTGAGTTTATTTCCGGCGTCAACACCGGCGGGAATTTTTATATTTATTACTTTTTTAACTTCTTTTCTTCCCTCTCCGCGACATTCTTTACATGGATTGGAAATTATTCTTCCCTGTCCCTGACATTGCGGACAGGTTGAAACCTGTGTAAAATGCCCCAAAATTGTCTGGGTTACGTGTTGAACTTTTCCAGAACCTCCACATGTAGGGCATGTAGCAGGAGCCGACCCCGGTTCTACTCTTGAACCGTTACATCTGGAACAGTTTTCGAGATGTGAAATTTCAACATCTTTTTCTAATCCGAATATTGCTTCTTCAAATTCTATTTGAAGGTCAAGTCTTAAATCGCTGCCTCTTCTTGGAGCGTTGGGGTTTTGCCTGCCTCCGCCGAATCCACCGCCGAAAAAGCTTGATAAAATTTCGCTCAGGTCGCCAAATCCAAAATCAAACGGTCCGTTAAAGTCGTATCCCGCGTTTTTAAGTCCATCTTCTCCATATCTGTCGTACATAGAGCGTTTATCATCGTCCATAAGCACTTCATAAGACTGCCCGAGCTCTTTAAATTTTGCTTCGGCGTCAGGCGCTTTATTTACATCAGGATGAAGCTGCCTGGCTTTTTTCCTGAAGGCGCTTTTAATGTCATCTTTTGACGCGTTCTTTTCTACACCCAGAATTTCATAATAATCACGATTGCTCATTATATATTTTTGTCCTTTTATATTTATTCATTAACCGCTACATTTACGAGAGCCGGTCTTAATATTTTATCGCATAATTTATAACCGCTTTGCAATTCCGCAATAACGATATTATCGGGATGTTCTTCGGAAGGAGTTTGCATAATAGCCTCATGCAGATTAGGATCAAATTCCTTTCCGACGGTCTCTATCTTTTCAACGCCAAGTTTTTCCAACGCATCCATAAATTGTTTCCGGACGGCATCAAAACTTTCTCTTAATTTTTCAGGATCATCAAGCTCTTTGAAAGATTTTTGCGCTCTTTCAAAAGTGTCCATTACGGGAAGAAGTTTTTTAATTGTATCTTCAGCGCCGTATTTTAAAAGCCCTTCTCTTTCTTGCGCCTGTCTTTTTCTAAAATTGTCAAAATCTGCGGCAAGTCTTATATAATGAGAATCTACAGTTTTTTTATCGTCTTCAAGTTTTTCAAACTTGTTTTTTAATTCGCAAAAATCCTCATAACATACCATTTCAGGCTGTTCTTCTTTTTGTTCAAGAGTTTCTTTTGTTTCTTCGGATTCCTGAACAAAAGGATTTTCGGTTGCTGATTCTTCTTTTATATCCTTTGATTTATCTTTTTTAAGCATTTTGTATTCCTTTAAATATATAGAAAAGATCTTATAAATTACTGCATTTAATTAAACATTATAAAACAACCAAAAAGTTTTCCCTGAAAACATTAAGATTTTCTTAATATTTTTTATTACCCCCATAATAGAGTACTTTTTGAAATCACTATCATGCGAATAGAAAGAATTTTTCATAAATGCTAACTTGTTACTGTCACAAAAAAGAGAGATTTTATGAGAAAAAATTTTATTTTAACAATTTTATTCGGCGCATTTCTAAGCTTAAATTTTACCGTTCTTTCTTACGCAAAGCCTGATTCCAATGTACAAACAGACAGTAAAAAAACTGTTCTTAAAGAAAAAGCAGTTAAAAATCCTTTAAGACAGCCAATTCTATCTATGCTTGAAACAAAATTAGACAGCAATCTGTCAAAAGAAGGTCAGGAATTCAGCGCAAAGCTCATGGAAGATGTGTTTTATGACGGGCAGGCTGTAATTCCAAAATCCAGCGCGGTTTATGGGTCAGTCTTGAAAGTAAAAAAAGCAGGACAATTAAACAAAGACGCTTTTATTCAGTTAAAAATCGTCGAAATTAAAACACCTGATGAAAAAATTATTTCTATCAAAGACAAGCCTATGATTGTAGAAGTTTTTCAGCCTGTTTACAATACAAAAAAAGAAAGTTTTATTAAAGAATTGCCTGCAACAATCGCAAGTACGGCAACTTCTGTTGTTCTTGGCAACACTTCTTCTATTGCCGATGCTGCTATATGGGCTATCAGCACAGGCGCAAAAATCACTTTCAGCGCTATAGCAGGAGTAATTTCCCCTGATGAAGGAAAATCAAGAGGCGAATCTTCTGCGCAAAGAGTTTTAGATGCTACATCGCTGAGTTCTGTAAGTACGGTTGTAAAAAAAGGCGAGGATATTTCCCTCAATCCGGGGCAATATATTTGTATTTCCTTTGACAGGCTGACTGTTGAATATATAAAAGAAACTATTTCCTGTACGCAAAACAACCATGCTGTAAACTGATATTTGGCTTAATGTCATCCTGAACTTGTTTCAGGATCTATTTTAATGAAAAGATGCTGAAATAAATTCAGCATGACTTTCTTTTAAAATCTTATTAAAAATTTACTTAAGAAAATTATACAAATCCCCAAACAGCCTCTGGATTTCAAAAAAAAATTTAAGTTAATTTATTTTAAAGAAAATTAACAAACTTAAAGAAAATTATGTTGTAACATGCATGCCTAAGCACTAAATTTTTTATATTTTGGGATAGGAAAAATAAGAGTCGAAAAACATAGTCAAATTGGGGAGGAAACCTGTGACATCATTCTTATCTGAGTCAATAAAGCTCAGCGATAACGCAAAAACTGTTTTAAGCAAAAGATATTTAAAAAGAGATCAAGACGGCAACCCTACAGAAAGCCCTGAAGATATGTTCTGGCGTGTTGCGCAATCTATTGCTTCTGCTGACAAACAATACAATAAAAGCGATGCCGAAGTTAATAAACTGGCGGAAGATTTTTACGGAATGATGGCAAATCTTTATTTTATGCCAAACAGTCCTACATTAATGAACGCCGGCAGAGAATTAGGACAGCTTTCAGCATGTTTTGTTCTTCCCGTGGAAGATTCTCTTGAAGCAATTTTTGAAGCAGTGAAAAATACCGCCATGATTCATAAAAGCGGCGGGGGAACCGGATTTTCCTTCTCAAGATTAAGACCCAAAAACGATGTTGTAAGATCAACAATGGGTGTTTCCTCCGGTCCCGTGTCTTTTATTGAAGTTTTTAATGCTGCCACGGAAGCGGTTAAACAGGGTGGAACCAGAAGAGGCGCCAACATGGCGGTTCTTAGAGTTGATCATCCTGATATTATTGAATTTATTAACTGCAAAACGGACAATAGCAGGCTTAATAACTTTAATATTTCTGTCGGAATTACAGACAAATTTATGGATGCGGTTATTAATAATGAAGAATACGATTTAATTCATCCAAAAACCAAGCAAGTAATGAAAAAATTAAACGCAAGGGAAGTATTTGATGTCATAGTCGACCATGCCTGGAAAAACGGCGAGCCGGGTATTGTATTTGTAGATAGAGTAAACCAGTACAATCCTACTCCGCAGCTAGGAGAAATTGAATCCACCAACCCATGCGGCGAAGTTCCTTTATTGCCTTATGAAGCATGTAACTTAGGTTCAATTAACCTTGCTCAATTAATAAAATATACTGGCGGCAAACCTGAAATTGACTGGGAAAAACTGGAATATGTTACAAAACTTTCAATACATTTCCTTGATAACGTAATTACCGTTAATAACTATCCGCTTCCTCAAATAGCAGAAATGGTTAGCGGAAACAGAAAAATTGGTCTCGGCATTATGGGCTTGGCTGATATTCTTATGACTCTTAAAGTTCCTTACAGTTCAGCAGAAGGCACCAATCTTGCCACACAGATTATGGAATTTATTGATTATCATTCAAAAGTTGAATCTATTGAGCTTTCAAAAACAAGAGGGAAATTTGCAAGCTTTGATGGAAGCATTTATGATGGCAAAAATTTCCTTTATAACCATTTTGCAGGCAAATCAGCAGACATGGTTTCCGATGAAATGTGGAAAGACCTCGATAAACAAATTGCTGAATACGGTATCAGAAATGCTACAACTACTTGTATTGCTCCAACAGGAACAATAAGTATGATAGCGGGCGCTTCCTGCGGTATCGAACCTCTATTTGCTCTTGTATTTACAAGACATATTCTGGACGGAGCAAATCTTCTTGAAGTTAATCCTTTGTTTGAACAAGTCGCAAAGGAAAGAGGCTTCTACAGCGAAGAAATAATGCAAAAAATCTCGGAGCATGGCACACTTCACGACGTTGAAGGCGTTCCTGAAGATATTGCGGATGTTTTTCAGACTGCTCATGATGTTACACCCGAGTGGCATGTAAAAATGCAGGCTGCTTTCCAGCTTCATACAGATAACGCTGTTTCCAAAACCGTTAATTTTACGGAAGAAGCTACAAGGGAAGATATAGCAAAGGTTTACGAGCTTGCGTATAAAGTTGGGCTTAAAGGCACTACAGTTTACAGAAATAACAGCCGCAGTTTCAATCAGCCTATGTCAATATCCTCAACAAAAAAAGAAGAATCAACAGATAATCAAATCGAATTAGGAAGTGTAAAACCAAGACAAAGACCTAACGTAACTTTTGGTATTACAGACAAAATCCAGACAGGCTGCGGACCTCTTTATATAACAATAAACACTGACGAAGAAGGTTTATGTGAAGTATTTGCCAGAATGGGCAAATCAGGCGGCTGCGCTACCAGTCAGGCAGAAGCCACAGGAAGAATGATTTCTCTTTCCTTAAGAGCCGGTGTTGATATAAACGAAATCATCGACCAACTGAAAGGCATCCGATGTCCTGCTCCCGCTTTTGGAAAAGGCGGCGTAATTCTTTCCTGCTCTGACGCTGTTGCAAGAGTTCTTGAAAGAAATATCGAAAAAATCGCCGGTTTAACCGGAATAGACGATATTAACGCAAAATTAAAAAGCGGAGCGGTTGACGCCGCGCAAATAAAATTAAATCTGGGCGGAAGCAAATCTGACTTAGGGCATTGTCCTGAGTGTCCCGATTGCGGAGCAATGCTGGAATTCAGCGAAGGATGCGTAATGTGTCCGAGCTGCGGATTCTCCAGATGTAGCTAAAAATATAGCAACAGGGGCGGCAAGTGGTTTTAGTTTTTCTCCAGCTGCTTTCAGTTCTTCAGGAGATAAATCAGATTTTTTTAACATTTCTGTTATAACTTCTTGAATACGAAGATTTAGAGGTTTAATGTCTTTCATTTTACCTGCTGATGCGTTTTTTATCTGTTGACGACTTACTCCCAGTTTCTCAAGAGCTTTATAAGTGCTTTCAGCTGATTTACAATTCATAACCAAACCATCCTTTCCATTTTTTCTACTACTTAATTAAAAACATTTTTATAGAAAAAATTGCTAAAATTTTACCCCCCCCCCTGTTTACAATTCGTTACAAGAATCACTGGAACGGGTAAGAATAGCGAAATTTAATAATCCAGCCTCTTGCTAAAAAATTTGTTATAATAAAACCTGAAAAACTTAAGGATAATTTGTTATGGATAAGATTGAATATTGGACTGATCTGGCAAAATATGATCTGGAAACCGCCAAAGCAATGCTCAATTCAAAAAGATATTTATATGTCGGTTTTATGTGCCATCAGGCAATCGAAAAGATTTTGAAAGCATATTATGTTAAAACAAAAACCGACAATCCTCCATATACCCATAATTTGACTTTGTTGGCTGAAAAAGCGGATTTATATGTTAATATGACAGAAAAGCAAAAAGATTTTCTTGATTTTCTTGAACCTTTAAATATAGAAGCAAGATATCCAATGGCAAAAGATAAACTCCTACAGATTCTTACTGATGAAAAATGCGCAGAACTTATAAAATTGACGGAAAATGAATTGACATGGATTATAAAGAAGTTATAGAAAAGGTAAAACAATATTCACAGCTTGTAACAGATGTGTTTCAACCTAAAATGATTGTGCTTTATGGTTCCTATGCTAAAGGAACAGCGAGAGAAGAAAGCGACATTGATATTGCTGTTGTGTTTGACAGCATTGAAAGTGATTATTGGGAAAATATTCATAAATTGTATAAATTAAGAAGAGGGATAGACAGCAGAATAGAGCCTGTTTTATTGGAAATTGAAAACGACCAAAGCGGCTTTTGTGAGGATGTTTTAAAAACAGGCACAATTATATATGCTGCTTAACCAACGGAAAAACTTAAGGATAATTTTCAATGGAGAATGATTATTTAAAAGAACTTCTTGCAACGCATAGAAACGATAAAATGATTTTGACATATTATCTTATAGCTTCTTTAGGCGGGACGATAGGATTATTGTTCAGGTTTATCTATGTAAAACAAGGTTTAACCGAAATTGTTCTTATGATTTTGGGAGCTGTTTTGTCTTGTGCCTTTATTTATTCAATGTCTGGAATTTCAGAAAAAACTATAAAAATGCTAAAATTACTTAAAAATACAAAATCAGGAGAAAAAAGATGAATATTATAGAAATAATTATGCTTACAGTGGTTGTACTCCTGTTATTAGGCGTCGGTTACACTGCTCTTGATATGGTAAGAAAAGCTGAACAACTTGAACCTAAATAAAAACAATCTTAAATGAAAAAATCTGTTGATATAGATAAAATTGTTGAAATTCTTGATAACTATTACCCGATGCATGTAATGGAAGATAATTATACGGGCAATCCTTATAAAGCTCTTGTTTCATGTCTTTTAAGCTTGCGAACTCGGGATGAAATAACTTTTCCTGTTGCGGAAAAACTTTTTCGGACGACGGATACTCCTTATAAAATGATTAATCTCTCCTATGAAGAGCTTTGCGAAAAAATAAAATCAATTAATTACTACAAAACAAAAGCTGAAAACATTCTGAATATTTCAGGAATACTAACAGAAAAATACAGCGGGGAAGTTCCTTCAACAATGGAAGAACTTTTGGCTTTTAGAGGAGTTGGAAGAAAGACGGCGAATATTGTCCTCTCTGTGGGCTTCCAGAAACCCGCTATAGCGGTTGACACACATGTGCACAGAATTTCCAACAGGCTGGGACTTGTTTCTACAAAAACCCCCGAGGAAACCGAATTTGCTTTGAGAGAGAGTCTTCCTGAAAAGTACTGGAGAAAATGGAATCAGATTATGGTGCTTCACGGCAAAAACACTTGCAAACCGATAACTCCTTTGTGCAAAATCTGCCCTATCATTGATTATTGCAATCAAGTGTTTCTCCAACACTAATTATAGCGTAAATATTCATGTTTATAAATATTTACATGTTATTGCTATTTTTTAATAAATTGTAGATAATAAACAAATCAAAAGGGGAAAGAAATGGTTTTGAGTAGAAACGGAGCTAAGTTCAAAATAGAGAACATTATAAAGCTATTAAGCACAAGAATGCTGATTAGCTATATATAAACTTACGAGTTTGGCAAAATCGGTTAAAATCGTAAGGGTTTTATATAAAAACACCAAAAGGAAATAGAGTTAGAAAAAGTTAAGAAAAGGGTTATGGGTTATGTGTTATATTAGCGGTCTTATTTATTTAGTACATTTTTAATTAAAATCAAAAGTTTAGTCAATCAAACATAATTTATGTTCAACTTGACATTCAAATTTAGTAATTTGAATGTGGAGTAGTATTTGTTTTGTTTATAAGACTTTTAATGGATAAATTTAAACGAAAAATTTTGTATATTTGACATATATAAATCTTTAAAGAAAAGAAAGGGGAAAGTTTAGACTATTAACCTCGTTTATCAAATCATCTCATCTCAAATCAATTCATTTTATCTCTGCAAATTAAAAATTGAATAAGTAAAAAATAAAAGTTTTAGTTAGTGGGTTATCAGGAGAACATTATATGAACGGTCTTATCGGAATTAAACATGCTTTCTTCGCAAATTTTAGAACAAACAACAATTCATCTCTGCAAAAAGAAATTAATAATTCATCTCTTCTAAGCAATCCTATTTGCGATACAGTTTCATTTGGAAAATCTAAACGTCATTATTCGGATGCTACTAAATTATTAATGCGAACAATGAGAAAGCTATCCGAAACATTAAATTTGCCTGATTTTTATACAGGAAAAAGATTTGGTTTAAATCACAAAGAAAAAGTTTCTATAGAGCATTTACTTCCTCATTCTCAAAGACATAAAGCTGCATCAAGAGGTCTTTTAAGTGTTAATTCCCTTGAAAATTTTGTGCCTGTCGGCAATAAAACAAATAGCGACAGAGGTTCTATTCCTCTAAAAGAATGGTACAAAGCGCATCCTGATTTCTTAAAAAATGGCATAGAAGCTCTTAAAGAATATGAAAAAGTTAGCAATCCTATAATCAATGGAAAAGAATGGGTTAAAAGCCTAAAAAAATTATTAAATCAAGAAATGGGCTATGTAGCATTTGCAGGAAGAAAAAATCAAAATAATTTGACTTCAATTCAAAAAGATCAAAAATTATCATTAGTAGCTTAATTTTTAAATAAATCGAAAAAACCGCCTTGATTATCAGGGCGGTTTTAAGTTTTGCATTTATCTTTTCTAATCACCTGTCTGTTGTTTTTGCATGAGCAGTTAGTCTAAAATAAATATTTAATAATATTTACATACTGTTGCTTTTTAACTATGTACTGTAGATAATTATTTTAATAGATGGGAGAGAAATGGTTTTGAGTAAAAAACAATTCCAATATAAATATAAAAAGGACTCTGGTTCTGCGGAATTTCAAATATTAATAAACTTTATAAAATGCGCTGTTTTTTAAAACGGCGTATTTTTTTTGAGATGAATAAAAAAACAGGTTGAAAGGTAAAAAAATGCGTTAAAGGAGTTTAATAGATTTGTCAGGAGATGGGTATTATGAGTGGTCTTACCGGAATAAAACAAATTTTCTTCGGCGGTTTAACAAATAACAATAACCTCAATACTACTGCGCCTAGAAAAGAATTGAATAATTATTCTTTTCTAAATCATCCTATTCACGACACAATTTCGTTTCAAAAAAGCAGTCGTCATTATACAAAAGTTCAAAAAAGCATAATGCAAACATTAAAAAAACTTGCTGTAAAGCTGGGATTGCCCGATTTTTACACAGGAAAGCCTTTTGGCAAAGGGTACAAGCCCACCATTGAGCATGTAATTCCTCATTCACAAAGAGAAAAAGCGGCTCAAAAAGGTTTGGGGAGTATTAATAATCTGGAAAATTTTGTACTTACAGGATCACGAATAAACAGCCAAAGAGATTCTATGTCTCTAAAAAAATGGTATCAAACAAATCCTGAATTTCTTGAAAACAGTAAAAAAGCTCTTAAAGAATATGAAAAAATAAATTTAAAAGAAGGACAATTATTTGAAGGTTCTTCTGAAATAAACGGCAAAAGCTGGTCTCAAAAACTTAAAAAATTATTAAACGGCGAACTTGGTTATATAGCCTTTACAGGAAGAAAAAATCAAAATAATTTAGATTTAAATCAGAAACTGTCATACGTTGCCTGATTTTTTTTATTAGTTTTTTCTTTATAATTCCTTAGGATATGCCCGCAGTTTTTGCATGCCAAATAATCACAGGAACTGTCTATCGGCATATAAATATGCTTGTCGCAGTTTTTATACAAATCTTCCTCCCGTTCTTGCAGTTCAAAAAGAACGGGAGGCTTTTTTTTCTTTATTTCAAACCATTTTTTTAAAATAAATTCGATTATATACATAAAAAACCGCATGAATCCTGGAATTGTCATTCTGAGGACTTTAGTCCGAAGAATCTGTCCATATGAGTATTAAAGCTTAAATCCCAAAAGAGACAGATGACCCACTTCTTTGGGGATACTTAATCCCCAAAGGGGGTTCCCTGCTTCGCTCAACATGACAGAGTAAAAATTAATTATTAATAAAGTTAATTATACTTTACCAGATTAAAAAAAAATTGTACCATTAGAAAAATGGATATACGCAATATAAATTTGTTTTGAAAGGTTATAAAAATGTCTGAAGAAAATAAAACTTTTGCCAGATGGTATGAAAAAGATCCTATTGTTGCAAAATGCTTTGAAATAATGGAACAACTTGATGATAGAAAAAAACGTCAGACCGCAACTTTTTTGATGAACGAAATCATATCAAAACCGCCATATTCAGACATGATTCCGGATGAAATCTTCCATCTGGCAACCAGCGAAGAACAAAAACGACGTTGGTATGACTATGATGAAGTATCGCGTATCTTTGCCGAACTTTTAAAGCATTTGCCGGATGAAACAAAAAAAGAAATCTCAATAAAAGCTATAACTTTTATTGAAGACTTAAAATAAAAAATCCTTATTTTAAAAACAAAAATGGCGAGCGAGTCCGCAAAGCGGACGGAAAGCGAGCCAAAAATAAAACTCTAGCCCCCTCTTCCTTCAGGGAGAGGGGG
>Ga0209417_1004763_pt1 | contig 15792 bp, 11 predicted proteins | sample RifGroF2_FD_184002 | JGI IMG/M metagenome (GOLD analysis project Ga0209417, IMG submission 184002) | Groundwater microbial communities from Rifle, Colorado, USA - Groundwater F2 (SPAdes) (version 2) | ecosystem: Environmental > Aquatic > Deep subsurface > Groundwater | place: Rifle, Colorado... | reverse complement strand
CTCGTAAACATTATCAAATAATTCTTCGGTATCGATATCATCATTTTCTTGTTTGTTTAATAACGCATTTAAATCTATTTTTTCTTCTTCGTCTTCGTCAGCAATTTTCGATTCATATATGTTATCGAACATTTCTTCTTCATTACCGCCTGAGAATATTTCGTCAGGTTGTTTTTCGCTTGTCGGTATTTGCTCTTCGTCCGCGTTTTCCGTTTTAGGTTTTGATTCGTCTTCATTCAAATTATCTGGATCGTTTAATTCGGCTGTAGAATCATCTTCTTTAGAACCTCCATCTAATATGGCGTCCACAATTTCCGAAACATCATTACCACCTTTTACTGCATCATTTTTAGATTTTTTATCAGAAAATATTGTTTCTTCCATTATTTGCGTGTCGCTTAATGTTATGTCTTCAAGTGGTGGATTAGAATTTAAAACATCATCATTAATATTAGAAGCAACGTCATCCATTGTAACAACATCTTCCAATATTTCTGTTTGGCGACTTTGTCGGCATCCGCTTCGCGTCTGATTATTATCTTCGTCATTTTCAATTATGACTTCAGCGTCTTCATCGAACAATTTGCGTTCGGACACTTCGCGGTTATCGAAATCTTTGGAATGTTTCGAATCTGGTTTCGAAAATAATTTCATGATTTCATTATGCAATTCTACTTGGGATCTTCCGTAGCTATTTTGATTAATCATTTATTGAAAACAAAAATAATTATGTTATGTTCATGTATTATTATGGATTTGATTCATTATCTTAAATTCATTAATGCGATCTTCAAATCATTTAATTCATTTATCCATATTTCTTCTATATATGTTGATATATATTGTTCATACTGCTCGTTTAATTTATTAAATTTATCAAGTAACGAATTATATTTTTCCATTGTAAGCTGACTAATAGTTATGTTGAGTAAATATTCATAAGTGTCATTGTAAGTGTCATATTCTCGTTCAATCAATGTTTCTATTAATTTATTTTTAGGAACACGTCTTATTTTAATTAATCCTTCATAATCTTCTTTTATGAAACGACACATATTTTTCAATTTGGTTATTTCAATTTCCATCTTACGAATGTTATATTCTTTCCGTTTCACATATAATTCTCTTCTTATTGGAATCCAATCATCTATAATTTCATACTGTGAAGAATATCTTTTTGGTCTCATGTTTATATCTAGCAGAACCATGTTCGTGTTTCTTATTTGAGTGCTCATACCTAAAACTTCTGATACATATGCTTCAGATTGTTTATTGGTTGAATCTTGAACTTCATTTGTAGAAACTCTTGTTCTTAACGCGGTATTAGGAACAATGAGTTTAGGAACTATAGTTTTAGAATTTGTAGTTTTGGAATTTTCGCTTTGATTGTCAAGATTTACAATTCTTGATCTAACAGCCTTTACGATTTTAGGTTCATCAATTTTAGGTTTTTTAGTTGTCTTTGTAGGTTTTGGTATAGAAACTTTTTTTGTTGTTTGTTTGGTTTTTCCAGTAACGATGGTTTTTTCAAACTTGAAATCATAATCAAAAGTTATATCGAATTTAGGATGATCATTATCTCTAGTATGATTATTATATTTTAAAACCTTAATTTCTGGTGACCAATATACTTTGTTTTTTGAACCTGCAACCACCACGCCTGAAGTTAAATAATTAAGTCTCGATATGAAACAATTTGTGCTATAATTTATCGGTAATTCTTCGACGAAACATTTTTGACCATCTAATCTAAATTTACCTTTGTATTCCCAACCATTTTTTAATTCTATGACATCACCTTCAAAACCTCGGTAATATGATTCAATTTTTCCGACAGGGTCTATCATTATAGAATTTATGACATAATCAATGATTTGAATTGGATTAAAAGAAGGTATTGTAGTGCTCCAACCAGTTCCTATTCCAATAGTTCCATTAAATAATATAAATGGAACTATTGGAACATAATGTGTCGGTTCTACTTCTTCATTATCATCAATTACGCGTTCTAATAATGGATCATCTTCCTTTGGAAATATTAATCTAGCAATTTTATGTAAAGAACAGAATATATACCTTGGAGCTCCTGTATCATTTCCATTATCAATTCTTGTTCCAAAACCTTCACCTTGATCATTATCTAATAATGGAACATTATTTGATCCAACATAAGTTTGTGCCATATTTATAATTGTTTCGCTCATTGATGCTTCACCGTGATGATAATTCGCATCTTTCGAAACAGCTCCGGTTAGTTGTGCAACTTTCATAGGCGTATATGCTTTGGAATCTGGCATTCCAAATAATACATATAATATTTTTCGTTGTGTAGGTTTCAAACCATCAATCATTTGTGGAATAGATCTAACAAGAGCATCAATCGAAAAACTAGCCACATCATTATTTATAAAATCTACACAATGAATTGGTGTTGATGCTTCACGTTTTAAATAAGAATCATGATCAAAATTAATAAGCCAACTTTTACGTTCATTAGCTCGTTTCGTGTTATAAACTAAATCTAAAACTTCATTGGTTCCTCTGAATGAATAATCAGCTTGAAATTCTATGTTTTCGAATTCAATATCATTATCTTCTAATTCATTATCTTCTTTGTTGTTATTATGAGTTTCGATAATTTTCTGAATGACATTTTCTGTTTCCGCACTTTGAGTGCCATTTACATCAAACATTATGTTTAAACAATTATCATTATAATGTTTGAAATAATCAACGACATCTGGTTTTTTGTTAGACGCTAAACCTTTTATATACTTAGCTTTTGGTAAATTTTTAAGTTCTGTGACTTTAGATTCTATGAATAATTTATGTTCAACCATATTGTAAAATCTCATTAATGACTTTCCGTATGGTTGTATAATCATTGGAGTAATAAACTCGCTGAAAAATCCTTTTATCGTTAACAATGTTGGAAACTTGATCATGAAGAAATTTATAAGAAGTCCCATAATTGCTGCACCATCAGAATCTGCGTCTTTGACGCAAACTATTTTTCCGTATCTAAGTTTCTTGACAGATTGTTCATTATATTTTTCACCATCTTTGAGACCGACAATTATTTTTAATTCGTTTAATTCCTTGTTTTCGAAATATTTATTGATACTTGAATTTCTAACATTTAATACTTTACCACGCAAAGCATAACATCCATAGAAGTCATGACCTATTACTCCTATACCTGTTTCACACATAGTTTTAGCACTAGAACCTTCACACAGAAATAACGTGCATTTATATCCAACATTACTTCCAGCTTTATTTGCTTCTGTTAAATGATCTATTGATGTAACTTTTGTTTTTCCTATTAAATTATTATGTTCGTTAATAATTTTAGAATTTAACAATGTCTTTATATCTGAATTATCAAGGAAATCTTTTAATAAGTTATTTGGTATTACACATTTTGATCCGAATTTTTCGACACTAAGTGATAAACATTCTTTCGATTGTGACATAAATATTGGATCTTCAATTATCGCATATACTACTACGAACAATTTAGTTTTAACATTTTTTGGTGATCCATTATTCTTTTCTCCTATTTTCGAAGAAATCCAAGATGAAATTTGTTTTTGAATATATTTTACATGTGTTCCTCCGGCACTAGTATGAATAGAATTAACGAACGAAATCTGTTTAAAAGATCCATTAGAACAACCAAAAGAAACTTTCCATCTGTTAGTTTCATAATGCCAAAATTTAGTTTTTGGAGAATGAGATTCCACAAAATCTGACCAAGACATTTTTGGAAGCACTTCGTCATTTAACATGATATCCACTCCGAGATGTGTCATATCATATACACGTTTATAAAGTATTAATTTATTTTCGTCATCTATCATTGGATTAGAACTCATATTCAATAATTTATAAGATGGAATGAAAGACAAAGATATTGAATCTGAATCGTCAGTTTCAGAAATTAGAGGGGAATTTATTTTCGTCATCTATCATTGGATTAGAACTCATATTCAATAATTTATAAGATGGAATGAAAGACAAAGATATTGAATCTGAATCGTCAGTTTCAGAAATTAGAGGGGAATTTATTTTGTTCATGTTATTATAAATATGTTGTTCATATTTTTTCCCGTTGTTATTTATGTTAATTATAAATTCGTCACTGTAAACAACTGCTATTTTACCCCCAATACCATTCTTACCACCAACAGTTCGTTGATTATTTTGAAAGTTCGTGCCAGAACGAAATTGTGTAAATACGACTTCGGGTTTATAAGAATCACGTTTTTCATGTTTCTCTATAGGTATTGATTTACCATCATTAGTTATCGTTATCATATTATCAGTTATATTTACAATGATGTATGTTATGCCAGAATTACGTCGTTGAACGTTATCAACAGCATTAACAAGAATTTCATCAAATATTTTAAGTAACCCAGTATTAAACGTAACAGCTGTTCGTAATAATTTATTAGTTTCAATATTATACACATAAACATTTTTGGTTTTGTTTGTTGGGATACCTCCCATATAATTATCAGAACATTGAATCGCATGTTCTTGTTCAGATAATATACGAATTTCATTATTATTATTATACGCGATATGTTCAGTGGTCATTTGTTGCTGAGATAAAAATAATTCAGCATTCTGACTATTGTTAATGATTGCTAATATTATTGTTATAGAAATCAGTTATATGACCTAATTTTCTTGTGGCCATTGGTGGAGCATTACTTCCAACAAGTTCCCAAATAATTCGAGAATAACATGCACATTTCAAAACGTCTATAGCCATTAAACAAGATGTAGAAATTATAAATTCTCCATATCCATTTTCAGGTGATCTTTTAAGATATTTATTAAGTAATTTTCTGAGACAAGATATCACGTCTGGATCTAAGGTAGTATTTATTCCATTACATTCTATGTTGAACATTTTGCGGAATAATGTAATAATTATATCATATTCATCGTCTGAATTTTCATCAGGAATAGACTCAGGTGATAAATGTTCAAATTCATGTAATATCTTTATTAATACATATGGAGCGTCTGATTCAGTAACAGAACATCCAGCTTGTCTATAACCATAAACTATGTTGTATATAGCCGTGTGTATTGATAATCTAGGATCAAATTTTCTTAATTCTTCGAGAGCAATATTATAACTAAATCTGTCAACGAATTTCATTATACCATCTACAATGTCGTAATTCTCAATTTTAAGATCAAATATTGGTTCATGTGTTTTCATATTGTATGGTTTATATCTATGTTCGAAAAGAGCTGTTCTCGCTACATCCGTAAAAGCATTGTCAAAATTCATTCTGGCTTCTATGTTTTCGTATGTGGATGAAATAGAATAATCAGTATTTATTTTATTGTTCAGCATTTTGATAATATAGATCAATCTGTAATTGTAAAACTGTTCTTCAGTTATTGTTGTAACGTGAAATTTAGGATATATCATTTTGAACACAATGTTCATATGATGATATAATTCATCGCCTAACGACGCAAAAGATTCTGTCTTGTTTACCATCATATGCGTATTTGTTATCTTAAGAGGATATTGTGACGTTGATAAACCGAATAATTCATCGTAAATATTTAATCTACTTATTAACGGATGTAAATGCTCATAATAAATAGATCCTGTAAACATAGATATAGGATTCATAGTTAAAAGAGATAACATCATATAATAATTATAGATGTTAAGTATATTCATTACTGTTGGTAAAGGTTTTATATTTTTTGGAACCCATGGATTTGATAATTTCGCATCAATACATATAATATCTCGCAATGGATATATTATTTTCGTCCAGGTGCATGATCTATATTCTTCCAAATTCTTTTTACCTTTTTCTACAATTTGATCTCTCAATTCGTTTCTCTTTTCAATATAATTTTCAGAATTCTTTGGAAGATTTTCCAACTCTTCATGTAAATCCTTTTGTGTTTTTTCGATTGTCATTGTTCTGTGCTTATTGTTAACGAGATTTTTATGTGTCTCTTCGAATGCGCGTATTAATACAGGAAACAGAATCTGAAAAGTTTTAACATTCAAATCTTCTGAGTTTATATTTATAACACTTCTATAAATCACATACCAATCAGGATCAAAATTCAATGGTTTGGGTTCATCTAATAAAACACAAGTTATGTATTTTTCTTCCGAAGTATCATGATTCAATAATATTTCCATAAAAGATTTATCAATACACAACACATCTTCTTCTTTTTGTGGGGTTTCCATTATTGATCTTCTTATAGCTTTTAAATTAATTACGAGATCACCATACAAATTCATACAATTTTGAACTATATATTCAATATCTTTAGTGGTTAATACACCAGGGTAACGCTCCGGTGGCGGAACATTATTTTCATTTTGATACATTCTAGGTCTCGAATTTGATCTGGGGAACTTCTTATTTCTCATGTTAAACTTTTCTTGTGTCGTTTTTCTGGCGGATAATTTCCTTGCTATTATTTCATCTTTGGTATGTGTTTTAAAACTATCTTGAGTAAATAATGGAGTATGAGGAGTTTTAGTAACCATTATGGGCCTAACTTCTCGTTTTATGAATCTAGTTACAAAGAATTTAACTCTTGGATCATTTTCGTCAATTTTGAGGCTGAAATTTGGTATTTTGTCAATCATAACATCAATCATAGGATTGGTTTTCATATTAATTATTCTGAAGATAAAAATAAACTATCATCGAACATTTCACATACAAGAAGTAGTGGGTGAAAATGTATCCTTCAAATTCTGTTCTATACGAAAATCCGTGTTATCAGCTTTACCTATATTTTTAGAATTAAACGACACGATAATTCTATTAGAAGGTTCTGGATTTATAACCAGATAATTCATGAGACTTGTTCTGAGGAACATACTGGAAGTATTCATAAGAACCGACACTTTTGTTGTGACCACAAACAATATGATTAAATTTCCTCCAATAAATATTAAAAGCGTTATAATAATTATGTATGAAGACGATATTTTTATAATACAAATAATGTTCACAACAATTGAAATAATCATACAATAAATTCAAAGCATCCATGTTAAAAGATATTGAAGAATTAGGAATTGTGTATTTTCGTCTGTTATAATATTCCAAAGTTTTTGAATAATACACCGTGATAAACCCAGTCTTTGAATTGTATTCTTTTTTACCGAAACTAATTATTCTGCATTGTTTTGGTCTTTATAAGTTCTATAATCGATATCTTGCTCGATAGTAAAACCTGTAATGAACTGATTTAATGTTCTTTGTAAACTTGAGCTTGTCTTTCTATTCTGAATAATTCTATTTCTTTGTTTCCGAATAACAAATTTATGCCTAGTTTCACCCTGTTGTGTTGTTTTCTTGCTTCCAAAGTTGAATATAATTTATGTAATGTTTTGTTTACGCGAAATTCGGACGCAGAGCGGTCGAAACGTTCGGACGCAGAGCGGACGCCGGAAGATATTTGTTTACCTGCTTGTATTTTAACGAATTGAGATTTAGCAGTTAGTGATTGCCATCTTTGAGGACATTTTCTATCACAAATACCATTACATTTTTCGGTATAAAGATCCGTAAATTTATGTGTTATATATTCGGGATCGAAGTAATTATTTTGGTTGAATATATATAGAGATTCAGTGCCGTTAATTCGATGGTAAATATTATTCATTAATTCATCAACAACATTCATAGAATCATCAATGTTATTGATATTAAGAATGTCTCCCAAATAAACGTAAGCTCCGTATATGCTGGTATTACATGTTTTACCTAAAACTATTTCCTTAGAATCTTTGAATAAATAATCGTGACCCTCGATATCTCCAAAAGCGTATATATTATTAAATCTTAAATTTGTTTGAATATTGTCATATAAATCAAAGTTGTGTAACTCTTCAAAATTGGACATGATTTTTACATAAAAAAAATATAATTTATCAAAAACCTGGTTGTTAGGTTTTTGAAATTATTAATGTTTTTATTGAGAAGTTTGCTTCTTTAACGATTCGAATTTAGCCTGAATTTGTTCCAGATATTTATTTTTTATTCCGATTCTTATCATTGGAGTTGGATCTTCTGTGTTTTGTGCGAAAGTGTTTATGGCATTCATAATCAAAATTGTTATATCCAGATCTACACCATTAATTATATTACCTGTATTAGATTCAGCATAGAAATACACTACATCGAAAATCAATTTGTATAATGAAGAATTTTCGTTCCTCATTTCTTTGGGTAGTGTATTCATAATGGTGTTAACAATGTTGATGAAAACTGGATTGTATATTGTATCCGAATAATTATTAATTTCTTGTGGAGTTATATCACCAAACTCAACTATTGACTGCAATTCCGACTTAAAATCATTTGTGTATGCTTCCAATTCTTTTCCATCAGGTTGAATTAATTCAAGCGGTGAGGTGTAATCGAACAAAATTAAATTACAATTTATTTCTGTGCAAAGTCTCACTTTAAACCAATGCCAGAAACCATCCGATATTGAGTCCGCAAATTTATCATCAAAAATTTCCAATAACAAACCAATGTGTTGCAAGCAATTTACAGGGTTGAAATTTTCGGAGGATTCGAGTGATACTATATAGTTATATATGTAAGAATTTTTTGTATTATCTACGAAATTCGAGAGTTTATTATTTGTCAAAGTTTCTATACTACATTTTGTGAATGGAGTGAAAACAAGATAGTAGTAATAATCATCTCCCGTTTTCATTCTAACCATTTTTCCGTAAACCCGAACATCACCTTTGAATTCATATTGAATAGACATAATATGTTCTGTGTATTTCATGGTATATAACAAATTATAGATAACTGGAGGTATTTCGGTGGCTTTTATTAATGGAATACTTTGCAACAAATTTAGGATGTAACAGGAACGGTAATCATTTGATAAATTAGACAAGTCTATTGAAACTTTACTGCTTTTTATGTATATATCTGTATCCATTAAGTTTTCTTCATCTTCTTTCCAATGTTTATATTCAAGTCTTGATCTGCTTAAACTTGGACTAAAATTGGTAATACCGATAAATTCAGTCATTAATAAATATAATGGGTAATCGTGCAATCTTATATTTATATAATATTCAGCGCCGTAGTTGGGGTCTACATTTTCTTTTAAGATTTGTGAAACAATTTGGTTATTAATATTATCAAATATATATTTAAATAAACCATACATGCTGACATTACTTTCGACAGATCCTGTATCTTTGAAATTAATTAGCTCAAAATGTTCCACGAAGTTGGGGCCATAAAATCGTTCCATAATTAGTTTGATTTTATAATCTTCTGTTTTGTCATCATCACCTAAATACATTTTATACGAATCCAGAGCGAAATTCTCAATTATTAAATCTTTTAAGAGTTGTCTGTTGCGTTTAGAACGTTTAGTCATAATAGCTTTACTTGATAAAAAAAATCATATTTCAGCACTTTATGTGCTTATTTGAAATATGAGTTAAACATATTATAATATAAATGTGGAATCATGAGTTAAAATATATTCAATCACATATTTGAAAAGAATCTGATCATAATCTATTTGCTCGGACTGGTTGTATCCAAAATTACCGAAATAATGTCTTATGTAAACCCTATTGACTCCTGTGATGCTATAAATGAAAGATTTTCTTTGTGATCCAATATGTTCAAACATAAATTTATTACAATCATTAATGTCAGTATCTTGCATTATTTTCATGTTAACAGCAGAATTCATCAAAGATAATCTTCTGATTATATATCTCGTTTGTGAAACAATATCCAAATCAAATAACCTGCCAAATAATAATGTATAATCGGGAATATTATAAGCATCTGGAACGATCATCATTCGTGATAAATCTTCCATATGTATGAAACTTTGTCCAGTATCTTCCCCATAATTAATGTTGAAATTGTGAACTGTTTCGAAAATTTCACCCAATTTACATTTTTCCTTAAGAGCCAATATTAAATCTCTACATGAATAATCTAAACCTATTTTTTGATTTGTGTTTTCGAAATCAACATTATTAATAAGTTTCAATGTTTTGACAACATGACACATTACAACAAAACAAGTTATGTATTTATGACTGGTAGGTTTCCTGTTAGTGAGTATTTTATTAAAGTTTTCGGAAACATATAAATGTCCTTGATTGAATACATTTTCTTTGCTTTCTCCTGAGAACAATAATTGGTTGCAATTAGAATGTTCATAAGTTCCTGTTTGATGTATCTCGTTGATTACTTCATTCAGCATTCTTGCTATTTCTGTATAAGCATCTTTGATATTTTTATTATTGTTCTTATTTATCAATAACTTTGATAACGATGTTATTCGGTCTGTAAATTTGTTAAGAAGTAGAATCATTGTTGAATTGTATAATGTCATGTAATCAACCAAATCAGTGCTGAATACTTTATCTGTAGGAACACCAACGAATTCTTTGAAATCAAAACGATCTTTGTTTTCAAGTATTGGTTTGACGATGGAATCTTTTATGTATAAAGTAGCACGCTTCACAACTTTGGGACCGGTGGTCGATTCACGACCTTGTAACAATTTTGGATATTTTAAAGTCGGTAGTGTTTCTTCCGAAAAATCTGAATGATTTATAGGAACAAAAGGAATTAACAACTTTTCTTTGATAGTCAAAACATGATCATAAGTGATACCAGATATTACATCAGTTTTTAATTTCTTGAATACTTTGCTGTCTTTTGATAATTTATCTACATTTACTATCATATTTTCCACAAGACTATCCAATTCTTCATGTGTTTTGCGGGTATACATACCTTTACTCGTTGAGAACAAAGTCATAGATGATTGAGTATTTATATCAAAGTTTATGGATTTCTTCACATCTTCAGCACTTCTGGATTTATTTTCATTAACTATAGGAGATAAACCAACAAAACCCGAGGTGTCGAAATTTGAGATATCAAAAGCTTTAAAAGTCATTTATTAGTAATAAAAAATCAATTTTCAGAGATTTTTTATTTTTACTTCTGAAAAATATGGAAGATAGTCAGTTACAGATCTTGTTGAAAGAAAACATATCAAAAATATACGATATACTCGATAATGCAGGTGTTTTTAAGGATAAATATAATGAGCTAATTAATGATATCGTTGAACCACTAAATAGAGTGTGTTCAGAATATGTCGAAAAAAGTATTGTGGCTGTTAAATGTGACGTATATGAAGATATCATAAAATCAACAAATTTTCCTGAATTAAACACTAAATTAACAAAAGATGTGAGAGCTAAACGCAAACCAAAGGCATCAAGGATGAAATTTGTCAGAATACCTGACATTCCAGAATATGAAATAGAAACATATGATACCGACCCTTTAGTAAGTATGTTTGTTAATTGGACTAATCGAAGCGTTAAAAAATATACCAGATATAGAAAAATAGCTTTGGGAAATTTGGACACATTGAGTGAATCAGTGGAAGAATTTGAAACTATTATGTTAGATTATAAACGTTTATTAATGGAAAACATGAAACGATATGTTCAAGGGTTATATGAAGTGCATTATAAATATGTATTGGAATTGATGGAATCAAACGGTAAAAATAAAGGTGAACAAAGTATAATCATAAACGATAAAAATATAAAATTGATAAATAGTCAAAGCACATTTATAAAGGAATCATTAAAGTCATTTCTTGATTTACAATAATCCTAAATCAACGAAACGATCCAACCTTTTATTTTTGATCATGAAGTTATACAACTTGGTATAATGTTCATTATATTCATATATAAGTTTTTTAGGATAATTTTCTTCACCATTTCTGTTACGTATAGATATTCTTTCTATAGACACTTCATATGGCACAGATAATCCTATTATTCTTTTATATATTCCATTAGATATGTCATTTTCGATTATATCTAATATATCAGTTACATTGTTCTCTATTTCGTTGGCCTCCATCACAGACAAATGAGTTGACTGATCAAAATAGGATGGAATGTTTCCGGTTATAGAAATAGATTTCATTCTGTTAAACATAGACAATAAATCAATGTCAGATATTTCGTTATTTTTATTGGCAAGATTGGCAAAACATGTAAGACAGTCATCTGGAGCACGTTCATATATACATATATCATGATCAGTTTTATTTTTCAAATTATAATCCCAAATATCACATACATAATTTTGAAAAGTATTCGGTGATATAACACCGTCAATTCTTTTTTTGAGCAAATTTGAAGCGGCTTCGTCCATGGCTAAATATTCAGGATAGTCTTTTGTGTTCTTTCCTGCTTTTTGCATCAATTGATATAAATAAGCACACCGTGTAGTTTTTCCTGCACCAATAGTCCCAGTTATAGCTATATGATAACAATTATTAAAATTAATTCGTTTAATTCTTTCTATTAAATGCTCCGGAATATCATATTCCGGAAAATCAAATGTTCCTGAATCTACCCGTTTAACTTCATTATTTACAGCCATTTCAGATGAAATAAAAATAATTTAAATATTTATGAACATTTATAATCACAATTCAACATTCTGTTAAATATATGAATGGCTCTGGAGACTTCATGTTTAGAATCTCGTTCATCTAATTCTATTAATTCATCACCATCTACGATATCGGGTTGCAAACCTGGATATTCATTTAGTATATACGTTTTATGTAAGTCCGAAAATATATCTAGAACAATACCCTGATTAATATCTATCAGAAAACCATAATGTTCTGCTTTGCATAGTTTGTAAACACCTTGATCGGGGTAAATTGGATCTTTTGGATACACAAAATGTTTCACTTGTTTGTCATGTAACGTGGCAAGTCCTAAACGTTTTCTGGTTTCATTATCTTTTGAAGCAATGATTTTCTTGTATAATAAATGAAAATTGTCGCTTATGTCTCGGTCGGGTAATAATATAAGTGATGTTTCTTCTGGATTTTCATGCTTATACAATTCTTCAAAATCTTTGACATGGAAGTTTGAAGATAATTTGTAATTTTTTGTTATACGAATTACACCGGTTGGTATGTCCATTTTTTTAAACATTAAACCGCATCTTCTAGTTTTCGTTGAAACATTTATTACACTAAGATCTAACTCATATAATTTATCAGGTTTAATTGATGATACTTTCATGGTTTCTTGTATTTCGACTTTCATTTTACCCGTTTTAGATTTGGGATCAAAAACTCCAACCGATTTTTTTATTATTTCTACTTCTGGTTTCACATGTGATAACTTTAAATCACGAATACTGTAAAAATCTATCCCAAGTTCTTTATTACAAATATTTGGGATTAATAATTCATATAACTTTAAATGTTGTCTAGCTGTTAATTTCATTTGATCGAGACGTAAATAGTTGACTAGTTGTTGTTTTGATATTTTTGCCTTGAATTTATTAATTTCGATTTCTTTATACGGATTTGAAATTAATTTAAATTTGTATATAGGATTATTTAATAAATATTTTTCTAAAGCTATTAATTCTTGCAATTCTTCATCTGGCAAATTAATAGAACAATTGTTTAAAGCGTATATCAATTTATTCTCCACAACCAAATGAGATTTAACAAATTCCGAAGTAATTAAGTCATACATTTTTGATCTATCAGTGCGAACATTATTCATGTGTAAATCATTTATGATGTATATTTTCTTCGCTTTAAATTTGCGAATTAATTTTTGAAGGTTATTTCTGCATATAATAGTCATTCTGAATAATGTGTCATAAAACAGAAAATAATTATTCATGTAAACGTAATTAAAATTCTTATATTGATTGAGTGTATACAATGTATGTTGAATTGAATTAACTTCACGGAAACAATTATTAAAGAAATATGAAGCTGAAATATATATGTCATGTAAAGTTAAATTAGATTGAATCATTTAAATAAAAATAAAATGGATATGTTTTAAATCATACGTCAAGCTTCATCGACAAGAATACAACCATAACATTCTATTATTTGATAATCTCTCGGGAATAATTCAGCGAAAGATCTTGAACTTCTGAAATAATCAGTTATAGATTCTTTAACGTCATATGCTGTTATCATTCTTATGAAGAAATATTTTCCCATATAAGATGTAAACATATAATACACATGATCACTACTTTGAATAGCATTTGAAAAGTTTTGTTTAAACATCGCGTCAAAATTAACCATTTCGTATTTTAGTTCCGCGTTTTCATCAAAATTCCAAATCAAAGATTCATCACTATCACAAACAAACAAATCTGTGCTTCCAGATACTGATTCTGAAATGTTGTGCATTTTATTTTTAGATATTTTTATGAAACTCAGAGAGTTTTGTTTTCCTGGCTGGGGAATAACTGTAGAATATTCATTATCTTTAACTTGCTTTAGGACTAGAACATTCATATTATAAAATCTTAGTAAAGCACTATCGGTGATATAGTTATTAATTTGTTGTTGAGAATACGCTTGATTTTGAATATCATTAGGATCAGCGAATACGTCAAAAGGTGTTAAATTGTCATTTGGTAACACACTTTCTTTTAACATTCTTGACGTTTTATTTTTGATTAGTCTTATCGGTTTAATAATTTCGAATATTTTGTCTAAAGAGTTCATGTTCGTTACATCTATAGAATTTAGGGTTGTTGTGTTAGGAACTCCGTTACCGCTATTTAATTCATACAGAAATTTAACGTTATTATCTTCGTTCTTGAATATAATAGTATAATTACTATGTTTGTTACTTTTTGCATTTTTGTTTGTTAATATTTCCGAAGGAAATGTGTAATACACATCACCTGAATTTTTATTTGAAAATGCTGTAATACCGTTTATTGGAGATCTTATTAACACCAACGGATAGCCCCCCGGATTTTTAATTACGCAAGTTATATATGTAGAAGATTCTACGAAAATATATGTAAGAGGCGAAGAATTCTGTCTACAATTTCCTATAACATTAATAAATTTCATGTCATTATGAAGACCTATAATCACATCCATATCTTTTTTATATTCAGTATCGCTAGATATTATTTTGGCAGTTTTTGATGCTGGTTTTTGCATAATAGCATTTAATGGTTTATTTGATATTAATTTTCTGTCGAAATACAGCTTTTCACGAATAGCAGTAAAAGATCTTAGACAATCCATATCAGACATGTATTTATATTCCATTTTTTCGAAAAGAAAAAAATTATTTTTAATCATACCTTCTATACAGTCTTGGATAATATAACTACGCGTATGGAGCTTAATTCATCGCTCAAAGATCCTATACTGGAAAATTCTTTACTTGCAGACATATACTTAACTATTTCGTATTGCGTAAAAGGTGTGAATTGTTCTTCAATTTCGTAACCATGTGAAAACACGCTCAATAATGTTTCTACATTTAAATTCAAATCAATTTTATACGTCAGGAAATTATTTATCATGGAAAATATTTCATGATCTTCGCCAAAAGAATTTTTAGATATGTATATGTCTACGGAGTCATCATACGTTAATTTCATGAAATTATTTCTGCATAACTTATCCACAAGTTCAGAAACTTCACAGACGATAATAGTGACATAAGATTTTTTAGACCTTATTTTTATGAAATGTTTCAACTCTTTGATGTATGAATAATCCATAAGAGCTTCTGACATAAGTTCTAACATAACATTTTCGTTTAGATTATCATCCATCATGGCGTTTTGTGAATATCCGGATGAACCCATAAACTTATCCACATTGTGAAATATAGAATAATATTTTTTAGCCATTCTGTCG
>Ga0209417_1004762_pt1 | contig 15793 bp, 17 predicted proteins | sample RifGroF2_FD_184002 | JGI IMG/M metagenome (GOLD analysis project Ga0209417, IMG submission 184002) | Groundwater microbial communities from Rifle, Colorado, USA - Groundwater F2 (SPAdes) (version 2) | ecosystem: Environmental > Aquatic > Deep subsurface > Groundwater | place: Rifle, Colorado... | reverse complement strand
CACGCTGAACTTGATTCAGGGTCATGCGAAACTCTCCACATAACGCCTTTTTTACATCAGCGCTAAAGCTCTTTGACTCCATTTTCATACTCTTTTTTAAATTTACGGAGCACAATTTTGATGTGTTCTATCATCACTTTTGGAGCGAATTGGAGCAATTCTAAAATCTCGCGCGCATCTTTAGAATAACGCAAATTGTACTCCGTCGCATACTCAATGTCAAAACGAAAAAGTTCCTGTTCATCCACACCCAAAACTTCGGCGATATAAGGAATAAGTTCGATTTTTAGTTCGCGTTTGCCGTACAAATAGCCCAAAATAGTTTGCAGCATAACAAAGTCTCATTTCCTTCTTTCTCCTGAGGTTGCTCCCGTTTCCATCGTCCTCGATGCAAACGCATACAGCCCCAAAACTTCAGTATATGCCGCTCAACACATCCAAACTTGATTTGAAATTCCCTTCTTGATTTTGCTTTATCAAATAAAATTAGAGTAAAATTCCACATAAAAACTAGAGCACATGGAGAATGATGATGGTGAAAGTTGCTGCTATTCAGATGAATATGAGTGAAGACAAAAGCTCAAATGTACAAAAAGCTAAAAGATTAGTTCAAGAAGCTGCTTCAAATGGTGCTCAGATTATACTTTTGCCAGAGCTTTTTGAAGGTCTTTACTTTTGTAAAGATATGGACAAAAAATATTTTTCTTGGGCGCAGCCGCTTGAGGGGAATCCTCTTATCGCGGAGTTTGCAGCTTTAGCAAAAGAACTTGGTGTTGTCCTGCTTGTGAGTTACTTTGAGCGAAGCGGTGAGGAGTATTTTAACTCGTTGGTTGTAGTAAACGCAGATGGAACTGTGATGGACAACTACCGTAAAACACACATTCCTGATGGTCCTGGCTATGAAGAAAAATTTTATTTTAAACCCGGAGATACGGGCTTTAAAGTTTGGGACACTGCGTTTGGGAAAATAGGTGTGGGGATTTGTTGGGACCAATGGTTTTGTGAAACTGCGCGCGCACTTACACTCATGGGTGCAGAGATTATTTTCTACCCGACCGCCATTGGAAGTGAGCCTGAGATTCATGTGGACTCCAAAGACCATTGGCAAAGAGTGCAGATGGGTCATGCTGCTACAAACACTGTTCCTGTCGTTGTTGCCAACCGTTATGGAGAAGAAAAAGGGGAATGTTGTTCACTTAATTTTTACGGCTCTTCCTTTATGACAGACTACACGGGAGCCAAAATCGCCGAGGCAAGCCGTGACAAAGAAGAGATTCTTTACGCAGAATATGACTTGGAAGGAAATGCCAAACAAAGAGAATACTGGGGACTTATCAGAGATAGAGAGCCTCATACGTACTCTGTGATTTGTAAAAAATAATCTTTTTTAGAGAATAATTTCCTCACTCGTTTGAGTGAGTGGAGTATCTGGATGGATACTCGTTAAATCTTCATGATATTTCAAAAACACCACTTCAGCCATCGTGATAAGATTTTTCCCTATGTTGTAAGCGTAACTACTATCGTTCATCAGTGAAGTCGCCATTTGATTAGTTATGAGCTGGTTTCTGATGAGATTATCGAGTGTGCCATTGGAGAGAAGATCATTTTTTTCGATGTGTGCCTTTGCTTTTGCAAGTGCTATCACTATCTCATCTTGCGCTTCACTCAAGGCTGCTGCGTTTATATATCGCAAAAGTTGCGCAAGAGATTTTTTGATATTTAGATATTCATCACGTATCTGTTTATTTGGATTTGACGCATATTTGAGGATATTTTTTTGGAGATGTTTTGTATCTTTGACAGCTTCTACAAGGTCTCTATTGGCAAGTTTAAATCTATAAAGCTCTTTGATGTCATCTTGGCTCATATTGGCTTGCGCTTTTGTAGCAAAGTCTAGGATTGCTCCATAAATATCTTTGATCTTGTGGTTATAAAGTGCATCGATATCAGCTGTTTTTTTTGCGTGAGGCTGTTTGATGAGCGTATCTAAATCCATATCAGAAACGATGGCACTGCGTTTGAGATTGAGCCCATGAGCTATGATCTCAAAAGCATTATCATAGAGATGTCTGCTCTCCCGCAAGATAGCAGCTTTGGTACTTTGAGGAAATGCTAGAACCGCATCACTGAGATACTTTGCACTCTCAAAAGCAAGAACTCCTTCCTCTTCTTGTTTTGGTTTGATATTTTTCTCCAAAAACGTAACGAGTCGCTGTATGAAGGGCAACATAATCATAAGTCCCAAAAGGTTAAAAATAGTATGAAAAAGTGCAAGTTTGAGTGTGTAATCTGCAGCACCTATCCCTATAAACGCAGCTCCGATATCGACGAGAAGAATAAGTTGATGGATAAAAACAATAGCTAAAAATGCGCTAGAGAGGTTAAATATGAGATGCGCGGCGGCGAGTCTTTTTCCATCGACATTGGAGCTAAGAGAGCCGATTATGGCGGTGATAGTTGTTCCGACATTTGCGCCTATTGCCAGAGCTAGGGCATTTTCATAACTTATTTGCCCAGCAGAGAGAGCGGTTAAAAGTAAAACAAGTGTGGCATGAGAAGATTGCATCACGAGAGTTGCAAAAATACCGATGGTTGTGAAGATTAAAAGCCCTTTGATACCACCGATAGCAAAAGTAGAGAGGTCAATGGTGCTTTTAAAAGCTTCAAAACCATTTTTCATATACTCTATACCCAAAAACAAAAATCCAAGTCCGATGAGTACATACGCAAGACCTTTGAGCGTTTTGTTATTTTCAAACATAAATACCACGCCAAAAACAAGCATAGGCATAGCATAAGCGGCGATATCGATTTTAAGCCCGTAGTAGGCGATAAGCCATGCACCCGTAGTTGTGCCGAGGTTAGCTCCAAAAACGATACCGATAGCCTCCGTGAGTCCCAAAAGCCCCGCTCCCAAAAAGGAGATAGTTAAGAGTGAAATGAGAGAGCTTGACTGCATAACACTGGTGCTTAAAGCTCCAAAAAGGATACTTTTATAGATTTTATCTGTGGAAATTTTTAATATTCCTTCCAAAACGCCGCCAGAAAAAGATTTAAATCCATGTTCGAGCGCAAGCATTCCAAGCATAAAAATAGCCACACCAGAAGAGATATCCTTGAAATTTGGGCTTACCCATAAACCATATGAGAGGATAGCAAGGACGGCAGGAAGAAAGAGAAACTTTAGCATGAGATATGCTCATAAATGATTTGTTCAAGTGCTTCAAGCGGTGCTGCTATACTCTTTTCAAACTGCGTTTTGTTAAATGTCTGTTGGCGTTTTGCTAGCTGGGCTGTATGTGTAGCGATATTTTCAAGCATCTGTTTTTTATCTACTTTGCCATCAAGAAACTCTAAAACTTCGACGATACCGATAGAAGCCATAGCGTTTGGCAGGCGTGAATATTTGTGTTCGAGCGCACAGACTTCATCTATCAGTCCAAGAGAGAGCATTTTGTGTGTGCGTTTTGTGATGCGTTCACGAAGCAGGTCTCGTGCGACTTCAATGTTAAAAATAGGGATGTTTTCAATGATAGGTTTTGGAGGGTTTTGTAAAAACCATTCACTTGGAGTGAGCCCAGAAGCCTCATAGATAAGATAGGCTTTTTCTATTCTGTATCTGTCGTTTTTGTTGATGTTTTGCATATAAGTAGTATCAAGTGTGTATAAATATTCATAAGATTCATGCAGTAACTCAAGCCTTTTTTTGACTCTGTTTTTGACCTCTTCATCGATTGTCGGGATGTCTGAAATACCTTGTAGTAGGGATTTTAGATAAAAAGATGTACCACCGACGATGATGAGATTTTTTTCTTCTTTTTGACATACTTCCAAAACACTTTTGTAAAGGTTTATAAAAATATCTACACTGAAATATTCATTTGGGTAAAGCAGATTTATACCAAAATGTTTGATAGTTGCTAGCTCTTTTTTGGAGGGTTTTGCTGAGACGATATCTATATCTTTGTAGATACTCAAAGAGTCGATGGAGAGAATATGCGCGTTGATGTTTTTTGCGACATTTATAGCCAAATCACTTTTTCCAGATGCAGTTGGCCCGATAATAGCTAGTTGTTTTACCTGTGCTTTCATCGGGAAATTATATCATTTTAAAACAAGTTTGGCTAAAATAAGCCTTAACTACGCACAAGGTAAAGTATTGCAAAAAATTATTAACAAATTTAAAGATTTTAATGAACTTGTTATGTTTGAACACTCTATATTTTCACTTCCATTTATTTTTATAGCGATGATTGTAGCTGCAGATGGATGGTTTGGATTTGGGATGCTTTTTCTTGGGGCTCTTGCTGCGATTAGTGCGAGAAATTTTGCGATGGGTGTCAACAGATTTGCTGATAAAGATATAGACGCACAAAACCCGCGTACACTTGGGCGTCCAAATGTGGACGGAAGACTTGATGAGATGAGTATATTGCTTTTTATCGGTGTAAACGCAGTGGCTTTTGTTTTTATCGCTTCTTTATTTAACTCTCTGGCTTTTTGGCTCTCTTTTCCTATCTTATTTGTTCTGGCTGCTTACTCTTTTTTCAAAAGATTTTCTTCTTTGGCACATATCGTTTTAGGTATTTCCCTTGGACTTGCCCCGATTGCAGGAGTTATTGCTATTAGTGAGAGTATCACACTCTGGTCCGTGTTACTGAGTTTGGGTGTGATGTTTTGGGTGGCTGGTTTTGACCTTTTATATTCACTTCAAGATATGGAGTTTGACAAAGAAAATGACCTGCACTCCATACCATCGCGCTATGGTGCAGAAGCAACACTAATGCTTTCCGCCATTTTTCATCTTTTGAGCGTTATATTTTGGATACTTTTCGCATGGGCAGCAGGTCTTGGGATTTTTGCTTTTATCGCTGCATTTGGAAGTGGTCTTGTTTTGGCGTATGAACAAATGTTAGTGCGTCGTGATTTTACAAAAATTGACCGTGCGTTTTTTACCGTAAATGGGTATCTCGGCATTGCGTTTTTAGGTCTTATCATTCTTGAGAAGGTTTTTGCATGAATGTGCGTTTAGTCCCAGCACCTATTACAATCTCTTTTAGTGAGAAGTTTGTCGATGAGGAAGCCTTTGTAAGAGAGTATCATCAACTTGCAGAGTCGGATGAAAACGCAATAACGCAGTGGCTCAAACTTGCAAAAGCACGAGGTGAAACTTCTGAGAGTGACCCTGTTTTACTACAGTTGGTAGTTGAATTGCACAACAAAATCGATGCGCTTGAGATGTTTTTGAAAAACGAACAGCCAAAACGTGTTTCATTGATTGATGTGGCGCAGATAGATTCTATCGGTTTTGAGCATTTTCATCTTGCGGATGAAGTTTTACAAGAGGCTACGGAGTATTATGGGCGCATAGAGATGCCCGTACATCCAAAACGCGATGTGGGTGTTTTTTTCGTTGCTCGCACTAAGTCTTTGGCGGAGATTATCAAGATACATGAGCGCGATGAAAAAGAGTGGAATGGCTACATGACAGCCAGAGAGAGAGTTCTTATCCGTGAAGCGAAAGAGAAAAAACAATGAATCTTGAGATACTGATACCCAATCTAGTCTATATAGTTTTGGTTCTTGTTGCGGCATTTGGGTATATGGTCTATCATGTACTTTCCAAAGATGCACAACATGAACGCAATATCCGCTCCGTGGCTACGGTCGTAGAAGAGCTTAACAGAGAGATTTTTTACCTCAAAAAAGAACTCACGGAGATAGAAAAAAATCTACATACAGAAGTGCCTCGAATGAGTGATGAGGAGATTTATCAAGAGATAGAACGAAGTGTTTATGATATGGTTCGTCCTTTTTCTGCAAATATGCAAGAACTGCATCAAAATATGCTTAGGATAGATGAGCAGATAGAATCAAGAATCACATCCCTTGAGAGTGGTGTAAAACAAATATCGATGCCTTCTTATGTTCATGCAAATGATGATGCAAAGATTATTTCACTTTTTCAGCAGGGCATAGGTCTTGATGTTATCTCAAAAGAACTCAATCTTTCCAAACCTGAAGTTGAGTTTGTTTTGAAAATCAATAAAATTAAATAGGGGCTCATGTGGGTGCGGACAGAAAACTTTTTACATTAGCCGCCGCATTGATTGGTATCAGTATTGTCCTCTCTTATACCCTTTCTGTTTATACAACGCTCCTTTTTGGAGTAGGTCAGTTTCACTTTGTTATTAGACAACTTCTCTTTGGAGTGTTGGGTATCTTCATTATTTGGGGACTTTCGCGCTTAGACCCTGATATATGGCTCAAGCGAATTGGTCTTTGGATGTTTGTGATATCTACGCTGCTGATGATTGCTATGCCCTTTTTGCCAGAGTTTTTGGTATCAGCTGTAGGTGGGGCAAAACGATGGATTAAAATCGCTGGTTTTTCGCTTGCACCTGTAGAGTTTTTTAAAGTTGGATTTATCTATTTTCTTGCATGGAGTTTTTCACGAAAACTCGGTCACAATGACACGATAGGATTGGGCGGTGAGCTAAAGCGTTTCGCTCCCTATTCGCTTGTTTTTATAGGGGCGATGTTTATCATCGCATTTGTACAAAACGACTTGGGACAGGTTGTCGTTTTAGGACTTACCTTATTGTTTATGCTTATGTTCGCAGGAAGCAGTTTCAAGTTTTTCTTTAGTATTCTTTTGGTGGTGGTTGCCTTTTTGTTATTTTTTATTATGACGGCACAACATAGGGTTTTACGTATAAAATCTTGGTGGGCTTTGGCACAAAACAGTGTTTTGGAACTTTTTCCAGTATCTATCGCCGAACAACTTCGCGTTCCAACTGAAGTTGAACCTTATCAGATAGGACACTCGTTAAACGCGATACATAACGGTGGACTTTTTGGTACAGGTCTTGGCGGCGGCACATTTAAACTAGGGTTTTTAAGTGAAGTGCATACAGACTTTGTTTTAGCAGGTTTGGCTGAGGAGTTTGGATTTGTAGGTGTTGCGTTTGTAGTTTTTCTTTTTATGTGGATGCTTCAGCGTATTTTCAAAGTGGCAAATAGAACGAAGGATGCGAGTATCTACCTTTTTAGTCTGGGTGTGGGTCTGATGCTCTCATTTTCTTTTTTGGTAAATGCATACGGCATAAGCGGAATCACACCTATTAAAGGTATCTCTGTTCCTCTTTTGAGTTATGGAGGTTCTGCCATGTTTGGAGCTGCCATAGCTATTGGGATGGTACTTATGGCATCAAAAAAAGCAAAGTTAGATTAGGAAAAGTATGAAATTATGTATAACGGGCGGTGGGACAGGCGGGCATCTTATGATAGCTGGGGCACTTGTAGAAGCTGCAAAAAAAGAGGGACATGAGGTTATCTTTATCGGCTCAACAAAAGGGCAGGATAAAAAATATTTTGAACACGATTCACTTTTTGATGCAGTTTATTTTCTTGAGACAACTGGTGTGGTCAATCAAAGCGCACTAGGAAAGATTAAAGCACTTTTGAAAATATTTAAGGCCTTTTTGCAAGCGCGTAAAATTTTACAAAAGCATAAGATAAAAGCACTTTATAGTGTGGGTGGTTTTTCAGCAGCGGCCGCATCTTTTGGAGCTTTAAGTCTGCGTTTACCGCTTTTTATACATGAGCAAAACGCAGTAACAGGAAAACTAAACGCAATCCTCAAGCCCTTTGCGAGACGTTTTATCTCTGCTTACGAAAGCAATTCTCCTATCCAAGGATATCCTGTAAAAGATATCTTTTTTCAAACAGCAAGAGTAAGAGAAAATGTAAAAACTATTCTCTTTTTGGGCGGTTCTCAGGGGGCAAAAGCTATCAATGATTTGGCTCTAAGTATCGCACCGATACTCAAAGAACTGAGCATAAACATAGTGCATCAAGCAGGTGAGAGTGACTTTGAACGAGTGCGACAAGGGTATGAAAAGCTGGGTGTGGAAGTGGAGCTATACGGTTTTACCAAAGAGCTTGAAAAACTTGTACAAAAAGCAGATTTTGCAGTAAGCCGCGCGGGGGCGAGTACACTTTGGGAGCTAACATCCAACGGACTTCCTGCGTTTTATGTCCCCTATCCTTATGCGGCAGGAGACCACCAGTTTTACAACGCTCGTTTTATCGTGGAAAATAATCTGGGATGGTGTGAGCGTGAAGGAGGTAATCTCAAAATAAAACTTCTGGAAATCTTAGATGAGCATCTTGATGTAAAAAGTAAAAAACTTATACAATACGCAAACGCAGACGTAGCGTTTTTAATGATAAAAGATGTTGCAAAAGAGTCAAAATGATTCCTCTCATCAAAGGCAAAGCTTTCGGAGGTTGCATAACATCAGTTATATGAGATTTATTGGTAGGAACTTCAATGTTAAATAGAGATGGCACAGATGATTATCGAGTTGTTTACATAATCGATATCAACAAAATAAATTATAAAAAGGAAAATTAAAAATGATAAACATAGTGTATGTTGTGGGTGAGAGTTACCTTGAAAAGGTAAGAAAAGAGTATGAAAAACAAAGCATAGAATATGCTCACAAAAATGTAAAAAAGGAATTTCAATGTTAAAAGAGATGGCACAGACGATTGTTGATTTGATTTTTGATTGGGGATATGCTGGTATTTTTATACTTATGGCGATAGAGAGTTCATTTATCCCTTTTCCGAGTGAAATTGTACTAATCCCCGCAGGATATCTTGCATCAAGTGGAGAGATGGATATCGCGGCTATCATGCTAAGTGCTTTGGGAGGCTCTTTAGTTGGGGCATTTGTAAACTATTATCTTGCCCTTCTTTTGGGAAGAAAACTTCTCAAACGCTATGGTAAATACTTTTTTATCAAAGAGAGCGCATTAGATAAGATGGATGCTTATTTTATGAAACACGGGCATATATCAACATTTATAGGCCGACTTCTTCCAGGTATTCGTCAGCTTATATCAATTCCTGCAGGGCTTGCGCGTATGGATTTGAAAACATTTACGTTTTACACTAGTTTGGGTGCAGGTATTTGGGCTGCGATACTCGTTTTGCTTGGATATTTTATAGGAGAAAACAAAGAACTTATAGATCTTTACCTCAAACAGATAACCGTAGCAGTTGTCGGTGTTTTGGTTATTTTAGGATTTGTCTATTATAGATATCAAACAAAACGAAATAAGTTGTAAAAAGGAAAATGAAACATGATACAAATAGATACAAAAGCTCCTGAGTTTTGTCTTCCAAATCAAGATGATATCGAGATATGTCTGCGTGATCTTAAGGGCAAGTGGATAGTGCTTTATTTTTATCCAAAAGACAGTACACCTGGATGTACGACTGAAGCGTGTGAATTTAGTGAAGCGGCACCTGATTTTTCAGAGCTGGATGCTATCATCATCGGTGTAAGTGCGGACAGTACAAAACGCCACAGAAACTTTATAGAAAAACAGGCACTCACTATCACGCTACTAAGTGATGAAGATACAAGTATGATGCAATCATACGGTGTTTGGCAGATGAAGAAAAACTATGGTAAAGAGTATATGGGCATCGTCCGTACAACGCTTATCATAGACCCTGATGGCGTAGTAAAAGCACTTTGGGAAAATGTAAAAGTTAAAGAGCATGTAGCCAAAGTTCAAATAGAATTTACAAGATTGCAGGGGGAAAGGCTTTAATTAGCGTTACTTGATATGCCGCGTAAGATAAGTCATATAGCACTATTATTTGAGCTTGATTTATTAAAATTCTGGAGACATCTTTTATAGTGAAAAGCTTTTTTTAAATATATTTTAAGTACAATTCGCGGATTTTTCTTTTGCTATATGCATCTGAAAACATTAACAGACTATGTCAAAAGTCAGTGCAACCCTCTTTTTAGGGGAAAATTGTTCGACATATTCAAAGCTAACTGATAAATTTTGGCTCAAAAAGCCCTTAAGGATACCCTATGGTAACTATGAAAGACCTCTTAGAATGTGGTGTACACTTCGGACACCAAACACGTCGTTGGAACCCAAAAATGAAAAAATTCATCTTCGGTGTTCGTAAAAATATTCATATTATTGACTTACAAAAAACTCTTCGTTATTTCCGTAACACGTACCAAATCGTTGTAGATGCTGCAGCTGAAGGTCAAACAGTTCTATTTGTTGGTACTAAAAAACAAGCTCGTCAATCTGTGAGAGATGCTGCTATTGCTTGTGGTATGCCGTATGTTGATAACAGATGGTTAGGTGGTATGCTTACAAACTTCCCAACAATCCAAAAATCAATCCGCAAACTTGATGTAATCACTGAAATGCAAGAAAACGGTCAAATCGATCTTTTAACGAAAAAAGAAGCACTTATGCTTTCTCGCCAAAAAGAGAAACTAGAAGTTTATTTTGGCGGTATCCGTGATATGAAAAAACTTCCAGATATGCTTTTTGTAGTAGATGCTGCAAAAGAGCACATCGCAGTTTTAGAAGCTCGTTGTTTAGGTATTCCTGTTGTTGCTCCACTTGATACAAACTGTGATCCAGATCTTATCACTTATCCAATTCCAGGGAATGATGATGCTATCCGTTCTATCCAACTTTTCTGTCGCGAAATGACTGAAGCAATCAATGAAGGCAAAGCTATCGCTGGTGGTGCTGTAAAAGATGTTGCACAAGATATGGCAGAACAAGTAGAAGAAACAGAGGAAGCATAATCATGGAAGTTACAGCAGCAATGGTAAAAGAGCTCAGAACTGCAACTGATGCTCCGATGATGGATTGTAAAAAAGCTTTAGTTGAAAACGAAGGTGATATGGCGAAAGCTTCTGAATGGCTAAAAGAGCGTGGTATCGCTAAAGCAGCAAACAAATCAGATAGAATCGCAGCAGAAGGTCTTGTGGGACTTAAAATAGCTGATGACTTCTCTAAAGCAACCGTAATTGAGATCAATTCTGAAACAGACTTCGTTGCACAAAACGAAGGTTTCAAAAACCTGGTTTTAAAAACAACAGAAGAGATTTTCACAACAAGTCCTGCTGACGTAGAGAGTGTAAAAGCTTCTGCGTTTGGTGCATATTTCAATGAATCAGTAGCTAAAATCGGTGAAAAAATCGAACTTCGCCGTTTTGGAAATATAGTAGCGGATGATGAAACTGTAGCTATCAACGGATATGTTCACTCGAACAACCGTATAGCTGTTATCATTAAAGCAAAATGTGACAGCGCAAAAACTGCATCAGGTCTTAGAGATACTCTTAAACAAGTTGCAATGCACGCTTCTGCTATGAAACCAACGACTCTTTCTTACAAAGATTTTGATGCTGCTTATGTTGCATCTGAGACTGTTGGAAGAATCGAAGCTATTAAAAAAGAGAATGAAGAACTTTCTCGTTTGAAAAAAACACTTAAAAATGTACCTCAATATATCTCTATGAGCCAATTGAGTGAAGCAGTTCTTGCAGAAGCAGAAGCTGAAATCAAAGCATTATTAAAAGAGCAAGGTAAGCCTGAGCAAATTTGGGACAAAATTGTTCCAGGTTCATTGGCACGTTTTATCGATGACAATACAACTTTAGATAAAGAACAAGCTTTACTTGATCAAACTTATGTTTTAAATGACAAATTAACAGTTGCACAAGCTGTTACTGAGGCTGCTAAAGCACTTGGCGGAACTGCTGAAATCGTAGATTTCATTCGTCTTGAAGTAGGTGAAGGTATAGAGAAAAAAGTTGATGACTTTGCTGCTGAAGTTGCAGCACAAATGAGTTAAGGAATTTTCCTTAACTCTCCCCCTAAGAACTCCTTTTGAAAAAAAATAAAATCATCATTATCGGTGGCGGTTATGCTGGTATCCGAGCACTTGAAAAACTCAGCAAAGACAAATTCAACGAAATTATTCTTTTAGATGATCATCCTTATCACTATATGCAAACGGAAGTATATGGTTTTATCGCAAACGAAAATGACTTCTCAAAAATCACCGTTGACCTTTTTACTTTATGTGCAAGTTTTGGCTCTCATGTTGCGTTTCACAAGCAAAAAGTGACATCCATAGATTTTGATGCGAAAAAAGTTATGACAGATGAGCAGAGTTATGATTATGACTATGTTATCGTTGCTGTTGGCTCAAGAACAAAGTTTTTTGACTCTATTATAGGGTTAAAGAAGTATGCTCATGGGATCAAAGCACTCTATCGTGCACTTTACTTTAAACAAAAGTTTGAACTCTCACTTTTTAACAAGATAGAAGAAGAAGGTACATACTGTAAAGCGCTCAATATTATAGTCGCTGGAGCAGGTCTTAGCGGTGTAGAAATTGCTGCACAAATGGCTTCATTTTCACGAGATTTTTATAAAGAAAATAACTTTTTATGTAGAAAACTTACTATTGTGCTGATAGATGCTTGTGAGAGAATCCTCCCTGGTATTGATGATTTTCTTGTTGCAGCTTCTATTAAACGTCTTTTGGAGCTTGAAGTCATCATCAAAGACAATAGAAAAGTTATAGAAGTGACAGAAAATAGCGTCTCTCTTAGCAGCGGAGAAGTTTTGCCGATGGATTTTATGATCTTTACGGGTGGCGTAGAGCCTAAAGAACTTGTCTATGATTTGGATGTGCTAAAAGATAGACGAGGGCACATCGCCATCAACGAATATATGCAGATAGAAGGCTACGAAAATGCGTATGCTATTGGCGACTGTACTGCAATCTATAATGACGGTATCCTTGTTGCACCAACGGCTGATGTGGCGGAACAGATGGCGGAGTTATGCGCAAAAAATATTAGTAATAGCAGTAAAAATAAAAAACTTGAAAAAGTTATAATCAAATCGCGTGGTATTCTAATAGCACTTGGTAGAGGGTATGCTGTTGGGAAAATCTTTGGTTTTTATGTCGATGGGTATCTTGGATATTTACTGAAAAAAGTAGTAGAAAAAGTTTATTCAAAAAGATTGTTTCTACGTTCAGGACGAGGAAGTAAAAAGATATTTTCCAAAGGCGCATAATTGGATATAATCCTCCTATGAATTTATTAACCGCAAAAAATATATCCCATACTTTTGAGTATGAACTTTTCAGTGATGTCTCTTTAGAACTGCATGAGCGAGACTCAATAGCTATTATAGGCACAAGCGGCAGCGGAAAATCTACATTGTTGCATATACTTTCCACCCTCTTAAAGGCACAAAAGGGTTCTGTATCGCTTTTTGGTGAAGATACTTCAAAGCTCAAAGAAAAAAAACTCTCACAAATAAAACGCGAATCACTTGGGCTTGTTTTTCAGTCGCATTATCTTTTTAAAGGTTTTAGTGCTTATGAAAATCTTGAAGTTGCAGCAATACTATCAGAACGCTATATCGACGAAAACCTATTACAAAAACTAGGGATAGATGGCTGCATCAAACAAAAAGTAACAGAACTCTCAGGAGGACAGCAACAACGTGTCTCTATTGCTAGAGTTTTGACAAAACAACCTCGTATTATTTTTGCAGATGAACCAACAGGAAATCTTGACAAAAAAACAGCAGGCGAAGTGATGAGTCTTTTTTTTGAATATTTGGAGACAAACGCAGCGGCAATGGTTCTTGTGACACATGATGAAGCACTTGCTCATATGTGCAAAAGGGTTTATAGACTTGAAAATAAAAAGCTTGAACTTGTAAAATGATTTTTTCTCCTATGAGCTAAGAGGTTAAGTTGAGCTGGGCGCAGGTATTTACCGAAAATTATATGGTTGGTTTTGTCCTGCTCTTTTTTCGTATGGCTGCACTTTTTATCGCCACTCCTATATTTTCACATCAAAATGTTCCAATCTCTATCAAAGCTGCGATGGCGTTTTTCTTTGCCATATTTTTTTACTCATCTATGCCTCCTCTGACAATAGCTATAACAGTTCCTACTATTCTTATTGCTATTCTGAGTGAGTTTATGTTTGGTCTGGCAATCGGTCTAATCCTGTTATTAGCATATAATGTTATAACATTTGCAGGTGGACAAATCTCTTTTATGATGGGTTTTTCTCTTGCAAGTGCCATCGATCCACAGACGGGTGTTTCAATGCCTATCATCTCTCAATTTTTATCCCTTTTGGGTCTTATGATACTTCTTGCTATAGATATGCACCATTGGATTTTACTTTTTATTGACACTTCTTTAAGTAAGATTCCTTTAGGTGGATTTTTGATGACACCCAATATTTTTGAGTATCTTATGCATGCAACGGCAAATATGTTTATAGTTGGTTTTATGATTGCGTTTCCTATTATAGCTCTCTCATGGCTTGCAGATGTAATCTTTGGAATGCTTATGAAAACTATGCCGCAGTTCAATCTTCTTGTTATTGGTTTTCCTATAAAAATTATAGTCTCATTTGCGGTTATCATAGCGACATTAACAGCAACTATGCTCATTTTGAAGACACAGATGCAAGATGCATTTAATGCTTTGGGAATGTTTTTTTAGTTTCAAGTATTGCTAGAGTGTGCTTATTTAGCTACAATAATGTCAAAAGAGCCGCATAAGGAATAGAAGTGAAAATATTGCTTTTAAATGATAATCCAGTAGTTAGCAAATTAGTTACACTCAGTGCACAAAAAACTTCAGACGAATTAGAAGCGATACGCTCAGCGGAAGAAGTAACAGAGGGAGCATATGATTTGGTTGTGGTTGATGACGCTCTCTACAGTGATGGTTTACTAGAAGCACTTCAAACAAAGATAGATTTTCAAAAGTCTTTATTGATAATGGCTAAAAATGCAGAGCTTCCAGAAGGTTTTACTAATACGATAAAAAAACCATTTTTGCCTACAGATTTGGTAGAACTTTTTGTATTACTTGACAAAGAGGTAGGTGATACTCATAAGATGATGCATAGTGAAGCATCTGTTTCAAATAGAGAAGAAACACCACTTCTTGAACCTGAGTTTGAAGAACTTGAAGAAATTAGTAGTTTGGATGATATTTTGGATGGAGATGAGTTAGACGAACTTGACATTCTTGAAGATTTTGAAAGTGATGATGTATTGTTAGATGATCTTGATGATGATACAAATAGCGATGATTTTGATCTTGATGAAGCTTTATTTGAAGATGAGGATGAGCTTTCATCTCAAGGCGTGTTGGATAAAGAGGAACTTCAAGAAGTTCAAGATCTTTTGGATGATACAGAAGATGAAAATGAGGATTTGGATAGCGCATTTGAAGATTTGGATAAGGAGCTTCAAGGGCTAGAAGATGAGGGTGAAGAAGAACTCAGCGCATTAAGTGATACCTTTGAAGATGAGTCAAACGAAGATGATGTATCAGAAGATATACTTTTGGACGAGAGCGACTTGAAGGTGGACGAAGAAGAACCACCACGTGAAGATTCTGCTGCGTTTGAGTATATGCTCGATGAAGAGATAGATGATACAGAACTTGAAGCAAAAATAGAAGAAGCGATGTCTGAACTCAGTGAAGAAGAGTTAGAAGAGGAGATAGAACTTGATGAAGGTATCTCAGAGCTTATAGAAGATGAGATTGTAGAAGATAAAGTTGCAGAAGACACGCTTGTCGAAGATATGTTCGCTTCACTCAAACAAAGAGATATTAAACTTGCTGTTGGCGAAGAAGTTGAGGATAATGCAGAAGAGTTGTTTGAAGAGATAGCTGCAGAAGATTTTAAAACAATCGATGAAGAGATGGAAGAAGATATCGCTGTAAATTCTTTGCAGGATGATAATAAAAATGATGTTTTTGAAGATAAAGATGAAATCGAAGTCGAAGGTCTTGCAGCGCTAAAAAATCTTTTAGCAGTATTAAGTGATAAAAAAGTCGCGGCTTCACTCAAGGGTATGCAGATAAGTATCAATATCACTCT
>Ga0209417_1004759_pt1 | contig 15807 bp, 11 predicted proteins | sample RifGroF2_FD_184002 | JGI IMG/M metagenome (GOLD analysis project Ga0209417, IMG submission 184002) | Groundwater microbial communities from Rifle, Colorado, USA - Groundwater F2 (SPAdes) (version 2) | ecosystem: Environmental > Aquatic > Deep subsurface > Groundwater | place: Rifle, Colorado... | reverse complement strand
CTGAGCGTGACGTTAATAGCTATGATGGGACTACAGACGAACTTAAAATGTTTCGCCAATAAATGTTTATTGAGGAAGTTCAACATTCCACTCTTTTAGCAAATCAATGAGGGCTTGATTTCCATACTGATATGCAATATCCACAACATTTTTTGAGCCATGAATATATGGATTGGCGCCATGTTCGAGCAACAGTCGCGCAAGCTCGACACTCTGACGATAACACGCCATATAAAAAACGGTCTCTCCTCCAATATTGGCTGTGTCAATTTCATATGATGCTCCAAGGAATGCTTCTGCGATAACTAAATTGTGTGACATGCGATGCACGCAATCGTGGAACGGGGTGTTCCCTCGATCATTTTGCAGATTCACATCCACCCCTGCTTCGATCAGACGAACGATGTTGTCTGTATCTTCATACAAGCACAGCATGTGTAGGGGGGTTACTCCATATTTTCCTACAGTACTCGTGGAGACAGTGTCGATGTAGGTGACGAGTTCGTCGTGAAACATCGATGTGAAATCGGGGACGGCCAGCGCTGCTGCAATGATACAAAAAAATACGATCATGGTTTTTGATAGAATCGTGGAACGTCTCTTTTATTGTTGTTTAGTCGAGTTACATATACAACGCGATAATACCCATCAGCACACCATCGCACATAGCCAGTGCGCTGTCCCACATTAAGTCACGAACGAATTTTGCATTGTCGCTACGTTCGTTGTCTTTAATTTCAATAGTCATGCGCATCACTTTGTGAATAAAAGCATTGTCATCCGGAAGCTCCACAGTCGCGACGGCGGCAACGAGAAATTGACTCTCAAACAGCCATTGGGCTATTTTGAAATTCCCATATTTAATGGCGATCTTGAACAAGTCCATGCCACTACTCTCCATAGAATACGGAAAAACGTCCGTATCTCCGCCCTTAGCCCACGCTTCATAGCGTTCACGGCTGTTCAATTCCGTGTCAAGTTTTACAATAATACGTTTGTTGTCGTTTTCGAATAATGCAGGCCGATCGATCACATCACGTTTGCCTATATCAATGAGAAACAGAAGGTTGGCGTCTGTCCCCTGAAGATCTTCTCCCGGAAACTCAATCCGGTTTTCCCACAATTGTTTCAGGTGCGTTGTGTCGCCCATTAAAAGCATCACGTCCCACGCTGCAGGATTGTCTAATCCTACGATGATCTCTGGGGCTGTGTGCCATAAAAATTTGACGTAGTCTTTCCGAGACAATTTTTTTCGCGCCTTTTCAACGATGTCCTTGTGCCCAAGGCGGTCCGCTATTAAAAAACCTGCAAGACACGGTTCGAACTCTTTAAGCGATCCCCAAGGCCGTCCTGCGATACACGCTACCGCGAATCTGTATCTTGGATACTGCGTTGCGTAGCATTCTTTCCGTCGTGGGGTATCAATGCCAAGTGACTCGTAATGGAACGCCCGTGCTTCTGTTCGCAACTGTTCTTCCAGAAACAGCATGTCTTCGTCTTTGACTCGGTGAGGAGTTTCGCGCAACGCGTCGTTCAAAAGCGGATAAATCTCCATTTTTAAAACATAGGGGAATCAGATGCTTTATTCACGAAATCGGATTATCATCGATTCTGAATAAAGTTCCCTCTTCAAACTGAGAACGATTTTTAAGAATTCTATATATTGAACATATTACATTCCAATCTCAAAAATGGATGCGTCAGAAAAGAATTCCAGCATTGTTAGATTCTGGGAGAATATTGTCGATCAATCTCCAGCCTCTACAATGGCGTTCTTTACAGATGCCAACTCCAGATCTTTAATATGGATACGAGATGATGTGACTTATGTGTTTTCGAACCTCGCCAATGATAGCATCGGCCTCGTTTCCGTATATTTGAACCTTTCTGTTCCAACAAGGTTCATCGCTGTGTGTGTTCCAATGTCAATCGTTCAAGACTTGCGGAACCAAAAATTCAAGATAATCACGCCAAGCAATATGAATTCTATTGCATTTGTTGTAAGCTATGTTCGCAAATGGACTGATTACGCCAAACTCTATCATGACACCAATATGGTATCTTTGAAAGATGCGTTAACCATTCGCTCGCTCACGATGTTCAACGGTGTGAAAAAAGTGGACATATCCATGGCACTGAACCGTCCGATAGTTTTGACTTGGAGATGGGTTAATTCTACGTTCGACAGTTCTTACGCGGTGTCTGATCCCGAAAAAACGGACGGGGTCGATGAACCGACACAGGATGCCGATGGAAAGATTATAACAAATGTTTTTAAGATGTCCATTATGCATCCGCACAAACAAACTGACATTGTCGCCTATGGAAGTAGGTCTGATACAGAGATGTGTATCACTTTTCATGATCTCCCAAAGCCACCCGATGAAACTCCCATCAGTCAAGTTCCGATTCCAGCAGATGTTGTGACTGCGATCCACGTCCTGACAAAATACAATATCGCCTATAACTTTGCTATTCCAGTTCAATACAGTTCCTCAATGCATTCGATGGGTTATGAGTATTATGAAACTTATTACATTAAAAATTTCAGCAGCCTTATCGAGGAAAGTATTGTGCCATGGGATGATAAGTATTCAGCGAACTTGTGGTGGAGGATCCCACTACGCGGCAAAAAGAGAGAGGCGAATGATGAACAAAGTGGCAAAAAACAACGTATTGACGTTCCTAAAGCGATCAACCGAATTCAATTCGGCGATTTTAAAACTGTTTCACGCCATGGAGATGTGACATCTTATCAGCTGAAAACGGGAGAAACTGTTAACAAGAAGAACTTGTATGATGACATATTAACATTATGGAAAACCGTTGGTCAATCCTGGTCAATTTCATCGGTTTATCAATCAGAACTTCTCGAAGCATTTGGCGGGAAAACGGTCGGCACACAAACCGTTCTCTCTATGCCTTCAGACAGTATTGAAAACTGGAAACAGTATGTTACTATCCCCGATGCATTATTGTGCACTCAAGGCGACTGTATGTATTACATTTACACTAAAACCGGCGCCCTTTTTAAACTTTATTCTGCCGATGGTATGAATTTCATTCATACCGACGGCACTGACGTATCGTTTTGGAGCGACCTCAAGTCTAAGTTTGATCAAGAAGGTCTTGAAAAATACACCATCATTGTCACAGGTGCCCCATACAAGGGTAAAGATGTTCAATTCGTTTGGTACAGTTCTGTGCCCCTTGCCGAAATTATGCCAGCCAGTTTCGCTAAAGTTGGAAGAGATCTTATTCCCAACATCAACAAAATGAATGAAGCTCTCGAGACATTTGTCGATTCAGACACGGTTGATACCGTTGCATCTACATATGAAGATGTTATCGAATGGGATATGCAAAACGAGTTGGATCCCAACAAGATGTATCAGGCTCCTGTTTATCCCAGCAATTACAAATTGCTGCAACAAAAAGGTTTTGAAAACCGGATTCACGTGTGGGCTCCGGAATGGAACAATGAATTGTTTGAAGTTTTGCACGATGCAGTGGCTGAGCAATACAATGGTGGCGATGTATTTCGCCCGGCTGTATTCGGTGCATTTTATGTGTTCAAGAATTTTATTCCGTTGAATGGATACCCCATAGATACAGTTGAGACGATTGATCGTGACAAAAAGATGGTGGAGCAGCACAACGTTTATGATATCGTCGAGAATAAACAATATCGAGTTTTTGATACAAACCGGATCGTTTATTACAGCGCATTGCTTTTCGCCGAGTTTTACAACGAAAACGGCAAGCCTGTTGTATTAAAACGCGATTTGTATTTGAAATCTGATGGGAAAACGAATTACGATGTCACCGTTAATAAGATCGACTGGTTTCAGCTTAAGCCCCATTAATAAAATGAGTTTTATTATCGAAACCGATTCATCACCACTTCTAGTCTCGGAAACTCACACTCGTTTTCCATCCTAACGAAATAAAGCGGACAGGCAACTGCTGCGCATGGAACATACCGCGGTGATGACTTGTCGAGAATGTATGGCTTCCCCGCGCACGTCGTGCAAGTCTTGCATTGTTCGATCGCCCTTGTCGCCATCGCATTGTATTTTCGAACAACGACATTTTTCGTTCGGTTGTATTTGTCAGTTGGCGTGCAGCTGGCGCACAAAGATGGAGCAGGGGATGACGACATGTATCCTCCACAGGCGAGGCACGAGAACGCCCCCTCTTGCCGCTGGATCACAAACTGGTCCATCATTCCGGAGATAGTTTTCTTTTTCTTGACGGTCATAATGTCTTTGGCTTCGTAGGCGTCACTGAATCCACTCAAAGCCATTGCACGCGACATAAGGCCTGAATTCTCTTTGGCCAGATCAATGTAGTGATCGAATATTTTTTCGTGCCCAACAATCTCCAGCAACGCATCGCCCTGCTTTTTCGCGGCTTTGACGACTTCCGACGTATCGATCATAATGTGCTTTTCGAAAACGCGTTGAGGAAGCTCTGCTCGTTCAGCAACACGTTGCGAATCGCTACCAATAACGAGTTCTTTTTTGTTGGCCGGAATCTTCCGGGTTGTTTCAATATCGACATCTGTTATCCGTTTCCTGACTAAAAAGTAGGGGATTTTGTCACCGATCACGATCTGATCATATCGTTCTCCACGTTCCTCGAGCACAGCTTGTCGGGCGGCGAGCGACGCCCCCGCAGTGATGACTGAGTAATCATCGATTTCTTGCGTGAACCCCGCCCTGAAAAGAAAGTCTTTCGAAGCCCGTTCTGAAAATGCCACTGCAGCAAGTTGGTTACCAACATCTTCGATCGCCAGTTGCGCTGCATTGGGGGCATCGCTCATACAACATGTCTTGAAAAATCTGGACTGAATATCAACCACTGCAGCTGGTGTGTTCCCGCGCACACATGCAAAACCTTTAATATACAATTTAGGAGGTTTGAGTTTGATGACGGCAAGCGGATTGTCAACGGGATCACAGTTACAAACAGACTGCGTTGCTGCCGCACATGCGATACAATGCCCGGTATGATCTGTAATATTCATTTTTTCTGCGCGTGGTTCAGTCCACCCCAGAGCTCTGAGACACTGTTGACAGCATGCGATCCCTATTTTCGATTCAATTACGCCACTCGCTCGTGCTGCATACGATTTTTTCTTGTGGGCAAACAGTGCACGCTGAAGAAGGTTTTCAAGTTTGAGATGAATCCCGTTAGCTAAACAGCTGGTCACATATTTCCCCATCGCATCACCCCACGCCATCGCACGCGCCTCAGTGAACCCCGCAATAGGGTTAACGAGTTCCACCATGATACTGTCCGTATCACCATACACAGTTCGTGCACGTTCAAAGTCGCCTGTGCCGACAAAATGAGATTCCACAAGCTTTTTCGATCTTTCAATCAGCTCACGCCCTGTAGCAGTTACAGCCGCCGCCACATACGGCATAGGAAACATCGATGTGCTTGATCCAGTGAAACCATACACAGAGTTGGCCGCTAACTTCAGTGCAATTTGCCTAAAGTTATACATCGACTTTTTGTATGGGTCGGGTTCTTCCTCCATCAGCTTCTTATAATACACACGGCTTTTCAGCAAATGCGCGCACATTACGGGAACGATTCCGGTAATATGTTTTGGAGTCACATAATAGTAGATCTCAGTTTCAGACCCCGGGACTCTGTGGTAATCTATGCCTTCCACCCAGTCTTTCGGGACATTCCCAATCTGAGTCGTAATACAATAGCTATAGCGAACTATGATAGAAGGATACAGGCTCGTGAAATCGAGAACGATAATAGGATTCTCATAGTAACCCGCAATAGGTTCGAGAACTGTTGCTCCTGTATATCCGCCAGGTGGCGATCGGGTAACATATGGAAGAACAAACGTGTACCCATCTTTCACTACTTCATCAGACACGAGCCCGATGCACGCGCGCAACATAAGGCAGATTCCATTCCATTGCACGTTCCTCCTACTCACATCCTCCATCTTCACGCCTGTGATGCGGCACGTCTCTAAAATCTGTTGGGTGCGCCCCATGGCTGTCCACGCCAAATACAAAACCATCGAATCGCGAACATTGTAAGCAGCAGGCTCTTCGTCTTCTTCGGGTGTAGATGGTGCTCGTCCCATGGTCTCTTTGTCGAGCTCCAGTTTTTGCTTATCTTGCTTCACGAACGTCCTCGCGTATGCACGAAGACTGTATTCACCCGATGGTGCACCCTCGATTTTTTTCTTCTTCAACTCCTCGTGGATGTCGTTTTGAGTAATACCCGGAGGGTCTGTGTGATAAGATATCAGCGTCCCTGTAGCACTCGCAGTCGTTGTGCTCATTTTTGGCACAATGCACTCGTCAACGATTCTCGACCATCGTGAAAACTCAGCCAAAATGCCGAGGACTTTTGCTCGTTCGTACAAATATCGCCAATCGAAGTTGTTGCTGTTGAACCCAACGATTTTATCAGGATCATTGTCTTTGATCCATTTGATAAAATCGAGAAGCAAGTACACATCCCCAACCTCTGCATCCATCAGCAGCGTGCTTCCCAATTCACCATCCGAGCATCTGACATAGCTACCTTCCACCACTTTGACAGAGATGTTCTTGCGGATAGTGGGATACACATGACGTTGAGCATAAAACTCTTCTTTGACTTTCACACCGTCTCGAATCACATCAGTGTCGGGGAGATACAATGGTGGCCATTCAACAGCAGTGTCTGTAACCAATTCGAACAGATGCGCGGTCATAGACTGCACCACGCCATCGAATTCCCTGTGAGTCACAATGCTGATTTTTGTTATGGGGTCTTTCCACACGACGTCCTTGTTCCCGGGGTCAGGGAACTTTCCTTTGGCAGGGATTGTATCGACTTCAATATCGAAGAACATGATGATGATGGGTGATCCATAATCCACATCCAGCACACGGATTTGATCTGTATCGCACACTACTTCCAAGTCGCACCGGCTCACTCGATTTCGCGCCTCTTTTGCATCGGTTATCATCCAATGACCGGCTCCGTCTTTCGCTCGATGATCAAGAAGAAACCGTTGAACAAAGTCGATGTTGCTGTCAGCGAGATAAAACTTTGCGTTCTTGCATTCAGCGGGAAGCCACGGAGCATCTGCTCCCATCGGTCCATCTTTTCCAGTAACAGATATTCGAGCGTCCTTTAATATCTTATGGATTTTCGCACCCACCTCTTTCGCTGGATCTTTTTTCTTCTTGGCATACAGGCTGGTCATTTCAGCAAACAGCGCAGGAACCTCGGCGAGTATTTTGTTTGCATACCAAGCGCTAGGGTCGTCCTTAATGCGGTCTGAGAGTATTTTCATGTCCTCCAATTGCGAAGTGTTCCGCTGCGTTTCCGCACACGCTTCGAGGAGCAGCTTGCGGATGGGGGCCACTGCTTTGGGGTTGTCCAATATCAGCTTGATCCACTTGACCGGTGTTGGCTCAGGCTCAATGGCCTTGTGAACAACAATCTTCCACTCTAAAATCCGGACCGGTCCCGCCCACTCCGGTTCGTCCGGTTGGTCATCCGAGTCCGAGTCATCCTTATTGTATCTCCTCCTCCCCCGTTTTACCGATATCTTCCGATTGAGAGCAGAGACCAGCGCCTGAACGGTGTCGGATCCCCACCCTGGCGGCATCCTCAGCAACATGTAGGTCTCGTGTCCGTAAACTCGTGCGCATACGCTAGACCCATCTTGGGTTCGACCGAACATTTGGATACTTGGGCGGCCACCCTCCACCACCCACCTTGCGTCATACATTCGAAACTCCAGATCACCGGACACTTTTGCCTGGTATCGCTGCGGATTGATAAAACGATCCACCATGAAGAACAATAAAATGTGGGCGAGTATTAAATATTTCTTGATCTTTTGTGTGCACATCATAGCCATCTTAACCATTCGAGGGTCTGGGCAAATATGGTCTGCAACGATTTGGTATGGCGGCGTTTACATGGTTTCCAGGCAAAAACAGTTCCTCTTCATGGCCATCATACTATCCCCACAATTGTGGTATTGGCAGATAGGCAAAGCGACATTACTTTGGATTTTGTCTCTACGATACACAAGTCGCACACTGACGTCTCTCGGAGACCCGTCGTTGAGAAAAGCTGCAAATCTGTGGACATTTTATATCCTTCCGCTAACATGGCAGTACGGGTACTTGATGTTTTTTGTCAAGCTTTTCACATCCGGTGCGATCACCGCGGTCTCTGAATCACGATATAAAGACGCATGGAACTGTGCGTGGAAGCTCTGCTTCGCAGTATCTCTGTTAGGGTTTATCGCATTTGGTTAAATAAACACGGTCTCGGATTTAAGTTTCTATTTAGTTTATCACTCATGGAAGAAGAAACTTGGATCGATCGCGCCCGCGAACGTGGTGATCCTATCCCAGAGTTCTTCATTGAATCGTGGAAAAAGGGACAGCTCATCCAGCCAGTAACTGCTGAACAAAAAACAAACCACACCAAAAGAGAACAGCAGCTGGCTGTGATTCTACGCCTTGCCGAAACAGTCATTAGCGCTAACGAAATACATTCTCGGCGCACAAAAGTTGCCAGTTCAAAACCTATCCCCAAGCGACCCAAAAAGGCCGGCATCCCTTTTACGAACGAAGAAGTGAAAGACATGTTTCCTCTGGGACAATAAAAGCGTCATCTACTCTTTGTTGTTAAAATGTTGTTTGAAATTGAGGTCGTAGTCATCTGGCTCGCGCTCGCTATTACAGGGATGAAAATGCGCGCCACCACGTTACCCAACTTCGCGAGTTTTCTGACCCACTGGGTGTGGCTGCTGACCATCTTTTATTTCGTTGGCGATATCGCATTACGTCATAACCCAAAATGGTCCAAGTGGTTTCACACTCTGTTTTTGATCCCCACACTCAGTCTGTCGTGGTCTGTATTTTTCGGTGTGATGGCCGTTCTGTATCTCAACCCAGGACTCATAACCAGTCATGAATTCACAGGACTGGCTCTTCTTGTTGATCGCGTATTTCACATTCTGCCTACATTATGGATGACGATATTCATCGCCGCACGAAGACGCATTGAAAAAAAACGGTGGTCGTTTGTCCTGACTTTGATTGTTCCTTCCATCTATTTTATTTTATACCCCCACCCGAGTCTGATCTATGGAACACCTGGAGCATTTGATGTGTGGGGCGTCGCAGCATTTCTGTCGATGAGCATTTTAATAGGGGTTTTTATTACACAAAAAATTTATTAGTCTTTTCTGTGTTTTACACTTAACGCCTTCAGCATCACTGCGATAGATATAGAAAGCATAATAACAGCCAACCCAAGCCCCAATGTTCCTGTGAAGGTGGGAACGATGGTCGACGACACCCGAACATAAAGAGAGCAGCTGTCTGGATAAACGTGAAGTGGAACAACATCGGTTTGCGTCACAACTTGACGTGGGTATCCTTCTTGCGGCATCTTGGGATCACACGTTTCGCATGATATAGACCAATCGGATGATGGTGACACCCTCCACCCACGATCTTCCAAGTATTCACCAGAGCAATGGAACTGACTTATTAAAGTTCCCGACCTATCAGGCCCTGTTCTCACACATTCGAACCGATTGATATGAATCATTGTACACGGCTTCCCACTGCATCGTATCTGTTCGATATTGTTACTGCTCAGTCTGTGCGCAACTGCGCCATTGAAAAATTGAACAGACTTGATGCTGTCCCAATCTACACATGCAGACAACATTAAAAGTGTAGATAACATTTTAGAGTTACAAAAAAACGTGATGTTATCTATCAAATGTTAGATTCATCCCCATTTCGATTAGCATGGACATATCACACGACCATTTGTTCGCAATTCCTGTAAGCGCTTCGTGAACCGTTATGGGTGCCGGAGAATTGATAAGCCACGTGGGAGAATGCTCGCGACACAAATACACTAGAATAATCTGCGATTTTTCAGTGTCGATCAGCCTCGCGGTTTTGTATTCAGTTGTTCTGGTAGGGCACACAAAACACTGTCTTGAAATAGAATGCGCGGCCTTGTATTGCAGCTCTGAGATGACCGGCGCTTCTTTCAGCAAATACCGCTCGATCATTGAACCGATACTTTCCAGAGACATCTGTATCGCTTGAGACTTTATAACGTTTTTGTTTCCGATCCAATTCAGATCTGGCGTTTTCTCTAGAACCTTTTTCATGAGCGTCAGATGAGACGGAGCACTGGGGATCAGACGCTCGATCCTGGCGACTCCAGAAACGGTCAAAATAGCCTCATGCCCATACATAGAATTCATGCACTTGGGGCACCTGTACAGATCTCCATATGAAAACGCAGGAAGGAACCGGGTTGGCTGAAGACAGTCGACACACGCCACCCATATCATGTGCATGTTCTTTTTGTTGTGAGGCTGCTGAAGACGTATTGCCTTTCCCAGAATATTGAACGGCATTTCAGGATGACGTGCACATCCGCATCCAAGTTTCCATTTTCGTGCGTTGCCAACAACAGTTCGTTCCTTTTTCTTTCGTTTTTTTTCACAGTCTTCGTCATACCCTGCATCCGATGGTTTCGCCGTTTTCATAAGAGCCTCCCACTCAAGATTGAACTGATCGTCTTCATCCACTTCTTTGGCAAAGTCTTTGTCCGATTCCAACGCGTTGTTTATTGCTGCGGCACCCCCGTTCCTTCTTGCACCGGATCGACGCACATGCGGCGCACACGTCCTCATTCCCGTCCCTGGGTCAAATGTAAGCTGATTTCCAATCTGCAACGCGTCCTTTTTCCACTTGAGCGCGCCAAGCGCAGCCAAAGCGTGCATCGGGAACGCGCCAATATCTGTCAACGGCTCCTTGTCTGGTTTGCCATTCAATGGCATTTTTACAGGCACAAACCTCGTATGACGGGTGCCGTTCGCAGTGGATATCCCTGTAGAGAGCGTTTTTTTCACGAGAGCATTGAAGGTTTTAGCCATCGCTTTACTCTTCGTTTTCTTTGTTCCAGGAATAGCAGCACCGTCATCCAAGACCATCACCGGCTGCTCAATAGGATCGATGACGTGGCACGATATCCTATTGCAAACAATACACCTGTAATATTCTCCTACGTGCTCAATATCGTCCCCATAGATCATGTGCGCAGTTCGCAATTGTGCGTCGAGAACATTTTTAGGAAGATCGTAAATTTTAAAATGGTTCCGATGAACCAACTGATGGACAAACTCACTGATGACAGAGTAATCGTAATCGTTCAATCCATCGAGAATCTCAGGTTTGGGGCGTTTTCGTTTTTTCTCCTCGAAATTGTCGATCGCATCATCAAACCGGTTCACCACCCAAGCAGACACACCGAAACAAATATTCAGCCACTTGAACCCCAATCTTCGATCGTGCTTTGCCGCATATGCATCAACAACGGTCTTGATGTCCTGCACCACCCACTTGGGAAGCATCGCGCCTACGAATGAAATACTATAGTTGCAGACCAGCGGGTCTGTTTCATCGTCTTCTCGAGACGGAGGCCACTTGCATTTGTAACCGCCATATTCTCTGAGATCCATATTGTACACGCGATGCACGTCGCATTTTTCAAATCGAGCGCAAATGTCCTCATAAAACTCGCTTTTAGGAGGCCTGCAACTTAGCTTGTTTATGACGTGCGCAAATACAGACGAAAGATGCTTTCCAATAGAATATGAGCGTCCCGATTCCACGGTTGAATCCGACGAAAGACCTCCTGTGTTAGACCCCCCATCGTAAGTATTGGGAAGCATATAGTTCACAGAACATGTAACTGGAGCGATGATGATCGACGATGTAAAAAAATGGCTCGTGGGAACGCCCACAGTAGATGATGGGTCGGCTTCTGGGATGCTGCTCCCGGTTATTGTAACATGGTTCGTTCGTTGAGCAAGCTCACTTTTATAGTCGTCACATAGTTTAGCTTGCTCAACAACCACACGCATACAACGGAGCTGCATATCTTTTCTCAGCATCGTTTCGTAGCAGAATTCGCACGTCCCCGAGAACCGTGCCTTTCGCGTGTTGCATTCGATGCACATCGTATCACGTTCTGGCGGGATCCCCTTTCGTTCTGCCAAAACGCACTTGCGTGGGGGAATAATGAACGCCACCTTCATCTGTGGTACCCAATTTTGAGTGTATTCAGCAAGTTTGGGATCGTTCACACCCTTTGCAAATACAGACGTAAGCCATCGTCGTTCGTCTCCCTTGCACAACTTATGAATGTAATCGCACTGCCTACGCACTACGTCCATAGACAGACATACAGTGGATGAATACGCTTTCCAGTCATACCACTCATTCAGCACGGGCTCTGCCCACGGCATGACACGCACCATGTCTGCAATATCCGTCATGAGCGCCGCTCTTGCGATTTGCACATTTTCACCGAGCCAATGCTTAATCCAATTCAGATCGGGGGGAGAGTAAAAGAACCGTCTGTATATTGCGCGCCGCGTACTCCAGCTAGGCCACGATTTGGAAATAGGAACTTCGTCGACACCCAAAAGCCCCTTAAGAACGATATCCATAACATAAGGTATGCACAGCGGAGCCGTGCTGAAAACCTCATCCATTTTGATTTTAGCAGTCCGACCTGACCCCTTAACCGGAACAACGCGCGAATAAAGGCGCTCTAAACTCGTCAACTCGGCGTCGGGAGTTTTCCCAACCAGGTTGATATTGAACAAAAACCGCGTTCGGTCGGGCATACTTCCGTTGTGAAACACTGACTCAATATCAGGCATACACCGCGCCCACTCTTTCTTTGTCACGTTATCGTCGTCAATAAGCAGCGTCGCCATAATGTGGCTGTCCAACATCAGATGGAGCGCACGCAAAGCGCGAAGTCGATCGGTGCGCTCTTCTCCAGTCAATGGAGCATATGGAACCGATCCATAGGGCGCCCACGTTGGAACTCGGTGACTTAGCATACCCGTCGATTTGTGCGTCTTTGATTTGGATTCAGGGTGAGGGTAGGGCGCCATCATTCCCGCCCACAGCACATTGATCAGCCACTGGATGGTGTCGATTCTCATGGAGAGCACTTCATAAGCGCCACTGTTCCACCACACTGGGTCAGCCAACTTTCGACACCCTGTCCAAAATGCTCGCATGCACGTTAGATCGCGGGCCATGCAGAAATTGTAACCCATGAGTGCTCCTATAATATCTGGCAGCGGAAGGGCAGCTGCTGCGCACCACTGAACCACTAACGGGTGTTCCAACTTGCGCTCCGGAGGATTGAACCCCCCATTCTGAACAGCATTCAACGCAACTTCAACTTGCTCTTCAGGTGACAGCTTGCCGTAAAAATACTCATACAAAAACTGATCTGGTGTGTCCAATCTTCGCCGACCGGCTTCGTCAACATAAGGATGGGAAAACGACTGTCTCATTCCCAGTTTCGCATCCATAACTCGCCTTCGCTGATTTATGTCAATTCCAGTTTCATAAAGCGCGCCCTCTCCTCTTGTAATATCGTCATCATCGAGCGGGAGGGCGCTTATCAAAAATTTACACCTTGAACCGCCGTGCTCCCTTCTTCGATAAGTCGTTCCTGCATCCTTCGTTTTCCGGTTTCCGCATCGCGAATAATGGAGATCGAATCGCGAACAACTGCAATCGGCGCGACAGCCCAGCTGTCACTTCCACCGCGCGACCCAAACAATCCTGATATAGTATCGGATACGGAATACTCTCCCTTTCCAATAACATTGTAGATCGTTTGACATTTTTTCAGGACATATGTCGGAAGATCGTGCTGTCGCATCGAGCAATACGTATGAAAAATGAGCTTGGTTTCTTCGTATCGCGTACATAAAATGCACTTATGATTATGCACACGCCCTGACGGTGTCAAAATAGCACGGAGGGTCCATCCATTGTCATTCAGAGACCTGAGCATGTTGCCGAGACACGACTTTCCTCGTTTGCATAATACATCTCCTTCGTTAGGCTCTACAAGAAGCCACTTGTCTGTATAATCACGCGGGATCCTGAGAAGTTCTTTATCCATTGCCTCAAGTGTCTCAATATCCCCTTCAATGACGTTATCGTTTTCAGCCAGGAGCCATTCCATGGTCTGATGTGTCCTCGTCACCAAGAACGGTGGAGAGCTTCGCATGAGGTCCTGCTCGATAAGATCCCTCGTGTTCAAGTTAGTTTCGAGAACGCTTTTTTCTTTTTGATTCATCGTCGCAATATCGATGCGAGCAAGCGCCTCTCGTTCCGCCTTCCCTCTGTCGTTTGCAATTTCCTGTGCAATGAGCATCTCCTTTTCACGTCGCCCCCGCCTGCTGAACACAGCTGCATATGCTGGAGGAAACGACGGCAGAGGCGCGTTGGCTGCGCGAACCCTAGGAAGACTCATACTCTCAATTTGCTTCAAAAATCCGTTCCTTTGAACTGGTGGCATTTGCGAGTCCATTTCGTATGCTGCGCGTTCTTTGGATGCAGGAGGTCGCGGATCGATGAACTTTCGAATGGGGTGGTCTTGCTGAAAGCTTTGACCGTCCATGGCGTTCGCTGCCGCAGTGTCTGTGACGACTGCAAGATCTTGCGAAGCGGGAACCTCTGGAACGCATTTTTCAGCTTCCGGCTCTCCTTCAACCGCGTGGAACAATGATTCTAGGTAGACGACATTGGCCCAATCGTCGTCGTCGATAGGCCAGTTCACGTCCGTCTTGCAAACGTTGAAGACAAAATGGTATTCATACCGAGCCATTTTTATGGCCGATTCTTATTATAAAAACTTTACACCCGTCGGGATTAATTTTTGGCTATTTTATATCTACAGAAATCGGTTCCGTCGATCCCGCCCTTCGCCAATTGTGTTCCCCGAGGGAACTTAGCGGTAAGAAGATCAATCCGCGAATCAGCGCGCTGTCCCCATTGTTGTCCATCCGTCACATGGTCGCATGGCGTGCATCCAATCGATGATGTAGAAAAGCAGCACGACCATCCGCGAGCCTCCCATGAGCCAGTATGCGTCTTCATGGGACACGCATGCGAATAGGCAGTAGCATCTGTAAAGTATTGATTGCACCGAATACAATAATTCATGGTTTAAGAAATGTTAAAAAGTACCGTGTCCTACCCCGCCGTATTTAATATCTCAAAATCATGCCTCTGTGTCGCATTCATACAGAACGCGCGTCTCGACGTGCAGGCGTCGTTGCAATCTCTCCCGAAACAATCGACCTCGTCCAAAAACATCTCGAAGACTTTTTAGCCCGCACTGCCTTCGCCCTTTCTGCTGTTTTAGAAAATGACAAACGTGTTGTTGGAACCCCTAGCGACGCTGCTGTGGCAATTCGTGCAGCGCACGGATCTGGTGAAGTAGCTCATTGGTAAAACAATAAAAAACGTCAGGTTTATTTCAACAGCACTCGCTGAACTCCATATTTTCGCGATCCGATAATAACCTTTCCGAAAAAAATAGACTGCCGTTTCAAATCAAGCTTTCCAAGTGCCTCCAAAAACACACGGAAAGCTTGTTCGTTTTGTGGCTGGTGAATGATTGCAGGGTTTTGTACGCCCATGCTTTTCAGAAACATGTCAAGTGATGAAAATACGTTTTCGTCAATAATAGCCAACGGACTGGGTATGATCTTTCGCTGAGCTAGCTTTGCCATGAGATAGTTAGCAAATGACAAATGAGTCCTCTTTCGAAGAACAAACGGGGGACGTATCGCAGTGATGGGCTGTCCGTTAGGTGCGAATTTGTGCTTGCGAATAGATATGAGCTCCTCTTTCGTTGGAGCATCGATTTCCAGAAGATCACCCATGACCG
>Ga0209417_1004755_pt1 | contig 15830 bp, 18 predicted proteins | sample RifGroF2_FD_184002 | JGI IMG/M metagenome (GOLD analysis project Ga0209417, IMG submission 184002) | Groundwater microbial communities from Rifle, Colorado, USA - Groundwater F2 (SPAdes) (version 2) | ecosystem: Environmental > Aquatic > Deep subsurface > Groundwater | place: Rifle, Colorado... | reverse complement strand
TTTTTTGAATATTGTTAGAAACATATTCAAGAAGTTAGCCGTTTATAAAAGACACCATAGCGGTGCCTTTTATATTTTATCAAATTTGTCAAAAGTTGTCTTTTAGGGAATTTCGTAATTCACAGCCCCAAGAGGCTCGATACAAATGAGGAGTTTCTTCTTCCTCCTTGCTGTTCTCTTCTCCACCTCTGCCCTGGCCGACGACAAGTTCGACCAGGCCACCCTCGAGCAGGCCATCCGCGGCCAACTCGTAGCTTCGAAGACCGCGGCCGAGGAGCAACTCCGCGGGATCAAGACCCAGCGCAAGAGCCTCACTGATGAGTGTGGCGTCCTGCGGATCAACTACCGAACCGCCGAGGCCTTCGAATCGTCCGTGTCCGAGGATGACACCCTGACCTGGCTCGAGCAGGCCAAAAAGCGCGCCCCAGAACAGGTGGCCGCGGTTCAGCAACGACTCGCCGAGGCCCAATCCACCCAGGCCGCAGCCAGGCAGCAAGCCCTGGCGACCACAGCACGTCTCGAGACGACAGACTTCAAGATTGCCGAGCTCGAAGCCGAGATCGCCGAGCTCGACAAGCTCATCCGCTCGGCCCCCGCCGCCGCTGTCGAGTACTGCAACTTCGAGTGTCAGAGACGGCGAATCGAGAACGAACCCCTCTTCCTCGATTCGCGCTGGCCATCCCCACCGGTGTTGTCGCTGTACACGCATAGCACCGTCGCTCCCCCTCCCCTCCCCCCGGAGCTCGAGGCTTGTCCGGTCAAGTAGCTCCGCAACTCCCTCCTTTACCGATCTGTCACCCAGTGACGGATCGTTTTTTTAAAACTTTTAGTAGATAAAAAACTCCGCTCTCACTAAAATAAAAGCGCCGCCATAGGAAGCGGGCGCGAAGATGATCGTGGTCCGTCAACGAATCTCGACAGGGACATAGCAGAAAGCGACAACCCCAAGGACGATCAGAAATATCCCGACAGCGAAGTCGAAAGCCGACAGACTTTCGTTTGAGTCGGACGAAGCGCTGGCAACAAAAAAAAATAAACCAGAGCCCGGCCAAAACAGTACACATACCAACAACAGGATTACCCTGACATCCAGTCAACACCATGGCGCAAAAAATCGAAAGGAACGCTGACCTCATGACAGAACCTCCCTGTTCTTTAACCTTCTTATCGCCTGTTGGTTAAAAAAAACAAGCAAACAGGCATTGCTGAAAAAAGTGACCTAGAACAATTGTCAATTTTTAAATAATGCCTTAAGCTTTACAAAGAATATGTCTAATCAGCTAAACCAAATTGTTTCTGGCACTATTGAAGAGATAAACCGAGACGGCCTTGGTATTATCAAACGCCCGATCGGCAAGCCGTATTTGGTTTCTCAAACCATTATTGGTGAGGAAGTTTCGGCTTTGACTTACAAAAGAACTAAAGATGGTTTTTTGTCCGAACTTCAGGAAGTCATTAAACCCTCGCCGCACCGCATCGAACCGCGTTGTCCAATGTTTGGAAAATGTGGTGGTTGCAAGTGGCAGCATATTGATCGAGAACTTCAACTCGAGATGAAGAAAGAACTTGTTGAAAAAGAACTTCGGGGAATAGGTGTCGATCGACACCTATTCCCCGAAGTTCCAAAAACCACGAATACAGATATAAAAGCAAACAACCATCCCCCAATACGCATCGAAAAAATCATTTCCGGACCGTCGGATTTTTTCTATCGCAACCGCATGGACTTCATGTTTGGCTGGCGCGGTGAACTCGGACTCAAAGAAGCCGGCAAATGGTGGTCAACGGTCGACTTGCCAAAATGTTTTTTGCAGTCCGAAGAATCAAATGAAATTTTAAAACGCGTTGGCGAGTGGACAAAAAATTCCGGCTTGCCATTTTGGGACAACAAGAAACAAACGGGATTTTTTCGAGCTTTGGTTATTCGGGAGGGAAAGAATACGGACGAAAGATTGGTGATGTTGGTGACGGCAGGGGTGGACGCTGTAGGGGCAAATGGCCATTCGCCCCTACAACAATCATGGCAAAATGAATTCGTAAAATTATTCGCAGACGGATTGGCCACCTCGGTTATTCACGGAATTTGTCGAAGGACAACAGACCTCTCGATCGCTGACGAGATTATCGCGCTCAAAGGCGAACCTTGGCTCAACGAGGAAATTAACGGACTCAAGTATCGCATTGCTCCCAATAGTTTTTTTCAGACCAACTCAGAGATGGCCGCCGAGCTTCAGAACACAGTCATGGAATTTGTCGCTCCCAAACCCGGACAAAAAATCGCCGACTTGTATTGCGGGGCCGGATTTTTCTCGCTGGCTTTTGCTCGAGCCGGAGCCGAGGTTATTGGTGTCGAAATGGATGAAGCCGGCATCGAAGCGGCAAAAATAAACGCCGAACTCAACAAAATCTCGGCCGATTTCACGGCCGCCAAAATCGAAGATTATTTTAAAGACAAAACTCTCGCCGCCGGATTTGACACTATTGTTCTCGATCCGCCACGAGCCGGCTTGCATCCAAAAGTTTTAGAAACTCTGCTCGAAGTTTTACCGCCAAAAATTGTTTACATCTCTTGCGGCTATCACAACCTAGCAAAAGAAATGCCAGAATTTTTGAAACACTACCAAGTCACCCGAGCCCGAGCTCTCGATTTGTTTCCACAGACGCCACATGTGGAGGTGGTGGTGGAGTTGGAAACGAAAAATATTGGAAAGGTTTGAAAAAAACAAATGTAGGCTAGTTGGTCCGATCGGACCAACTAGCCTTTTTTCGAAATAAAAAAAGACGGCGAGATGCCGTCAAAAAAGAAGATGAACCTGGGTTATTTCACCCTCGGGTTCCTGAATGTAGAACTTGGAACCCTTGGCACGAACTTTCAGGAGGAAAAGAAAGACATTAACAGCCTGACGAATAGTTGCCGCTTTGGTAGAAAACCTTCCGAGCTCTGTGGCTTCATTGATTCCTTGCAGCTCAACAGGGTCGACTTCAAGCTGCAGCCGTGTGCGTTCGAGTTTTGTGGTTTTCTTTGTCATGGAGTCACCTTACATGGCACCCAGGACACTGCCATAGACCCCGTGGCCATTGACTGTACAAGGCTTGATCTATGGCTCGTCGGCGCCGTTGGTGGTGGTTGGAGAGATTTCGGAATCATCACTCGGAGTCGGCTCGGCCTCAACAGGGTTAATTGAGGCCTGAAGGATATCCAGCGTCTGCTGGCATCGAGACAGGTTCTCGACTGTCTGGACATAGTTGCTATGGTCGCAGTTCATTTTCAGGCCAGCCGCGACGACTCCGGCAAGAAACGAGAGACCAAAGATCACAGCTGCTAGCCACCTGTCTAACACATTGACTATCCCTAAGAGAAACGAAACGACGAGGCCGGCAGAAATACAGAGTAGAAAAATTACCCAAGGTTGTTCCACAGATCACCTCGCAGAGAAGGATCATCAAGCACGGAAAGTCGTGCCGATGATTTTAGGTTGACGGAAAACTTGAAAAAAGTCAAGAAATGGACGCGAATAAGAACGATCGGCTTTATTCGCGTCTATTGCGTAAAATCAGATAAAAAAGGCGACCCGAGAGGGGCCGTCTTGAACTTTAGTCCTGATCTTAGTCTTGTCGAACCAATTCCTCCCTAGTCTCCTCATCAAGGCGGTAAAGGGCCTCGACAATGACTTCGTCTTGTGTCCTCAATCCAAGAATCTTCCGGTACTTTTCGAGAGATTCGCTTTCTGACAAGACAAAATCAATAAAACATCTTTTTCTTTTCGAACCGAAGTTCCGATATTGATTTATAGCCGGACTCAGGAAAGCTATGTTGCTATGGTCCACTTCCTCCAAACTAGCATTTAGTCGACGAAGAGCTTCCCTGACCACATCCCTCGGACCCTTGACAGGGAGACGAAAAACTAACTGAGTCATAAGACGGAAGTATTCCTCACTCAAGGAAAAGATAAACCCTGACTTCTTTTCAAATTTCGCCGACGAAGGCGAGGCGGGAAATCTTCCGCGCCCAGAAATTTCTAATCGCCGTCTTTCCATGTAATTCTCGATAGCGAAACACATGAATGTTTCCAGAGGCATTCCAACCTCCTCTGCGGCGGCGTCAAATTCCTTCCGACGCTCGGGAGGAATAATAAACAAGCTTCTTCTGGAATTTGGTCGAAACCACTGGAAGACATAGTAACCCAGGATTCCTATCCACAAGGTGTAGAAAAGTATTCCCTGAAAAGTCTCGCTCGATAGAACCTCGCCGAGACCGGCATGTGCTACTGAAATAAGACAGGAAACGTAGATAAAAAGAACCATAAAAGCACCTCCAAAAACAAATTAACACACAAAAATTAAAAAGACAAAAAAAAAGACGGTATGTATTACCGTCAAAAGACGTGACCAGAAACTAGAACTTAATACCTTTTGAGGTCAAAAGATCGCGCACGGCGATTCTCATGACCATATTTTCATCGGAAATCCCCACTCGACCACAGAGGACTCTAAGCTTAGATTCAGCCTTATCACCGATGGTAAAGTGCATGCCTTCCTCTTTCGGTATCGGCGGCGGTACCTTTATAGTTCCACGAAGATCCTCAAATTCCCCAAGCCGACTCCCAAAACGAGAAATAGCCACTTTGATGACAGTTGCCTCAGAAGGTGAATTGTGACGCTTTTGAAGCCGACGGACTCCTTCGAGTTCTTGTCGACTCAAAGAAAATCTGGCCTTCTTTGGTGTTGCCGGCTGCAAAATCGTCTGAACTGGTGGCGAATCATTCCCCTCCAAAGAACCCGGATCTACCTTGATAGTCGGTGTTTTGACAGAAAACCAACCTCGAAGCGAGGACCAAAATTTGGTAAGAAAGAACATGATAAAACCCTCCTGTTTTAGAGCTCTAAAATAACCTTAACACAAAAACCTAATTTGTAAAATCGAATTTTTTAAAGTCAAAAACTTGTCTTTTTCGCTAAAATATGGTCTTATGTACCAGGCAAATGCCTCGGCAACCCTTTAATCGCGCCAAAGCAACTGCCTGGTATATCCGACATATGACAAAAAAATTCGATCAACCGAAAAAATCCGGCTTTGCTGTCTTGATTGGCCGCAGTAATGTGGGCAAATCAACTTTGCTTAATGCTTTAATTGGCAGCAAAATTGCCATCACTACACCCAAAGCCCAGACTACCCGCAAACCGGTGCACGGCATTCTTTCGGCCCCGGCTGGTCAGATTGTTTTTGTGGACACGCCGGGGATTTTTAAAGAGTCCCGAGACGCGCTGTCCAAGGTTTTGTTGCGCTTTGTTAGAAACTCTTTGCGCGATATCGATGCCGTTGTTTATGTCGTCGACCCCACCAGAGCTATTGGTTCAGAAGAAAAATATGCTCTTAGTTTACTTGACAATCTTAAACAACCTAAAATTTTGGTGATCAACAAAATGGATCTTCGCAACCTACCGTTTTTAGAAAGCATGCGAGCCTTGTCCCCGCGCTTTGATAAAACCATTGAACTTTCCGCTCTTAATAACACCAACCTAAATTTACTTAAACAAACAATTTTTGATTTTCTGCCCGAGGGCGAGCCTTATTATCCAATTGGTCAACTCTCCAACATGCCGAACGAAGAATGGATTGGCGAACTAATTCGCGAAAAACTTTTTTTGCGTTTACGACAAGAGGTTCCTTACAGTGTTCAAGTGACAGTCGATGAAGTTACTCGCCGCGAAAATGGCATGGTTTATATTGCCGCGCGCATTTTAACTTCTGACGATCGCTATCAACGCATGATTATCGGCTCAAAAGGTCACGGCGTAAAAGAAATCGGCCAATCAGCTCGCCGCGAACTCCAAGCCGTTATGAACGCCCCGGTTTTTTTGGACTTGAATGTTGAAATTGATTCGCATTGGGTGGAAAGGTTGGCAGGGTAAAATTACAAAATTCAAGTGTTTAAAATGTTCATTTCGATATTTTTCAAAAACGAACAACTTAAACACCTGAACAAAAAAGCGAGGTCTTTGTGACTCAAACCGAACTCCTGGCAATTTTCCAACACTTGCGTCAAATCGATGACCCGGAAAAACACGACGCTTTTTGGCACAACCTACTCCAATTGCCTGAAGAGATCGAAATAGAACTTGAAGCCAATGGTTTTGTCATCCGACGAGGACGTTATGGCATCCGACTCCATCAACCGTGCGGCTTCATCGCAATCGACATCTTCGACAAAAACACCTCGCAACCAAAGGCAATCGACCGCACTCGTCAACTGACGGCCTGGGAACTTCTAAACGATACCCTGACCAAACTCCGGGCCGAAAAAGTCACCAACGACTCGATCGACCCGCCAACTGTCGCTCCTTACAAATAAACTCTCGACTCCGTTCAATAAGATCTAAACCCGCAGCTTAGCGAAACGCAAAGCAAGCGGGTAATTTTTTATTCTTGACAAAACAACGAAAAATTTGTATATTCACTTGTCCTCCACCACAAGGAAATCACCATGACTGTGAATCAAGAAGAACTCCATGTCGTCGTCCAAGACATCCACCGCCTTTCGGACGACTGCGAGAACTTCTGGGCCGCTGTCAGGCAGCAGAATGTTCCCAACGCTACCTTCAACTTCGACCCGCAAGACGGCTACGGCCTGGAGATCAAGGTCGGGAACTGCACGATCAGCCTCTGTCTGGTCCGCGGTCATCCAATGATCTTCCTGGAGCGAACGAACGGTCACACTGTTGGCGAAGGCGGACCGGTTCCCCGGAAGCACCGCGCCGACGCTCGCAGGATCTACAACTACGCCGCAGCCCTGGCCACGGCCGCCTAGCGATCTTCGTGATCGCCAATCGAAAAGAGACCCCCGCACTCGGAGGTCTCGTTTTTTTTATTTTATTCTTGATTAACCCTTGGGACAACTCCCTACCCAAAACTCATCAGCCCCGCAAACCTCGCCGCTCGGCAAAGTACAGTTCCCTTTCTCGCTCTCGACACCGCCTTCAACCGTAATATTATAATCACCGCCGGTGATGGCGCAAAAACGGCCGGCCGGGGTGATATAGCCGGTAACTTTCAGGCCGTTGACCGGACACTCGCCGCGAAACATGGCCCACTCCTCACACTGATGATTGTCCATGAAATAACAAACACCAAACTCACCGCCATTGGGACGAGATTCGATTTCCAAATCACCGCCTTGCTCGAGACAATAAGTCGAGGCCGGATTGGCTAAAGCAACATCTCCCTCGTCAACAACTTCAGTTATAGGCGCGGACAAACGTGTGGCCCAAATGCCACCAGCAATGACCAAGGCAAGCAGTAAGAACCAAAAAAACATTTTCTTTTTCATACGAAATTATTTAATTGTCAACTCGGTCAGCTCGTATCCCAAAAACGCCGATAGTGGCGAAGATAAGTCGAGTGAGCCGGTGGCAAAAGGATTAAGTGTAACTTTAAGAATCAACGGATTGTTCTCGTTAGCCAAAATTATATATGAGCCAAACCAATTTGAAGCTTTGATTGATTGAACGATTTGATCTTCCCCGTTAATTTTTAAAGAAAAATTTTGCCAGTCGTTTTCGGCAATAAGTTTGTAAATATCTTGACTCTGTGAAGCGACTTCGGCTTTTTGTTGCAAGGTATTGAGAGCATTCTGAACTTTGTCGCTAATGGCCACAAGTGAGGAAAGCTTTTCGTCAAACAAACCAAGCGACAAAGTTGTCTCTTTTGTCTCGACCAATTCTTGATATTGTTTTTGTGAAAGCCAAATGAGCGAGTTGTCGTCAAAGACTTGGCCGCCTTCGGACCAGTAAGCCGGTAGAAAAATCTTTTGCGAGGTATCTAAAGCCACAGTCGAATAATTACCGGAACGTGTAACTGTTTCGTAAACCGCTTCTGGTTCTGAAGTCGTGTCGCCGATGGGGTGATCGGTTGCTGTGTAGAGCTCGCGAGCAGTCAAGGAATCCGCGGTCTCTTGCTGGGAAGAACTGGACCAGGAAAAAGCCGCGGCATTGCCAGACGACCAGGAATCGATAGTTATTTGATACTCGGCCAAACCATCACCGGAAAAAGTTTCGGCAAAGATTCCACCTAACCCAAAAACAGTTTGTCTTAGGACAAGTGTGGAACCGGTCGAAAAATCCAAATCTTCGGCTTGAGTTTTTGGATCTTCGGTAGTTGAATCAGAACAACCAAAACCAAAGACTAAAAGAAGCAAAATCGATAAAAACAAAAGTCTTTTCATAACAATACCATTCTAACAGATTGGCGAAGCTTGACCAGAGCAGTTTTTTTGTGACATACTAACGATCGTTTGCGACTGCAAACTTTCTTGTTCCTTCCCCCCTCTCCACTCCCACGGAGAAAAACGTTGCCGCAGGACGATATTGTTGAAGCTGTTCTTCATCGTTACACCCTAACCATTTACAGCTGTCCACAGCAGGAGAAACAAGTTCATGGACTAACTGGTCGAAACGGACCAGCCATCTCTACACTCACAAAAGCTTATTGTCGTCTGGAAGGCGACGCTTTGGTGATTGGCATACATGTTCTTGACAAAGTAGAGGACAAACCCAGACTCTGGGAATCTTTCCAAACGCGCAGCTTGCGTGCGGCTGTTCAAGCCCTGCTTATTCTACACTTCGCACAGGAGATCAGCCCCAGAACACCAAACGACATCCTGGCCAGGTTAGGAACCAAAGGAGAAAGAAGTCGGAAAATCCTGGAAGATCTTCTCCTGGCTCCGGGCCGGCTGGAAAAAATCAGGAACATCTGCCCGCCTGACGCGGAAAGAGTTCTGATGTTTTGTGAAAAACACGGCGCCACTGCCATTTTCGACTCCAGTCGAGTGAGATATCCGTCGTTCAGCAACGAACAGATGCGAGCCCTGGCCTCGGCTATCAACAGAGCCGATTCCACGCAAGAGATTCTGTTCCGCCTCACCGGAAAAGGAATCGGCTCTTTCACCGTCGATCATTCGGATAAACCGGAATCAACAACGGCCGAAACCGAATTCGTGGAAATTCCAAGGAGAGCCCTCACCGCTCGTCGTTAATGACGGGCGTTTTTTTAACTGGGATTGGTGGAATTTTGGAGGATTGATAGGATTGTGGATTGGGTGGGGTGTAGTATAATGGAAAGGCTATGAATAAAATTTTGGTTGGAAGTTTTTTAATTGCCGTGACCGGACTTTTACTGGCGGCGCGGTTTGGATTTGAGTTTGCTGGGGGCGAAGGGTATGTTGAGGCTTTGCCGGCACAGGTCGAAATAATTTCCGGTTCAGTGACGGTCGAGAGAAGCGGAGTTTCTCGAACGGCTGTTAATGGCGAATCTTTAAAACGCGGCGAGATTATTCGAACCAGTGACACCACTCGAGCAATCATTAAAATCGGGGAAAGAATCTCGATCGTTCTTGACGAACGCACCGATGTTTCAATTGAACAGATCTTGCCTTCTCAGGTAGAAATAAAAATTATCCGCGGACGACTTCTGGCCAAAACCTCCAATGAGACCGAAGAACTTTTGATCTCGACTCCGGTTTCTTTTGGTTCGATAAACTCTGGGATTCTGTCGGTCGTCCGCTACGACTGGCTCGACAAAACCGATTATCTTCCGTTTGGCACCACGGTTTTCGTCAATCAAAAAGATGATTATAAAAACGTCTCGCAAGGCGGCGTCGAGGCTTTAGAAAAAGAACCATTTGGTTTGACAAAAATTGATTTTGATTGGCAGGGTTCGAGTGCAGTGGAGTTTTACGAGTGGGTGTCTGAAATGGGATTTTTGGGATTTTGAAATTAATGGAATTATTGATTAGGTTCGCAAAACCCGCGCCGGTTTAAGGCGCGGGTTTTGTATATGGATTATTTAATGATTCCACCGCCGATCATTTCTTCGTTGTCGTAAAAGACGATTGACTGGCCGGGAGTAACAGCACGTTGCGGCTCGTCGAAGACAATTTCAGCGCCAGATTCGGAGATCGAAACAATCGAACAATCGGCAAGCGGTTGACGATAGCGAATTCGGGCTTGACATTTGTATGGAAACTCGGTCGGTTTTTTAAACCAATTGTCCTGCACCGCGCTCATTTCTTTTTTAAACAAAGCTTGATCAAAATTACTGGAGACAATCAATTCGTTGGTTTCTGGTTTCTTGTCGACGACATAATACGGCGTGCCGCCGCCAAGGTTGAGGCCTTCGCGTTGGCCGATGGTGTAGAACGGTAAACCTTCGTGGGTACCAACAATTTTGCCGGTGTTTGTAACGATATCACCGGGCTTTTTTGGAATTCTTTCTTGAAGAAAATTTTTGATATCGACTTCGCCGACAAAACAAATGCCGACAGAATCTTTTTTCTTGGCCACAGGAAGGCCGAGTTCCTCGGCTTTTTTTCTAACCTCGGTGGCTTTGATCATGTCGCCGATCGGAAAAATAACTCGAGGCAGAATTTCTGGCGGGATAGCCCAAAGAAAGTAGGTTTGGTCTTTTTCAAAATCTGAACCGGCCAAAATCCTTAACCTCTCTTTACCACTCTTAACCTCCTCTTCAACCCGCGCGTAATGACCGGTGGCAATAAAATCGCAACCAAGTTTATCGGCTTCACGGACGAATAAATCGAACTTCACGAACTTGTTACACATGACATCCGGGTTAGGCGTCCGACCGGCTTCGAACTCGCGAAACATGTAGTCAATAACTTTGGCGCGATATTCTTTTTCAAAATCAAAAGTATAAAACGGAATGTCGAGTTTAGCGGCCACGCGCATGGCGTCGCGGCGGTCTTCGCGCCAAGCGCAATCGGACCAATTTTTCATGAAAGCGCCGATAACTTCGTATCCTTGCTCCAACAACAAAGCCGCGGAGACAGCCGAATCGACGCCGCCGGATAAACCGACTAAGACTTTGCCTTTACTTTTCATAAATCTGTATGAGCTTAGTTTAAAATAAGACTCTTGACAAGTCTGGTATTTTGAGTTAGGTTTTAAAGCCAACCTGAGGAGGGAGAATGTCACCCCACCGTCTTCGTGTTCTGGTGATCGATGATGTCCAGTGTGTTCGTTCTGTCATCACCGCCGCTATTCACGCCTATTTTGAAGACGAGATCGAAGTCGAAACGGCCGTAAACCTTGAACAAGCCATGGCTTTTGATCCACTAACCTTCGATCTGGTGTTTGTTGACCTGCTCCTGCCGGGCAATAGAAGCGGGCTGGAGTTTCTCTACTTTTTGCGCCGAAAAAACCTGACGACTCCGTTCGTAATCATGACCGGTTTCACCTCCGATCAGATCTACGAACGGCTCGACAGCGATACTCCCATCGGCCTTTTCGAGATTCTCATCAAACCATTCGGAATTGAAAAGATTCACGATCTGGTTCTCAATCTCGTCAATCTTCCCGCGCTCTGCGACTAGAGCCGGTTTTTTTATAAGAAAAACAACAAAATCACCGCGGCTAAAATAATTCTATAAATTGCAAACCATTTATAACTCGCAGCTTTCATGATTTTCAGAAGAAACTTGATGGCAAAAAAACCTGAAACAAAGGCCGCTGCAAAAGCGACGGTTAAAGACAACCAATCGACTGATTCGCCGCCGTAAATAATTTTTAACAACGAATAACCTCCGGCCGCGGCGATCGCCGGAATGCCTAGAAGAAAAGAAAAACGCGCCGCGGCTTCTCTGCTTAATCCGCCGAATAGTCCGGCGGTAATGGTAATGCCCGAACGCGAGGTGCCGGGAATAAAAGCAATAATTTGCGATAAACAAATTATTACTGTTCGCTTCCAGCCAATTTTTTCCAAATGATCTTCGGCTTGTTTTTTTGTCCAAGCATCGGCGATCCACAAAATCACGCCCCAAAAAGCCAGCGAGGCGGCCACAACTAATGGCGAACGAAAAACTGTCTCAAACCAATCATTAAAGAAAAAACCTACCGCTAAAACCGGCACGGTCGCGGTCAGAATCAACCAACCGAGCCGGCCATTTTCGTTTCGCTTAAAAACTCCGAGTGTGATTGTTTTAACATCGACCCAAAGAGCGACAATCACGGCGGCTAGAGTGGCGAGGTGAATTGTCGCGTCAAAAGCCAAACCCTGCTCGGCCCAGCCAAAGAGCTTTGGGATTAAGATGAGATGGCCTGAGCTAGAGATCGGTAGGAATTCGGTTAGACCTTGAATTAGGCCGAGAATGAATGGTTGAATGGGCATAAATTGCTTTATGAGACCTCTTCAAAATATTTATTAAAACAATCATTGCAATAAACAGTTTTTTCTGGAAAGGTTCTATTGATCGAAACGATCATCTTCTTGCCGCACTTGGCGCAAATTTTTTCCTCAAAAACCGCGCTGTTGGCTTCTTGAATCATCTCGGCGACGCGGCGAATGAAGTGTTTATTCGGCGGAGCGATGCGCAAACTTTTATATAGAGCAATTTCCGGTTTCAGAAAAGTAAAATAGCGACCAAGTTGTTCATCGCGAATCGGCACACCACACCAACCGTCGTCGATCTCATCGATGGCATCTGGAATCTCGCTCGACGAGCGAGCTTTCGAGGTGTCGACCTTCCCTTCACCGATAGCATCGGCCGAAGCCGGATCGTAAATGGACGCGCCGAGTTGTTTGGCCTCGGTCTCGCCAGAGAGCCAATACATCGCCGAAGCCGACTGCAAGAAATAAACCGGCGAAAAATTGAGTGGAAAAAATTCGCCGTATTCGCTGCGTTCGAGCATGGCCGACTTTAAATCGTCAACTCGCTTCCAATATTCTTCTTCGGAATACGGTTTATTGAAAATGTGAAATTTTTTTCGTTGAAGACCAACGCACCCGAAACAATTCTCGCACTCTTTACATTCGAAACAATATTCAAGATTTTGGCAACGAATAATCGAATATGAAAAACGGCAACCCGAACTTTTTTCGGCAAAAGAACAAGAGTAACACTCAATCGCATCACTCGCGCCGATGAGAAAAGCACTGTCACGAACTTCCATTGCAGTGAAAGCGGCATAATAAAGATTAACCGGCTTCTCAACGCACGCAAAACAAAATCGCGAGTCACGAGCGCCGACTAAATACTCCCCCTCGCAACCTTCGGCATTCCAATTCATATTCTGCGGCCAGACAATTTCTTTGACAAGAAAATCGTAATACTTTTTCTTCCACTCTTCGGCCACCGAACGCTTTCCCAAATCAACGGCCGCTCGGCGTTGTTTGTATTCTTCTTCGTTCAACTGTTCATTAAACCACAAATTTTTCTTGTGCTTGCGAATGGCCGCGCCAAAACAATCAGTGCAATCCGAAGCAATAAAAGCAAAAGCCGAATTGGAAAGCCCACGCAGATCAGAAGCGTACTGCGAACGATGGACATTGAAAGCATCATTAATGTGGTAGCTATCGACTGCTTGCAAAACATTATGAATCTCGGTCGAACGTTCGCACATGGCAGCAAAAAGACTAAAAAAACATTCACGATTTTTTCCACCATCGGCCACAAAGTAACTGTCTATGTCGCCTTTTGAACCCAGGGCCATGGAATGTTCCGGCTCAATGACATTATTGGCGGCCTTAAGCGGAATTTTTTCTTGCAATTTTCGAAATTGGCCGAAAAAAGGTTCGGCTGTATTATAATCGACGCTCTCGGAAGAAAAATCTTTTGTAAGCCACTCTTGATCGGGCAAAACTTTCAGCCCGCTCGAGGGGTGAACATATGACAAAATCGGTTTGTCGGTTTCGGCGTGCTTGTGCCACCACCATTGGAAACCGTTCATGAATCCGCCAAGAATGCGCATTCGCGTCAGCGGAGTTCTGATTGATGGTGGAACATTGAATTTTTTATACCAACCGATTTCTTCGTCGGTCACAAACCACTTCTCGCCTGTGAGCGCGCAGGTGCGCTCGCCTGGCTGAGTGGTGTCGAGGATTTTTTTGACGGCGGAGTCGTAGTTTGGGGTTTTTGACATATTGAGTTGAGCTTGAGAGGCGGGAGAGGCTTGAGAGGCTGGAAGCGGGTTGGGGGGGGACCCAAAAGCCTTTATAGCCTTTCCAGCCTCTCCCGCCTTTCTAGCCTTTCCGACTAGTTAATTATTTTCTTCGAGATATTTTAGATAGCAATTGTGACAATAGATTTTACGATTTTTATAAGTTGGGTTCAGTGCCACTAAAATTTGTTTTTGACAATTATAGCATGTTTGGTCCTCAAATTTTCCAATATTGGCCTCCAAAAAGAGGCTCTGCATTCGAGCAATAAAATGACGTCGTGGTGGACCCAAACGATTTTTTCGATAAAAATCGATTTCCGGTTTGATAAAAGCAAACCGTCTTTTCCAACTAGAATCCCAAAGAGGAATGCCTAGCCATTGTTTTTCGTCCAGATCGTCGATGTTATCTGGAATCAAACTCGTATCCTTCATTTTAGAAACATCCGACAATTCTTCACCCACTGCCCCACTTGACTCTGGTTCAAAATCCAAAGCTCCAAGCTTGAGGCCAAGTTCTTTTGGAGCGCCTAGATATAAAACCGCTCCGGAGTCAGGAAAATAACTGGTGGCCATGCTCATAGGAAAAAACTCTCCGTATTCTCCACGCTCCAACATTTTAGTTTTTAGTTTATCAAGTTTTGGCCAATAATCAACCTCAGGGTATTCTTTATTCAAAAGATGAAATTTTTTCCGATTCAAACCGACACAACCGAAACAATTTTCGCAATTATAACAATCAATACAATACTCAAGATTCTGTGAGGTACTGCAATGATAGGAAAATTTTATGTTTTTTGACTTGAGAGTATTAGTACAAAAAACACAATCGTTAGAGTCAAAAAGACCGGAGCAAAAAGCCGAATCAAAACAATCGCCGCTAGCATAATTGACCCAAAATAAATCACGGGCTGCGCTAGCGTTACCAAAACCAAATTTATTATTGCTAACCTTTGTTAAAAATTCTCCACTGGAATTTTCTGCTTGATCGTTAAAGTTTTCCGGCCAGACCGTTTGATTATTCATCAGGTCAACAAATTTTTTAAAATACTCATCAATTATTGACCGACGACTGAAATCAATGATACTAACACGACTTTCATATTCTTCTTTAGTAAGTTGTTGATTAAAAAAGATGTATTTAGCGTGTCGTTTATTAGTCGCGCCAAAACAATACTGACAATCACGACAGTCAAATAAAAAAGCGCTGTCCAAGCAATCGAAACCCGAACGAACGAACTTACAATTATAAATCCTTTGTGAATACCCGATGTTAAAAGAATTTTTCACCGAAGTACAAACATTAGTCTCGGCTGTTTCTTCAATGTCATAAGATCCTATATTAAAAAACGAATCTTTGGTGGCACAACCCATGTTAAAAAATCCGTTAATATCACCAAAAGAAAATCGCGCGATACTATTCTCGGGTTCCTTGTTATTTTGTTCAGAACGAATCGGCACTGTAAGTTGTAATTCGCGAAGTTGAGGAAAAAATAACGCTTCTGTATTTATTTCCCTGGCTTGGTTACTAAAATCTTTATCAAACCACTCCTTATCTGGCAAAACTTTCAAGCCGGTAGATGGATGAACAAAAGATAAAATTGGTTTACCTGTTTCAGCATGCTTATTCCACCACCATTGAAAAGAAAAAAACCAACTCGAAGTTACCCACCAACGAGTTTGCGGCGAAATCTTGATTGGCGGCACATTAAACTTTTTGTACCAACCGATCTCTTCTTCGGTCATGAGCCACTTCTCACCCGTAAGCGCGCAAACCCGCTCGCCGGGGACGAGTTGGTCGAGGATTTTTTTGATGGCGGCGTCGTAGTTGGGGGTTTTACTCATATTATTTCTTTATTTTTTTGCTTTTCAGCAATTTTTTAACC
>Ga0209417_1004749_pt1 | contig 15848 bp, 12 predicted proteins | sample RifGroF2_FD_184002 | JGI IMG/M metagenome (GOLD analysis project Ga0209417, IMG submission 184002) | Groundwater microbial communities from Rifle, Colorado, USA - Groundwater F2 (SPAdes) (version 2) | ecosystem: Environmental > Aquatic > Deep subsurface > Groundwater | place: Rifle, Colorado... | reverse complement strand
ACTGATTTTATCCAACCTGGAGAAATGCAGCCTGAACGGGATCATAATATGCAGGGAGAAAAAACTTCTGCCGGTGAAGCGTTTGATAAAAAGTTCCGGGTTGCTAACGAGGGTGGTTGGTTTTCATTTGATATGAAAGTTCTTCCGGACAAACCAAACGTTTTAATATGTACATACTGGGGAAGCGATAGAGGCAACCGCGAGTTTGATATTTTAATAGAGGGGAAAACGATCGCAACACAAACTTTGCAAAACAATAAACCGAATGAATTTTTTGATGAGAAATATCCGATTCCGGATGAAATGACAAAGGGAAAAGATAAAGTTACAGTTCAATTTAAAGCGCATCGTGCAAGTACAGCGGGCGGAGTATTTGGTGTTAGAATTATCAGATAAATTGATTTAGCGTTCATGAATAGTAAGTTTATTAAGAAATGAAGGACATTTTTAGGACATTGATTTGTAGGGATTACGATTACGAGTCAAGATCAAAATATTTCTGAAGTAAGTAGAGAATCCCTGACTCTCCGCAAAATGATAAAGGAGCTTCAAAAAAAACTTTATGTGACTAAGAATATCAGAAGATTCAATTAATGAACACCTTTATATCAGGGTAACCCATCAGCTTGAGAATAAAATAGTTGATCGCTGCTTCACCGGGATTATCAGATAAGCAAATAATCTCTGCGTACCTTGGAACACCGGCAGCTTGAAGAACTTTCCAGATTTCTTTCGCAGCTTTAGGTTTACCATCAGCATTAAGCAGATCGGTATAAGGAACATGAACCATTTTCCCATCGGTCTTGGTATCTGAAACTGTTTTGCCTGATTCAATAAAAATTTTTTGATACAATCCGTTAGTACTATTAGGATCGGTAATTAGAATTTCATTCCCGATATTTAACGGATAAACCATTGATGGTATTGACGGTTTTTCTTTCCCATTTTTCGGATCGGTTCCTATTACTTCTTTTTCAAGTTGAGTTCCGCTAAATGCAAACTTTTCGTTAGTGTCGAGAAATATTGAAACTTTCTTCTGTCCTAAATACTCAAGCATCAGGAATGCAAGAGCCGAATGTTCATTTAATCCTTCACCGGAAACAATCACTGCTTCATAAGAAGGATCAATTCCAGCTTGACCAATTAATTCTGCAAGTTTTTCGGGATTCTTAATATTTTTTTTAAAGAGGTCGGTTGAGACGTTCGATGCAAAAGGTATATGTCCTTGTTTGAATGAATCGGCGGAACGTACATCAATTATATTTACTTTCGATACACCGTACATTCTCATCATCTTTCCGCCCCATGTTTTAAGCCAGTTTGTTTCTCTCATCAGGTAAGGTGCATCGTAAGTCCAAACCGGAAGTTCTCTTTCATCAAGTATCCAACCCATCTCAGACTCGCGGAAAAGCTTTACATCTGGGTAATCCAGAATGAACTTAAGAGCAAAAAATGGAACGCTTGCAGCTATGCCGCCGCCACAATAAGTGTAAATCTTTTTCTGATTGGTAATCCCAAAGTAGTTTAGAATTTTTTTTATCTCTTCCGGAGATTTAAAGGTTTTATCGGGATTAAAAAAATCAGCACTGGGCAGCATTATACCATAAGGAATATGGCCTGCACGCTCAAAAAATTGAAATTCACCGAAATGCCAATTTGCATCAAGCGCTTCAATCAGAATATTATCTTTCCGGTCACCGGAAGCTGTAAGGAGTTCCGGAAGTTTCGCTCTTATCTCTTCATTTAACTTATTGATTTTGAAAGATCCTTTTTCATGTGGTGCAGACAGCGTGTTCGTAACAGGTTTTCCGGATTCTTGCCACTTGGTAAATCCGCCGTTCAGAATAAAAAGATTGCTTAATGGAAAACCGCTATAGTAAAGATCGAAGAAAACACGCGTTGCAAGCATCGGTGTACCACGGTCGTAGATAGCGATTTTTTTATCGCTACTTATTCCCCAAGATTGAAAACGTTTTTCGACTTCACTTTTTGATACTTCCTTCACCCCGTAGGACATAAAATCTACATTGATTGCACCGGGAATATGCTGTAACGAGTACTGCTGCGGTTGTGATGCGTCTAGAATCAGAACTTCATGATTCCGCAGATTTTTTTCGAGCCAGTCAACACTTACAAGATTATCTTTTATCAACTCTGTTGAAGAGGATGACTGCGATAATAAAAGAGAGTTGAAGAGAAAAAAATAGAATAAAGAAAGAAGAAGATTTATTTTCTTGTCCTTCTTACTTCTCGTTGAATTTTTATTTGTGATCATGATTTCTACTCCGTTGTATTAGTTAGTTATTTATTTCAACAAAATTTTTTTATTAACAATGTATCCCAGTTGCCGTTCAGTGATTTTCTTATTAAAATAATTTACTTGGACCTTGACTGTAAATATCATTAAAGAAATAAACGATACTTAGAATGAAGGCAATAAATCCCAAAACTATAAATAATTGTTCTAAAGATGTTTCTTGAATCTCTTGTTTGGATCGAGGATCGCAAACTTCGCCGGGACAGTATTGTGCTTTTTCTTTATAAAAGAATGAATAAAATTTACATCCGAGACAAATACCGAATACCGATTCAAAGAATAAAAAAATAAGACATGTAAAACAGATGATTCCGGTTATTGGACTATATCCATTTACGATTACAAGAAGAAGAAACATTATTGATGCAAGAATTACTCCAATTATCCAGGCAAACTTTTTCTGTGCTGCACCAACATATTCCGGAACCTGGTTGCTTACAATCAATCTGCCGATAATTAATGATGGTGAAAATTTAGGATTAACAAAAATGCGTATTATAAAATCAATTAGAAAAATTGTAATGGCATACTTTAGCAGTGTAAAGTTTCCGTTAAAGATGACTACCTGAACAGAGACTAACATAAGTAAGAAAAAAATTCCTGCTGCAGCTCTTATCTCTCGTTCGTTCATAACCGGTATATTGTAACCGGCAACATTTTCTCCAAATTTGAATATTTTATTCATAGCAAATATCTGTCTTTTAATTTTGTCTGTTATTATGACGCAAGAATATGTAAATAAGTAGTGAGCCGAAACCGAATATCTATATACAGCAGGCTATTGTAAACGAATGGGGCAATTATGTCTATCAAATATTCTGGTACTCTTGATCGAAATAATTATATTGACGCATTATAATTTAGCTTGGGAGTTATTTAAGAAGCCGGATGCTTAAAAAAATTATCAATATTAAACGTACACGATTTTATTTATTGACCGGTTCTGCCTATTTGCTGCTCTGGTTATTTGTTGATTTGATGACGCATCCGGATAAATTCCACTTATGGGCGTTAAATGAAGTATGGCGTGCTCTTTATATTGTTCCGGTCATTTATATTTTTTTCGAATTCATTCTTCCGCAGCTTAGCATAAAGAGAATTGTCAGAACTGTTCTCCTTATGGCGCTCCAGTTATTTTTATTCTCTTTCGGACAATATGCATGGAGAGAAATTGGAATCAAATTACACATCCACACGCCATTTGCTTCTTATCAAACATGCGGAGAGGGAGTTGGTGAGCAATTTGGTGCAAGTCTCTTTGCTGTGTTGTTTTTCGGAGTAATAAAACATATATACAATTATATTCTATTAAAGCAATCAGCACAGCGGCTACGGATAGAAAAACAGGAAGCCGAACTCAACTACTTAAAATCCCAAACAAATCCTCATTTCTTATTCAACACATTAAACAATATATACTCGCTATCTAGGGATAAATCAGATTTAGCGCCGGAATCAATTTTGCGACTATCGAAGATTTTACGTTTTATGTTATATGAAACAGGTGGACCTTTCATCGCAATTGAAAAAGAGCTCAAAATCATAAGCGATTATATTGCTCTTGAAAAATTGCGTTATGACGAATCACTGTTGGTTAACTTTAATTATAATATCGAAGATATGAAACAATCGCTCCCTCCGCTTCTTCTTATTCCACTTGTTGAAAATGCATTCAAGCATGGTGTCTCGGAAACCCGAAACAAACCATTTGTTGATATCCATCTTGAGGTGAAGAACCGTCTCCTTACCTTCACTGTAAAAAATTCTGTTGACGGATTGGGTACGGAAGATGGGGTAAAAGAAAATATCGGTTTAACTAACCTAAGGCGACAGCTCGAATTGTTGTATACGGAATATAATCTCAACGTCAAGCATGAAAGTTCTCATTTTTCAGCTCTATTAACTATCAATTTAGCCAGCCATGTCTAAAATCAAATGCATCATAATTGAGGATGAGCCGTTAGCCGTGAAAATTCTAACGGATTATATCTCTCAAGTACCTTTTCTGGAATTACAAAAAACATTTAAAGATGCGTTTTTAGCTACCGACTTTTTAAGAGAGAATCATACCGATCTTATTTTCCTGGATATTCACCTGCCTAAATTAAAGGGGATCGCTTTCTTAAAAACTCTTCCAGATCTACCCGCAGTAATTATGACTACCGCATATCACCAGTATGCTGTAGAAGGATTTAATCTGAATGTAACTGATTACCTGCTTAAACCTTTCGACTTTGAGAGATTCCTAATAGCAATCAATAAGGTAAAATTGGCTGCAAAAGAAAAACAATTTTCAAAAGTTGGTGTGGAACCGAGAGATTTTATTTTCCTTACAGTACAGAAAAAGAAAGTAAAGATTATGTTCTCTGATATTGTTTATATAGAAAGTCAAAGAGAGTATGTTAGAATCGTTACTACAAAAAAAGAATTTCTTTCCAAGGTTAGTACAAATGAAATTGAAGCACTTCTACCGAAAAGTCTATTCAAAAGGATTCACCGTTCATTTATTATTTCATTAAATAAGATTGAGTCCTACTCTGCAAAAACAGTTGAGGTTAATGGAGTCTCTATTCCAATCGGACGTGGATACAGCGATGTTATGGAAAAATTGTAATAAGTAAGCTATTTAAGTAACTGCTATTTATGGAAAGAGGGTCCCGCGATGATAACAAACGAATGCTGTTTTCGAGATTTTTTATTGGATCTGTGAGTTTATACATGGTTAAGGAATTTAGTTGGATGATATGAGCTTAGAGGTGAATATGCCAATCTCTAACTCTTGGATCGAAAATGTAACATTTACAAACCAATTAAAAATTGAAAATTATACCTCAGATTATTTTTCTTAATATATATTAGCTTGATTTTTTGTAACTGTCTGATTACTTTATTTTTGAGTTTTAGGTTGTCGTGCTGGTATATAAATAAAAAATGAAGTTTTTTTATTTAAAAATCTGTCTATGTTAGGTTTAAAGAATTAATATGATGACTACACCTCTTTGTAAAAACCCCCTCTCAGCAATTTCATATTCAAACAATTTTTTTGTAACACAAATATAGATCTATTTTCTTTTTCTTTTTTGGCAGCTTATTTACTTTTTCTCCAGAGACAGAAGAAAATTTATTAGGAATATTTTGTTTTAAAGCACAGTATTGACTTTATAAACTCATAGAGGATTTATGAAAAGATTGATAACAATTGTTTTTATATTTATTAGCCTCACATCAAATTCTAATGCTCAAATAAGTATCTCTGTGTACGGTGCTGCTTCAATTCCAACAGGAAGTTTCAGCGATTATTATAATTCCGCTTTTGGGTTTAGGGGAAATATCTTTTATGCTACTAGTGAAAATGCTCAATACTTTCTTCATTCAGGTTTCAATGTTTGGAAATTTAACAATGATAAATTCAATGATTGGTTTCATAATAACGGAGGAGTTGGAACTTTCAGTCTTGACATTCCAATTACAGTTGTTCCTCTGCTTGCTGGAGCCAGATACTAAGTTGATTACAACAGGCGCACAAAGATATTTTTGGAAGCAGCTCACGGGGTTTATTTTATCACATCTAATGCGTCTGGAAAATTTACATATAACGCCGGTACTTACGATGCAGGTAATGAAAAAAATAATTATACGGAATTCACATTACATGTTGGTGGAGGCACTACCATTGCATTAGGTAGTAAGTTTAGCCTGGATGTGGGTGCATACTTTGATATTATAACAAATTCTGAAGCAGCTAAACAGGCAAAGACTAAAAATTCAAAAGATTATTATGATAGTAGTAGAGTCACAACATTAATTTTTTGTGCTGGCTTAAATTATCAGTTTTAAGCAACTGAGTTTAAATTTTTTCATATAGGACAACCAAAATGAAAAACACTATTAAATATCTATGCATAATTGCACTCTCAACAATTTTTTTATTTGCTTCGTGCACAAAAGATTCGGATCAATCAAAAAAAGAAATTGCTTCATATGAAAACGCAAAACTTTACTTATCAGCAAATCAAAAATTCTACATTGCTGAACTTCATGGGAGTTTTCGTCTGATGGGCCAACAATATGGTTCTATGATGAAAGAGCAGATTAAGAAATTTTATGATGATGCCGTTAGCAACTACCTAATGAAGGAAAAGAAGATTAAGTATGATTTAATAAAGTCTGCAGGAAATGGTTACTATAATACTTTACCACAGATGTATAAAGATTTTGTAGATGGTATTGGTGAGACCAATGGGTTGAACAAAGAGCAAACAAATATTGTTGCGGCACTTCCGATTTTATTGGCAATGAGCGGTTGCAGCAGTTTATCTGCGTGGGGTGAATATACCGGCGGCGGTCCGCTAGTCGTTGGCAGAAACTGGGATTTACCTACTCATATGACCAGGTTTTCAAAGTATCTAACCGTTGTGGTCTTCAATCCGGACGGGAGCGGTAACTCTATTGCAAATATAGATTTTGCAGGTTCGTTCTTTTATCAAACGGCAATGAACAATAAAGGAATATTTCTTGAGCTTCAAAATGGGCAAGGTTCAGATACAACTCAATGCGGAGATAGAACTAATGCGAATCATGCGTTATTCAATTTTTTACTTAATAGTTCTTCGATACAGGAAATTGATGCATTGTTTAAATCAACACTTCCCGGCGGAGGAATAATTATGAATGCTTCGTCCCCTTCTGAAACTTACATTTATGAATGGGGAACATCCAGATTAGCGAGACGAAATGGGAAAGGATTGATCTCAGCATCCAATGATTTTATTGATCCATCGTGGACACAATATAAAATTCCGGTTTACAATCAGACTAACGAAGGAATTGGTAAAACTTATACACGCAGAATGAATTTACTTGCACGAGGTGAAGAAAATAAAGGGAAAATTACTCCAGATGTAATGAAGAAAATTTTCGATACAACTATTCCGAATAACGGTGCTACTTTTCCTGATGATGGCTTGCTGAGAACGGTTTACCAGGTTGTAGCTGTACCTGCTCAGTTAAAGATATGGCTTAAAGCACGTAGCTATTCAGATTGGGAAGAAATTGATTTGACAAAATATTTTTCAAAAATAACGGATTCTTCATTTTAGATATTCTAAAATTTTTTCCTTAAAGAGGAGAAAAAATGAAACCCATTATAAAAATTTTAACGCTCATTCTGATTACTACTACTATTTCCTATTCGTGGGATTATAATGAACATAAAGAACTGGGTGATGCTGCTTTTTTAAAAATTATAAAAAAACTTATTGATTCCGGCTATTTTAAAAATCAGTCGGAGGCGCCAGTTTTTCTTGAGAATTATTTTGAAATGAAATACGACTCGCAATTAAAGAATTACTATTTCCTTAATCTCTCACACGAAGACAACATAATTACCTATGGAACTCTCAACGCTCTTTCAGGAGATCATTCTGATAATCCTTTGAACATGAATGAATTTTTACGATACCGCTCTTCTGTATTAAATAGAATTGTAAAATTGCAAAGTGAATACTCATCTAAATACGAGACTGGTGCTGCCAATATGGATGTTCTCAGCAAAGATTTTAAATATCTTTTGCTCGCTCTCACTGATATGTCTCACTTTCATGATTATGGCACACCACTCTTAAAACAACTTTCAGAATTTAATAAAAAACTTATTCTCAAATTACAACGACCATTTTCTGCTGATACTGTAATGAGCGAATTGAAATACACTAATTCAATTAACAAGTATGTATCATTGCATACTTTCGCAATATTTCTAGCTGAAAATGCCGGGACAAGTTTTAGTAAAGAGCCGGAAAGGTCCAGAGAGTTTATGTATTACGCATTAATCTTTAATTCATATGCAGATCATTTTCTCGAAGATATTTTTCCTTCCGGCCATATGGTTGTAAATCGTTCATTGCTAAGCGGTGCAATCAATAACAGAGCCTTGCATGATTTTTATAATGAAGAAGGAGTTAATGTTGCAAATCTAAGAGGGGAAACTTGGAAGCAATACGGCGATGGCTCTTTGAATAGCCGGTTTTCTTATTGGAAGACAAAAGCAAATTTTTCAGATATAACTTACGCTCCTAATTCAGAAGATACTGAAAGAATAATTGATGCAGTTTCAGAATCGATCGGAGATATTTTTTCTGCATTCAAATCAGCTTCTGATGATGCGAACCACAAACCGATTTTCGACAGGATACCCGATGATGAAACAACGGTTGGAAAATTCTTTATCTCCGAATACAAATCACTCGCTTATATTCCTATTCCTTTCAATACAGATGTAGCGGATTTCGAATTTCCGGTTGGTAATCTTGACGAGATAAAGAAAAATACCCAGCTTATTCCAAACTGGAGTTTTGTTAGAAGCCGGGTTGCAAATTCTATTTCACTTGGATTGAGCACGATATCCGGAGATGAGGAATGGCGAGAATACGATTTAAGACTTTCGTTCGGCTCTGCATTTTATTCTTACAATTATAATTTTGATCACACCAAATCATGGACCGTCGATTACTGGTTTGGAACTACAGTATCGTTTGCATTACTAAAAGGATTTGCATCATTTAACGGATATGAACTCAATCGGTGGGCCCACATTCTCAAAGGAGGTATTGCCTATAATTATGATATCTGGGTTTCTGAAAGTAGATTTCTAGGAATATATGGTTATATAGAAGCAGGCTGGTTGCGTGCTCATTCATTTCCTTACCTAGTGACAAATGCTATCGGGCAAAGAGTAGCGGGAGAAATTCCTGGAGAGAATTATTTTTTATTCAGTCCTTCAATTGGTCTTCAACTTGGTTCTTTGATCGGTATTAACTATTACGAATGGCCGGTTTGGTTAAGAGTTCCGATTCAATGGTTGCTGCCATTAAAATTCAGGTATTCAGCCAAAATTATGGCCGACAATGCGCCAGAGTATCAATGGATTTTTGAGCTGGATTTAGTTTTTTAGTCCGGATAATAATTCGTCCAAGTGAAAAATGATGTAATAAGTTCACACTATGTATTAAAAAATTATTGCGGTTAATTTTTATATCTGAGGAGTATAAGATGAAATCTAAAAACTTCTGTAACATATTTTGTTTGTTAATTGTTTTTGCTTTTTCATTAGTTGCTATCTCTTGTCAGGAAGGACTAACAGAACCAACCCACATTGTTTTAACAACAGAAAACTATGAAAAATTACAAGCAGCTGCTGATAAGGTTATGTTTTATACACCAGGATTAGTGGCATATATCTCAGTTGAAGGTGAAGGGGAATTGGTTATTACCCGTGGTGTAAGTAATTTGGTTACAAACGAACCCATGAACATAAATAACTATTTCAGAATAGCAAGCATAACAAAAACATTTACAACTGAAGCGGTTCTGATATTGGCAGATGAAGGCAAAATAGATATTGACAAGTCAATCTCTTTTTACTTACCTGAATATAGAATACCAAGTGGTGATAAAATTACTATTCGAATGTTAGGTAATATGACTAGTGGACTATTTGATTATACCGGAGATGTAAATTTCATGTTGCCATTTTTCCAAAGTTCAGGAGAAAAAATACTTTCTCCTGATTCAATGGTAACCGTGGCGTGTAGACACCCTCTAAATTTTGAACCAGGAACAAAATATCAATATTGCAACACAAATACTGTGATGTTAGGATTGGTTATTAAGAAAGTTACAGGCAATTCTGTCTCACAGGTGTTCACGGAAAAAATATTTCAGCCACTTGGAATGGCAAACACCTACTGGCCTTCCTCACGTTATCTGCCCTATCCATATACTCATGGATATTCCTCGGTATTAGGTTCGTTGATGGATGTAACAAATTGGAGTCCATCACAGGCAGATGCAGCTGGAATGCTGATTTCAAATATTTCTGATTTAAGGATGTGGGTGAAAGAGATATATGATAGGAACTTACTTTCAACTATCACAAAGATTGAACGTTTCAAATGGGTTGATGAACATAATTCTGGAAGTCCCGGACAATATTTTTACGGTTTCGGACTTATGAAGTTCAAAGATTGGATCGGGCATTCCGGCGTAATAGAGGGATATAATTCTCAGATCTATTATAATCCTGTAAAAAAGATATCGATTATTATTAGTACAAATACCCAACAGGGTTACCCGGCGGAAGCGACATTTCATTTCTTTGCTGATGTACTTGCTCCTTAATAATAGAAGATAGAACTTTTTAAGAAAGGATAAAAAATTAAAATAAGTATTTCGGTTTAATTAAGTCTAATATGTTATAAGCGGAATTTTTTGATAAGACAAAGAAATTCATTGAAGGCAAATTGTAAATAACTTATGATATTCCTATAGATCTAATCTAAATTTAAATTCCGAAAAGGGACAATTCATAATCACTCTTATAGTGAACATTTATGACTAAAGAAATGTTATGTGAGTAACACAAGAATTGTTCTATCTAAAATTCATCAATTACACAGTATGAAAGAAGTTTCGCTATGTTAATAGATATAGCTACTGCCTCACCCCCTTATAAAGTCATTCAATCCAGAGCAACGGAAGAGCTAAAAAAAAGAATGGCTGACCGTCCTGCAATAGCAAGGATGATAGATGCTGCTTCAACTCACTCCGGAATTGATACAAGATATTTTGTAGTACCGGACGGCAATGAGTCCTCAGAAGAAAAATTTTACAGCAATGGCGATAATTATATTAAACCCGGTACAAAGCTCAGAATGACGGAGTACGAAAAATGGTCGAAAGAATTAACTGCTGAAGCGGCCCAAAAACTTTTATTGATTAATGAAGTTGACCCGTTAAAAATTAGCAGGATTATTATAATATCATGTACGGGATTTTTCGCTCCCGGGCTGGATTATCATTTAATTAATTCCCTTAATCTGCCGAGAAATGTAAAAAGAACTAATATTGGTTTTATGGGATGTGCGGCATCATTGGTAGGTTTTAATTCAGTCAATGAAGCAATGAACAATATATCAGACGAAGAAGAAACAAATACTCTGTTAGTCTCGGTTGAATTATGCAGTCTTCATTTACAGACTGAGCCAACCAAGGATAATATCCTTGCTAATATGATTTTTGCCGATGGTGCGGCAGCGGCGTTATTTTCTAATTCTCATTCATTAAAATCTAAAACTCAATTAAAAATTATTTCTACTAAATCAATTTTATTTGATGACTCAGCAGAATTTATGGGGTGGAAAATCGGCGATTTCGGTTTTGAAATGATACTATCAACCGAACTTCCTAAAATTATTTTAGAGCAGGCAGTCCCCGCATTGGAAAAAATGTTAGACGACATAGGAATAAAGAAGGAAGAAATTAAACACTGGGCGCTTCACCCCGGAGGCAGGGCAATTTTGGATTCACTTCATAAAGGGTTGGAATTAACCGAGGAAGAAATGAAACCTTCCAGAGATGTACTCAAAAATTTCGGTAACATGTCATCGGCATCTATTCTTTTTGTGTTGAAAGAAATTCTTCAAACTAGAGCTATAAAACAAAACGATCTATGTTGTGCCGTCGCCTTCGGACCGGGACTTACTATGGAAGTTGCTTTGCTGAAAGGCGTTTAATGTTTAATAGCAGAAGCTATCAAAAAGAAATTATGGATGACTTTTCCATAACTGATAACAGAATTAATGCGGCTCTTTTTGAACTTGAAATAATAAATAAATATTTGGGTGGTAGATCAACAAGCAAAAAAGGATTTGAAATAATTTCAAAAGTTATTGGACAAAACAAAAGAATTTCCATACTTGATGTCGGTTCAGGCGGATCAGATAATTTTAAATTTAGCTCTAACGGTACAACAGTTTGTCTAACAAGTCTTGATTTAAACAAAGGGGTTTGCAGATATGTTAAAGAAAATTGTGCAGATGTAAATATTATCTGCGGAGATACTTTTAGTCTTCCGTTCAAGGAATCGAGTTTTGACATTGTTCATGTATCGTTATTCCTCCATCATTTCAGCGAGGAAGAAATAAATAAATTAATGCAGCACTTCATGAATATCTCTCGGTATGGTATAATAGTAAACGATCTTCACCGCTCCTTTTTTGCGTACGCCGGCATTAAACTTCTGACATTCCTATTTTCAAAGAGCAAGATGGTTAAAAACGATGGTCCGCTTTCGGTAAAAAGGGGATTCATTAAAAATGAATTGATGGAAATATTTTTCAATGTAAAGTCTCGTTCAGTTATAATTCAATACCGATGGGCGTTCCGATGGCTTGCTGTTATTATTAAGTAATTTATGGTAGAATACGATGTTGCAATAATTGGAGGGGGACCTGCCGGCTCAACGGCGGCGTTATACCTTTATAACCTTGGATTTAACGTTTGTCTTATCGAGAAGAAAAAATTTCCCCGCGAAACTCTTTGCGGTGAATTTTTATCAAGAGAAGTAATTGACATTCTAAAAAATTTGAATCTCTTTGACGGGTTTTTAAAATTAAATCCTAATCCGATTACCAAATTCAAGTTCTATAACAACAATTCTTTTCTTGAAACAAAGTTAATATTTCCTGCTTATGGAATTAAACGCGGTATATTTGATAATTTTTTGCTTGATACAGTTAAGCAAAAAGGAATTACTGTTTTACAGCCAGGTGAGGTTAAGGAAATTATTCGCGGTAAGGATTTTATTTCTCTTGTTGTTGATAACGGTCAATCTTCACAAACAATATTATGTAGTAAAGTTATTGCCGCTTACGGTAAACAAAATATTCTTGATAAAAAACTTAACCGGAAATTTGTGACTCATAAATCGTCTCTAAACGGAGTAAAGTTTCATGTTGACGAATCCTTGTTTAATTTTTTGGAAAAAGATACTATCCAAATATTTGTTGCGAATGGAATATACTGTGGAGTAAATTCCGTAGGAGAAAATAAAATTACCTTATGTTTTCTTGAAAACCGGCGTGAAGCTCAAGGCAATCCTAAAGATCAAATAAAAAATTTATCGAACGAGAACAAGAATTTCGAACTGCTTTTTGCGAACGGATTTATTAATGAAGTAAATAATGTACCCGTTTATGGTACAGGCAATATTTTCTTAGGGAAGAGAGAATTAACACAGAACGGTATATATTTTATTGGAGATTCTTCAGTTGTCATTGCGCCTCTTGCCGGTGATGGTATAGGAATGGCTATGCAAAGTGCTAAGTTAATTTCAAGAACATTTGAGAAACAAGAATCCGGTAAACTTAGTGATGCACAAACGGAACAGTATTACATACGTGAGTGGAAGAAACTGTTTAAGAGACGAATTTTAATTGCGAAGATGATCCAAAATATTATAATGAATAATCGTTACATGAAAATTGGTTATAGTGTCATAAAAACATTTCCCGGGTTGCTTGAAAATATTATTAATTCAACTAGAGGGAAAAAATTAATTTGACCAGCTTACCCGCCTAAAAATGATTCTGTGATCAAAAATAATACCCTATTCTTAATGCTGTAATAAAACTTTTTCAATATCATCTTTATTGAAAGTATCATTTATCATTTTAAAAAATGTTAAAATGTTTGCTATTGATAAAAATATAATCTTTATAGCAACTGTAAATTTATATTTCCTTTTTAATTTATAAATGAAATGATAGAAATCTTAATAAAAAAAATGCTGTAATGAAAACAAATAAGTTAATTTTTGTTTTATTATTTATTTCACAAATGATTTTAAGCAGCTCTGGATTATATAATGAGCAAATAATAAAAAGTGAAATAACAAAAGAATTTTGCTGCAAGAAAGATGATAAGGATGTTTACGTTTTTGCTCTTAAAAATGCTAACGGAATTATCGGGAAAATTTCTAATTACGGCGGGATAATTTTATCTTTATACATACCGGATAAGAATGGAAATTTTGATAACGTGGTTTTAGGTCTTGATAATATTGGTAAATATTTAGACGAGAACTATGTTAGAAGCAATCCTCACTTTGGTGCATTAATCGGTCGTTATGCAAACAGAATAGCAAACGCAAAATTTAAATTGGATAGCGTTGAATATTCTTTGACCATCAATAGCCGAAACAAACACCACATTCATGGCGGGAAAATTAGTTTTGATAAGATTGTATGGAACGCCGATACCGAAATAACTAATGATGGACCTTCTTTAAAATTATCGCATGTTAGTCCAGATGGTAATGAGGGATTTCCCGGCAATCTTAGCGTTACAGTAATTTATACTTTGACAAATGATAATGCACTTAAAATTGATTATTACGCCGGAACAGATAAACCGACAGTTGTAAATTTTACCAATCATTGTTATTTCAACTTAGCAGGCGAGGGCAGCGGCAATGTTCTAGATCATCAAATAATGATCAATGCGGATAAATATACCCCTGCAGATAATGAGTCTATTCCAACCGGAGAAATAAAAGATGTTGAGGGAAGGGTATCAGATTTTCGAAAATCTGATACCCTTTCATCTAAAATGAAAATTTTGCCGCGTGGATATGATATTAATTATGTCCTCAATCACTCGTTGAACAAACTTGATTTAGCAGCAAAGGTTTATGAACAGACTAGCGGAAGGATATTGGAAACATTTACAACGGAACCGGGAATGCAATTCTTTACTGCAAACGGTCTTAACGGAACTTACACAGGACCAAGCGGAAAGAAGTATGAGAGATATTATGGTTTCTGTTTGGAGACCGAGCATTTTCCTAATTCGCCGAACGAACCGTATTTTCCGACTACTGTTCTAAGACCAAATGAAAAATATCAAATAGACCGATCAATTATTTATGAGTTATAATTAATATGCCAACAAAATTATTTGCATTAAAATTTGTTGATTTACCCGGAATTGAAAAGATACATTTATAAAATGTTTTCTTAATACATAAAAAACAATAATAGGGAAAATCAAATGCTAAGAGACCTTACAACATACCGTTTAGCAAAATCCGTTTTTATTTTGACTTTAATTTTTATTGTATTTACTCCCGTGATAATTAGATCTCAATTAAGTAAAGATGATCTTGGAAAAGCGATCAGTATTGAAAAATTACAGCATCCGTATTTGTATTTTACAAATGAAGAAAAACCTCTCCTTTTAGAAAGAATCAAAACCGAAGAGCAATACAAAAATATTTGGAATGCGTTGCTTGCCGAAGGGCACCGTTTCGTAAAGATGCCTTTTGAAAAGAAAGCTTTGATTGAACCGGAACATCCCAGGTATGAAACGGACGGAGATGAAGTTTCCTATGCATCGGAAATAATGCGAGGCGCAACTACATTATCGTTTCTCTACCAGATGACGGGTAATGTTGAATATGCAAAGCGGGGTATTGAATTTGCAATTGCGATTGTTGATTTACCCGAATGGGTAAACGGCGCTCATAGATTTGATATTATTTATCCGCGTGTTTGGCCATGGAATGTTCCTGATGATCAGGTCTGTTTTTCATTTGATATTACCTCTGCTGCAAAAGCAAGAACTCTTGCAATAGTTTATGATTGGTTGTATCCCGCACTCACGCTTCAGGAGCGAGACAAAATAAGAAACGGAC
>Ga0209417_1004744_pt1 | contig 15874 bp, 8 predicted proteins | sample RifGroF2_FD_184002 | JGI IMG/M metagenome (GOLD analysis project Ga0209417, IMG submission 184002) | Groundwater microbial communities from Rifle, Colorado, USA - Groundwater F2 (SPAdes) (version 2) | ecosystem: Environmental > Aquatic > Deep subsurface > Groundwater | place: Rifle, Colorado... | reverse complement strand
CGTAATAACAGGTATCATTAGTATCGGATTGTGGAGACAACATGAAATACACTGAATCACCACTTTCGGTGCCGCTGTCCCAGTCGCCCTGGCCTAAAGTTACCGCATCTTGATTACCTTGTTGTATTACATATGTGCAAGTTTCATTTCCGCAGTTCAGCGTCATTTGACAATGGATCCAGGTATCAAATTCTATAGAAACACCACTGTCAATATATGTATCATTGTCACGGTAATACCACTTATCATTGGAATTAGCAAACAAAGCTGCCGGAAAAGGCCCGCTACTTATCTCTGCCATGACAACCACCATTGATGTGGCGGCAGGAACGTAGATGTCAAAATCCACTGTTACGATATCGTTGGGATCAAGTGTAAGCTTTGCTGTGGATCCAGAGGAAAGAGTAGCAGCACTAGAACAACGCGAACCGGAAAGACTCTGGCTTCCTACTCCAAGCGAGTAGTTTGTATCTATATGATACTTGTTGGCATCGTCAACATTGCTTACAGTCCAGGCGGCTCCCTGTTCTGGAGATTCAGTGTGGATGGTTGCATCGACAGCATGAGCCTCAAAATTATCCCGGAGGTAGATAGATGAACGACGGCTTGTAAAGGGAGACACGTTTGGCTCGCCATAAGTTATTTCGATGTTATCATAGTAGCATGTGTTCGAGGTTCCAGGTTGTGCACTCATCAAAAGATATACAGAGTCCCCGGCCAAAGTATCGTTGGGCCATGCGCCTGTACCAATATGTGTGGGCATGCAACCAACTGGTTGAACATAAATTTCATAGCTTTGGGTGGTGCAATCCAATACCATTTGTACATGCGTCCAGTTGTCGACATCGATGGAGACATTACTATTGGTATAGTTATATCCACTGCCATCATGGTAGTACCAATAGCCATTTGAATTAGCAAATACAAGAGCCGTATAAGGTCCTGTGTCGGATTCACATAAACCCAGAATCGTAGAAGCGCCAGAGACAACATAAACGTCATAGTCCACGGTGATTTTGCGAGCAATATTGAGGGGCAGTTTCGAAGTATCTCCAGAATATGCTAGTGCGGCACCTTCAGACGGTCTTTTGAAAGCAAGGCATTTGTATCCTTCGGCAAAGGATAAATCATTTTCAACATAGACATTGCTAGCGTTTTCTGTTGGTGTAACCTTCCATGTGGCACCTACATTGGGTTCGGCAAGGTGAATTGTCGCTCCAACTGTTTGCGACTCAAAATCATCCCGCATATAAATATTTGAGAATTTGTCCTCGAAAACTATATCCGGGTACCATTTTACATTAACATCGTCGATATAGATAACACTTGATGCATTATCCTGCGTAGAAAAACTTAACCAGTTGAACTGGTTATAGGGATTGATACCAGAGTAATCTATATTGGCGCAGATTGTGCTTGAGTCGGCATAGGCTGAATAAGTTTCGTTATCTATATCTACAACTATTCTGAGTTTAGTCCATGTTGCGTTTGTTATCTGACAACCGCTTTGATACCAGCTTGCTCCTCCAGCATTGTTGTAACGGTAATATACGCTACCAGTTGCTGGTATATATAATCCTATTCCATACTGGGATGTTAGATCGTTTTGAAAACCAATTGCACAAGAACTATTATTGTCAGGACGGTATAACCAAAATTCAAAAGTACACGTACCATTTGAGATCGGCATCTCTGACCAAAGGCTCTTCGATCCGCCAAGAATGCTGTAATGACGAGCCGTTACATAAGAGTTAGCGGGGGCATTTGGATCGCGACTTATTTTAAGTGCCTTGCCGGTGGTACCATGCTTGATGGTGCTTTGCATAAATGGCTTAAGGTCATTTCCGTCACCCAGTGTCTCCCAAATGCCGAGACATGTTTGCAGTGTCGGATCGTAGAAGCCGTTACCCAAACCGCCGCTGTAGACATTGATGTTGTTAAAATCCTGGTCAAAAAACATTACGTAGCCGAGTTCATTGGCGTCATCCTTGAGTTGCTCCCATCGCTGATGCCAGGCAAGGTCGAAAAGATCGTAAGTAATATCGGTTCTCCAGCCATCGTAGTCGGTCAAAGGGTCTTCTCTGTAGAGATAACTTCCACCGGCTTTAACCAGCCTTATGTCAGGATTATCGCTATTATCAATATAATCCCGAAATGTCGATATTGGCAGTATGCCGATACCTTGATTTATATTTGTCAGGTAATCTTTTGTCGCTGAATATGGATCAGTGTCGGCTTCAAGCGGTATAGGGAGAACTATCTCATTGACTAATCCTTCATCTACCCATGTACGCCAGTCAAGTTTACAGTTGCCTAAACATGGCCCGACATAATCTCCACCAGGTATCCCAACTGCTATTTCAATATTAGGGTCTATTGTGTCAAGTTCATCACGAAGATCGCGAAAGAATTCTGTCAGGTAGTAGCCTCGCATATTGTGCCAGTTTTGAACCATGGTATTACACGGATCAAAACTAGTGCTATAACAGTCAAAATTAGGGTCTGTGAGTATATTGACGTCATAGACATTTTTCATAGCGTTAACAAGTATCGGGCTAAAACCATACTGATCGGCATGATTGGGATCTTTCTGCATCTGGTTAGCTTCACTTCGCATGTCTGCATAAATCTTTTTTGCTCCATATTGTTGAGCGAAGTAAGAGAATTGAGAGACCTTATTGGCTCTAGCTTCTGAATATGTGTATTCGCAGACACTGTATTGTATGTTGCCGGCTCTATCCACTGTTAATACATACGGATTGTCATGCACAAATTTTAATTCTGCCGGCCAAATAGTTTTACCATCAGAGTTGGGTATATTTGGTGGTGCGCCATCCGCGTACACATTTGGATACCAACACCAGAAATCAAGGTCTTCAGCCTCGGCCGCCTGACGGGCTGTACTTAATTAAGTTGAAAGAATCGTTAACTTTTTCCCCTGCCCGTACTTGTAGTCTGGTGCCAACGGACATCTCGTCATTATTCCATATTACATCGTTAGGGTCAAGATGGCTGTAATCAGCACGAAAGTATACACCTGTATATCCTCTGCCCTTGAGTCGCTTCATCATCGTGGTGATACCTTCATTGGAATCAAAAGCTGAATCTGTACCGGGGCCGTATATAAAAACATAATCTCCCCAGCTTATCTCTGCATTATTGACACTGGTTGCATGTACGAAATAACTATTTTCTAAAAATAGCATCCCTAAAGCAAGCCTCAGAATTATTTTTTTCCACATTGTGGTTTTCCTTTCCTATCTCATAATTTTGAAGAAACCCTAGTAAATTAATTCTTGAGGATGGAATTCCAGTTAAGGTGGATAATCATTGATATGCAAACCGTACAAAGTGGAGTTAAATGTTTCACAGCTGCCGAGCAACTTGTAGCGATTAGCAACAGACCTTAAAAAGGTTCTGTTTGCTGACGGCATAATTGCACTCTTTTTAAAATTTTAAATAAATAAAATCAATATCGACCTTCTTTGAATCCGATATTTAAAAATGCAAGCAGGTTATCGCGGTGCAGATCGGTAATAGTTGGCGTAATGCTTGCTTCGGCGCTTGGCGAGAGCATAACCGGCCGCCATGTTTGGCGTTTGTTATACAGCACCTGACTCTGATTTTTGATGAATCAAGATACCTCGAAAAACATGCAATTGCTGACGGCATACTTGCACTTTTTTAAAGCTTGAAAAGTTTTATTGCATTTTCACGGGCAATCTTGTTGAAGACCTGTTCACTTATTTTCTTTGCAGCACGCCATTCGAGAAGAAGATTGACAAGTGGAAATGGCATATTAAAGGCGCAGAGATCTGTGCCGAACATCAGTCGATCCTGAAACTCAATTAGAAATTTTACTCCGTATTCGGGATCGCGAGCCAATGCGTTGCAAGGGGATCCATCTGATAGGTCCCCATATAAATTGGGGTATCGGCGGAAAAGCTTAGGCACGACTCCTTCTTCTTTTACAGGTCCTATCGGGGGTTGCCAACCAACCTGTCTGCCATCTGGGCGAAAAACCGTTTTCCTCTGTGCAGGTGTTTCCAGTCGGCCTATTTCCGCCCAAAACACAGGGCCGTGGCCGAGCATAATAAGATTCGGGAATCTTTGAAGGGTATGTTCCAGTTGAGGTAATCCGGGATCGTCATACAAACCGAAATCGCCGCCAATTTGATCTGAACCGTCACATATTACTGGAAGCCCCACATCCTGAGCATGCTTGAATAGGTTTTGAACCATGGGATGCATCATGGGAAAATTCAGCATTACCTCACCGAGGCCTTTGCATCCCTGATCACGATAGTATCGCAGCAGGCGATCAAGCGGTGCATCCACTGAATTGGTTATGGCACGAGGATCGATATTGCAGAAAGGAACAAAGCGGTCTGGATATTTTTGAGCCATTTCAAGAATATCTTCGTTTGCCTGCGGAAGATATATCTCAGGACTTACAATCGGTAGTAAAAATCCTTTCTCAATACCGACCTGATCATAACGCTCAAGTACCTGTTCGGCTGTGCAGAATTGAACCAATATGGGTGGGTGTTTTCGGTACGCATGCGCGTGAATGTCAATGAACATCACTATTTTCCTTTAAGTTTTTAATAAAAATGTAACAAGAGATCAATCTTGAAATTCTTCAGCAATTTCCGATGCTATAGTCGCCCAACTATTTAATCGGCCAGGATCATAACGAATCGTACTTACATCACTAAGTATGATTTCGAGGGGGCAATTGTGTTTTTTGATCGAGCTTATACCCTTGCGTAAATAGTCAGTAATTTCCTTTTCATCCCATTGTTCAGCAGCAAAAAAGGATGGGTTAGGTTTCCATGAAAAAACGAATTGAGTCCCTATGTTTGTGGCACCCTTATCAATATCAGCCCAGGCACTCATAGAAATTTTCCGGAGGTTTGGTATTTCGCGCAATATGTCAACTTTCAAATGAAGCGGTTCACAGCAGCCATAATAGGTCAAGCCAAATTTCTTAAGCCATGGTATTTCATATTCCAGAGCAAATTCACGATGCATCTCTGGCGAAACACTGGAAAATATTTGGGCGGCGGCACTTCCCCACAGGTCGCACGTCCTAATGTGTGATGGGTCGAAATCTTTTTGAGGCAGTTTATTTGTGTATGCAGGGCCGCCTGTACCGCTTCCGGGACACCAATTCAGGTTGTTAAGCGCAAGAAGGCCTTGTGATTGATATTGTTCAAGTATGCCGGACCATGCGTTTACAAGCCTTTCCATAGCCATCTTTAAAAGCTCAGGACGAAATGCCAGATCCATCAGAATTTCTTGTGCCCCATACCAGGTAGTCAAAAGATCCCATGGTGCAAACCATATTCCTGGTTGTCCACGCTTAACTACATTCAAAATTCCATTAAAAAGATCGGTAAGCACATTAAAATTGTTTTCAGTTCCAATTCGGTCATAGTAAACCTGTGGCGTTTTTATTTTTTCTATATCTTTTTCTGAATTGATTAAACGGACATAGGCATGAGACGCTACTTCGCTGCTATTGTTGTTAAATATTTTATTGCCTTGTTCTTCTAAGCCAAAGCTGTCCACTTTGATCATAAGCGGACAAAAAAATGTGGAATCGATTACCATGTCACAGCGAAAATTGTGCCATTGATAAATCTGCTTTCTGAGTTCTAATTCCAAGCAGCGGCAAAATTGCGTATCGCAAAGAAGCTCTTTTTCTATACCTATTTCATTCCATGGCACCTGCCCATGCATTGGATTAATCCAGACGAGTGGTCTGACCTTTTCAAGATTGTTGAGCTTTGTCCAAAGTGCAATTTTTTCTTTTTGAGCATCCATGGCTGCAATCTCAGCGATTTCAGTAGCTATTTTTCGGAGAATCTGACGATCTTTGCTGCTTATTTTAATCTGCTCTGCACTGGTTGACATTTTTTATAAAATCTCTAAATTACATGATTATTAATAAAATACTATTTCATCTCAGTTACTGAGGCGACGCGGGTATTTGCGAAAAGCGTCTTCGGCTTGTTCCTGAGTAGTAAGAGGAAATTTCCAATCAGGCAACTGTTTAACATATAAAACTTCCCATGCGCGTTCCGCCAGAGCAATATCTTTACTCTGGCTTAACAGGTTTTGCAGAAAGTCGGGACCTTGCGGCTCAATTCTATTTAACGCATCTCCAAGACACCGCCAACCCCAATTTTTATCTTTTCCAGTGTAACTGCTGTTGTACATGGAAAATCTCTGCTCAAGACGAACAAGTATTTTCTCTCGGAGTTCTTGGGAAAAAGTTTTATCAGACTGGATTAAAGACGAGAGCTTTAATGCCGCCATGTCCCGAACCGTCGGATGTGAATCATTTAATGACTCATATAAAGCATTGGACGACTCAGTAGAGGCGAATTCGCCAAGAACTTTAACAACTGCCCAGCGTACCTTTTCCGATGGGTCGTTCGTAAGTTTAAGCAAAGCATTTAATAATTCAGGGCTAATGTTTGCTCCAGAAAGTGCATTAGCAACCACGGAACGTACTTCACAATTTTTATGTTGCAAGCCTTGAATCAGGTCTTTATCCTGCTTTTCTGCTAGGGTAGCAAGTCCAAGTTGAGCGGCAAAATTCATCATAGCGTTATTATGTTTGTCAAGGCAGTCATAGATTTTATCAATTGAAGCAGATGGAATATTGGGCTCTTTTGCCAGCGTGTTTAAGGCATAACAGCGTACTGTGTTTTCAGGGTCTTTCATCGCTTGCTCAAGTGCCGCAATGACGTTAGGGCCACCTGCTTTAATCGCAGCAAGAGCCGCTATCGCCCGGCGTCTCACCATTACATGTTTGTCTTTAGTAGCAATGATAAGTTTTTGCAGGTCTGGTTCAGTTGTGCCATCGGCCATTTGTTGGATTACTGTCAGTCTGGCGATAAAATCATCACTTTCCAAAGCCGATACGGGCTGTTTTTCAAGATAGCCATATTCGAGTTCCTTGTTACCGCCGTCTAGTACACGTATGACTCCCTGCTCAGAAAAATATTTTTTTTCTTCTGGAAATGGGGAACTATGCAAAGTAGAAATATTACAGTCCGTGCCTTTGGTACGAGTTAATACTTGATCGATAAGGGGATATACATTACCACCGCAATAGACCATTATTTCATCCACAATTCCCTGGTCGATGTAACTTTGCCAATCAACATCAACATTGCCACTGCACATAACGGAGGTGTCAGCCAGCCATCGCTGTGGTTTGTTGGGTTCAGCGGGATTTAAAAAGATGCCCAGCTTGACCTTGTGTGGTTTTAGAGCCGCTTTTAACTCGCGGAAGTATTGCGTCAAGTATTCTCCCCTGAGTTTTGCCAGAGCCTGTTTGTCGTATGCCTCGGTCCGTATGTCAACGCCATATCGCTTTTTAAATTCATTAACGACTGGTTCATTAAAACCAAATTCCTCATCATATCTTGTGTCCATCTGTTCAACATAAGTATGTAATATTAAGCCGTCATATTTGGCACTAGTCGCGAGTTTAACCTGCATTTCAATAAGGGCCTTGCGCGCTTCTGGGTAGGCAAAGCATATTGGACCACTCATTCGTCTTATCCCGAAACGATCTACTGGAATCCATTCGGGATGTTGCAGTCGAATAAATGATTCCACTGGCGAGGGGCCGTAACCTTTTGCGACATCCACCACCGCCTGTCCTCCATGATCAAACAATGCTGCAACCCCCCAGACGGCCATTCCTCGAGCATGTGCCGCATCAACGCCATAACGATCCAAGCCATAATTCTTATAAAGATATCCAACCCATTTCCAAAGGTCCGCATGGTGAAAGTGCTCAGGCCGCAATTGACTATAATACATGATTTCATGTACCTGTGCAGCCCGCCAATAAATTCTCTTCACGCCGTATACATTCTTCAGTAAGTCGTAAAAACCATCAATTGTATTTACAGAGTCTATTGGCGGACTGAAATATAAAAGATCGTTATCACCGTTACTGATGTAGCAACCAACCACTTCATCCGGCATCGCAGGTGCAACAACACGCTGTCCTGATACAATACTATTGAGCATTAAAGCAAGTGATGTCGAGTAAAAAACAAGTTTAATCACAGCGAACAATTCCTTTCTGATTATCGTTAGAAGAGGCAGGTAGTCCATGAAAGACTAACAATACCTAGAAACACTATTATGGTTCTTGAAATATCCGCGAAAAACATATAAACATGCTACATTGGCAAACTGAGCATGTCAATTGAAATTGAACATCTTTTTGGCATTTTATTTCTTGACAGTTGAAACTAGCATGGTTAGAATACTTAGGTGTTGTCAATACGTGTTTGAAATGAACAACTAATCGGTAGGATTTTAATGACTCAGCAAGCTTTGGAAAAAGAGGCGAATGGTTATCCGCTTTATAAGTCTCTTGAGGCTGTAATTCAAAAAGAGATCAAAAGCGGCAAGCTCAAGCCGGGGCAAAGATTGGAGTCGACAACCATTCTTGCAAAAAAATGGCACGTCAGCCACACGACAGTAGTTAATTCTCTACAAAGGCTTGCTGCTAAAGGCATGGTTACTCGCAAGCCTCGTTCGGGAACGTATGTCAGTACTGATGGTGAATTGATGATTCAGGAAGGCAGCAATACCGCAAAAAGTAATATTGCACTTGTGGGAGCTGATAACCGGTTTCCCGAATTGCTACCAATATTAGAAGGTTTTCAGGACGTTGCTCATGAAAACAAACTTCATATTGTTGTTGGCAATACCAACGGTACGCCGGAACGGTTTGATGAAGTTATTCGACACCAGATTGATAGTAATGCCTATGGTATATTTTTAGGCAAACCTGTGGGGCCAGGTTTGAGTGTCGAGACGATTTGCGACCTTAAAAAAAGTGGAATTCCAGTAGTTCAGCTTTATGAAAGTGATCCAGGAGCAGATTGGCCATCCATCGGGGACAGTACACAGGATAATATTAGATTAGCGGTGCAGCACCTGTACGAATTAGGACGCAAAAAGATCGCATGTGTTGGTTACGTTGTAAATCCTTCTGATCTGCGTGATTATTTCCATATTTTCCACTACCTCTTCATTCAGAATTTGGCAAAAGTGGGCCTGTCATACGATCCCGAGTACCAGTTATCCATTTCTGCGCCGAGAAATTTTGAATCAGCTATGCATAATGGGGTTGACTGGATCGAAAACATAAAACAATGGCTCAGCAAGCATGAAGACATCGACGCAATCTTTTGTTCTTATGATCGTATAGCGTGGGCGGTTTTAAAAGCATTGGAGCAGCAGGGTAAAAGGGTGCCAGAGGATGTCGCAGTGGTTGGCGTTGGCAATTTGAAGCCTTATTACGAGTTTGCGCCATCACTTACTACCATAGATGTGGGCAGCTATCAAGTCGGAGCCGAAGCGTGCAAGCTGCTTATTGCCATGAATAATGGTGAGAAAATGAAGCCTAATCTACATATCACTGTAAAAAGCAAACTGATTTTAGGGCAGTCAACTATGCCAGTGCGTTCTGACAATAAATGAGTAAGAACAAAGTGGTTGAAAATTGGTTTACATTTCAAAATTTGGTTTAAACAGTGTTGTTTAAACAGGTTTTTCATAAATTTTATTTGGAGGAGTGAAAATGAAAGGGGTATTTTTTGTTGCTGTTATGGAGTGCGCATTGCTCATCGTCTCGGCACAGGCGACGGTTGTGTTTCAGGACACATTTGAGAACCACGCTTTAGGCAGTAATCCTGTGCCTGGTGCTGCCGATGTAGGTAGTTGGCAGGGCAGCGGTGGAATTGTGGCTATTCAGAATGCCCACTCTAGCGGCGGTACTCAGGGACTCGGGATCATACGTGAGATATATGGATCATTTCCATCTGTCCTCGCTACAGCCACAGCGGCAGGTAACGCTGAAGCTGGTTGTGATATAATTTTTACGATGGACAGGCTTCAGATCAGTGGTCGGGAAGGTCAACCATCGTGGTATAATACTGCGGGCGTGCTATTCAGCTTTGATAATTCGCTTCCCTTGCAGCTTGGCGCCAGTGTTGGTTTAAACCGTTTTCCGCCGACAAACTACTACACGTACCGCTCGGCTGGTTCGGTTATTACTTCGAATGTATTGGCGATTTGTGATGTATGGACGACGTGGGAAGTAGCTATGCATTTTGTTGCCGGCAGTACAGCTGGCACAGTAACGGGCACTTACGATGTTTTCATAACCAACAAGAGTACCGGTCAGAAGTTTACCATATGTGAAAATATTGGTATAGCTGACAATCTCCCTACAAATGCCGCACTGAGAGCCTGGATATGGACCGATGCAGGGGATGATTATTCGTGGGGCGGAGATGTCTATGGCTACTATGATAATGTAATGATGGAAAAAATTCCTGAGCCGGCAACGATGGCATTGCTAGGCATTGGCGCGATTGGATTAATCAGACGTAAAGCATGCTAAGAGGACACGAAATGGTTTGCTTCCGGGCGGATGATAAGAGTCCGCCTGGAGGTCAGACCTGGAACAAACGCTGGCTTGGGGTGTTGGCGTGAACTAGTTTAAAAACGGAAATATGCAAATTTTATTACGGCAAATTCAGTAAGGGATGAATTATGAAAATATTAGTTGGTTATTTAAGCGTATTAATGTTTTGCTGTTGCAGCGGGCTGGTCAGCGGTGAACAAACTATTAATGTACCATTATTTGAGGACGGATTTGAAACACATGACTGCGGCGATCCTATCGATTATTTCTCTGGAACAACAGGCAAACAATGGCAACATATAGGGTCTGATTTTGATTACCATACGGTTGATTGCACATTCGCATGTACAGGAAACGCCTCACTTAAAACACAGCGGATAGTTTACGGCTATTCAGAGGGAATTACCTGGCCTTATGGCTATGCCATGAAGGGAATGACGACAGTTTTTGAGCATGATGTTTTTATCACAAAGGCAACTGGAGACCCTAACTGGGGAGGTGGTGGTTTTTCAGCGGATGTAGGCGCAGGTACAGCCCCCATGACATGGTATGTCTCGAATTATCCTGGCAGCACATGGCTTTACAGGACGGGTTCTGATAATCAATATGTAAACAGCGGAATCGCGGCTCCAAAAGGCAAGTGGGTACATATCAGAGTTGAACTATATGATGATTTGACTTACAGTTTCTGGGTCAAACCTGAAGGTTACGGCGAAACACTTATAGCCAACAAAGTCGCCTGGGCAGGCGGATGGGGACTTGGTCAGGCTTTTCGAGGCGCATACTTTCCAGAGGCAGAGAGTGTTGTTTACTGGGATAATACCGTTCAATATTGGAGAAATACTCATTCGCAAGGTTACCCCAATATAAATGAGACCACGACGAATATAATTGTTGACGGAAACGTGGATTTGGTAAATGAGTGGGCGGGTGCGGCAAAAGTAGCTTCTAAAGCGAGTGGAGAATTGGGTAATTTTATACCATGGGTGGCGGGCGGCAGATCAGTCGGGCTTTCCGACAATACCGCTGTGGATTTTTATATGACCCATGACAGCCAATACTTTTATATATCCGGTATTTCCAATAATATTGGTTCGGGCCAGTTCATCTTGACTGATAACGGTCGATTGGGCATAAGCTTTGTATTTGATTCGCCGAATCACAACAGCTACAGTTTTGAGGCATTTGCCGCAGGCGCTGATCCTTGTTCTAATCCCCAAAGTCTGGCTTTCACAAATTTTAAGGGCTATCCTGCTTTGCCACCTATGAAGGAAGTGATCGATATAAATGACTTTTATCAGGCTGGCGGAAAGTTCTGGTATACTTACAATAGCACCACAAGCGTAATGAATGTTGAGATCAAAGTTCCTTTCATCTGGATGCCTGATTTTCAAGGGATTGAGCCCGGCAAAAAAGTTGAAGTGTTTTTCTTTGTTTGTGAAACGGGACCAGGGAAGCGAGGTACTACGCATCAGATCGGTGAAATGACTCCTTATTTCCCATCGGCAATCAATAATAACGCCAGAACACCAGGGGTTGGTGTGAGTTTTCCCATTTGCGGTGATCCTCAGCATCCATATCCGGCCGGTGATATGAATCAGGATTGTACTGTAAATTTATTTGATCTAGCTATGTTCTCAAGTCACTGGCTTGAATGTGGATTCCCGAATTGCGATTCGCCGGGCACCGGATCGCTCGTTGAGGATGTATTTAGTGATACGTTTGAGAACTACGCTTTAAGCAGCAATCCTGTTCCCGGTGCCGCAGAGATAGGCAGTTGGGCTGGCAGCGGCGGAATTGTAACTGTTCAGAATGCTCACGCCAGTAGCGGTATTAAGGGGCTTGAGATCATACGTGAGATATACGGATCATTTCCAACGGTCATGGCCACGTCCGCCTCTGGCGGAAACGCTGAGGCCGGAAGCGATTTAGTTTTCAGTATGGATAGACTCCAGATCGGCGGCCGGGAAGGACAGCCTTCCTGGTACAATACAGGCGGGGTGCTATTCGGCTTTACTGACGGTGATCCTTTGCAGCTTGGCATCAGCGTCGGAGAAAATCGGTTCCCCCCAACTAATTATTACACATATCGTTCCGGAAGTTCAGTGATCAACTCTGATGTGCTGGCGATTTGCGATGTATGGACGACTTGGGAAGTTGTTATGCATTTTGTTCCCAGTGGTACCCCCGGCATTGTGAGCGGCACGTATGACGTTTACATAACAAATAAGAGCACCGGTCAAAAGTTCACTATCTGCGAAAATATCGCTATGGCACAAAATCTGCCCACTGATTCCGCTCTTAGAGCCTGGATATGGACAGACGCTGGAGATGATTATTCCTGGGGAGGCGATGTGTACGGCTATTATGACAATGTAAAGATTAAAAAATCAACTCCGCTCCAGTGTGGCCAGGATGGATATGTTTCGCCTCCTGGAGATTTCAACACTGACTGCCACGTCAACATATTTGATTTAGCGGAACTTACCGAGAACTGGCTGTTTTCGAGTATTTAGGATGTAGTTTTTAAATTAGCAGATAACTTGTTTTGTGAATGGATGAGATCAAGGCAGACTCGTCTACCAGCGAGTCTGCCTATTATAGAATACCGTGATGAAAGGTGTGACCATGAGAAAGATAGATTTCAAAAAATATTGTGCGGGACGGGGTTTTACGCTTGTGGAACTGCTTGTTGTTATTTCCATAATCGCTCTTTTGCTATCTATATTGATGCCATCACTCCAAAAAGCAAGGGAAAGCGGCAAAACCATTGTATGCAGATCTAATCTGAAGCAGGTATTCATGGCCGCGATTCTATACGGTGAAGACAACGATGGAATAATTCCTCCTCACTTTTTCGCATCAGGCGGCGAGGCTGACGATCACCATATCTGGTCATCAATGATTGCTTCGTATTTAGGCAGCCAGAAAGCGACCAAAGGAGCCAAGAGCGGATGGTGGACATCTGAAGGGGAATCTGCACTTAAGTTATTGAAGTGTCCTTCTCAGCGAGATAAATTTTATCCTTTGAACTATTACATCAGATATGGGATCAACTCATCCAATTGTTCGTCGTACGATGGTACTTATACTATTCTTACGAAATTGAAATGGGCCAAAATCAGTCGTCCAGGCATCAGGCTCTATATAGCCGATTCAATGGACGCTGGATCCAGCTACATTAAAATAGATTCCAGTATTGCGCGGTTCAGGGCTATTGGTGTGTTCGGCTATATGGGCCATTATATACTTCCATATGAAGACAGACGCGCTGGTTCAATATGGTTGGTATCCGACAGACATAATCGCAGTTCAAACAGCTTGTTCTTGGACGGGCACTCGGAACCCAAAAAGTATGAAGAATTGATGTTCAAAAAATCGGATACAGACAGTGAGCGAAAACAAAAAGAGAAAATGTGGGATTCCAGAAATTAAATTGTAAATCCAGTGGCATTATCTTGATTCCATTAAATTGAGAGTTGTTTGCTTCTTATTTGGAGTGGATTATGAAATTTCGCATGCTAGCGATAACTATATGGGTTATGTTTTTGACGTGCAGCGTTGGCGCGTATGAATATGGCGTTGGTATTAGCAGGGGGGATTCCGTAGTAACTTTTGGCCCGGAAACCGATCCTGCGACTGAGACTCCTGAAAGTATTGCTGTAATGATGAGCCGCTGGGCAGATCATGGGTATAACAGTATCCTCTGGCGGGAAATATCTTGGCTGTTCGGCGCCAAACATCATGCTCATTGGATTATGAATCCATACAGTAGGCCTCTTACCATAGGTCACCATTATGTTATGACAGATGTTGCGCAGGCGTTTGACGGCATAGCGGTCGCCAAAAGCGAAGCGCAAGCTCAAGGTATGGACTTCTGGGTATGGGAGGAGGTATGGAATGACGGTACGCCTTCAGGGCCGGAGCCATATTATTGGCCCTTGGGACTTGATTTTCTGATTAACAATCCACATTACCAGGTCGTTGACCGCAATGGCAATTATCAGTACGGTGTGCGAGAAATGGCCTGGCCACAGGCCAGACAGCAGAAGATCGATGAATTTGTTGAAGTTATCACTGACCATAATGTAAGCCAGCTAATGATCGTCTTAAGAACCGAGATGGCTCTTACAAATCCTGCTCCAAATACCGGTGACACTATGGGGTTCGGTCAACCGGTGGTAGATGATATGATAAGATTGTATGGGGTAAACATCCTAAGTGACCCCCGCTTCGATGTGACCAATCCAAGTTTTAATATTAATGATCCGATGGTGGAGAACTGGAGAGAATTACGAGGAAGCTATTTTACACAGTTCCTCCGCGAGACCAGAAGTGCTATGAATATGATCAATCCTAATATTAAGCTGGGTATATACTGTAACCAGGGAGAATATCTGGGGCCGCCTTTTGGGAATATGAAACAACAATGGCGAACCTGGGTTGATGAGGGATTGATCGATCGTATTTATACGGGTCAGGATATGGGAAGTTGTATCGGAGGTGATTGCGGAACGGGTTATCTAAGCGACAGATTAAAAGGTATTGGTGTGTTGCCTTTTTCAACGTTTAAGGCGTACATTGCCGCTAGCAGCCATCCCGAAATCAAACTGATCAAAGGTGGCTCTGGCTACAGTGCCGACACAGATGGTTCCATGGCCGATACAAGCAGCGAGGATAAAACTTTTGCTGATTCGCAAAGGCAGGCGCAGATCCAGCAGAATTTGAATATATACGGTTTTATCAACTATATAAAACAAGATTTTGATGGTTTTCAAACATATACATACGGCAGAGCAAACGGTGGCTGTGGTGACAGCAGGTATTATCCCAGTCTGAATGCTTCCCCCGGCTGGTGGGAGAGATTCGGCGGAGCGAATGACCCGTACTGCTTTATACAGAATACCATCGTCCACGGTGACTCAGGCAACGCAGCAAAGGTGATGTGCGGCCATGGCGATCTCTCGGCCAGGCGGACCGTCAGCCCCGGCTATTCCGTAGATTTTGCCATGAGTAACGGCTATGCCACATTTGAATCATGGATTTATCGTGACAGCAGGGATAGCGATATCCTAATAAGCTTCAGAAATTTCAACCAGCCTTATAATGAAGTAGTTCTTTGGATACGCTACGCATCTGGCCGAGTGAGTGTAAAATCAACCGAAGGCTGGCGTGACACAGGTTATAATTTGGTTGATAAGAAATGGCATAAACTGTTCCTCAAGCTTAATCTCGACTCAAAACTATATTCGGTCTATACCGGTGACAATGGTGATATAGAGCTTACAACAGGAGCGGCATGGGCGAATACGACCTATTTTGATTATATCGAGTATCATCCGCAGAACACAACCGGCAGCGCAACCTATGTTGATGATGTGGTAATTCGCTGGAACCCGG
>Ga0209417_1004738_pt1 | contig 15885 bp, 12 predicted proteins | sample RifGroF2_FD_184002 | JGI IMG/M metagenome (GOLD analysis project Ga0209417, IMG submission 184002) | Groundwater microbial communities from Rifle, Colorado, USA - Groundwater F2 (SPAdes) (version 2) | ecosystem: Environmental > Aquatic > Deep subsurface > Groundwater | place: Rifle, Colorado... | reverse complement strand
CCAGCTCTTTTGCGTCTTAGTCTTGATTTTATTTGGGGTAAAGATGCAAATTGCCGGGTTGGGGAGCATAGTTAATTTAGGACTGACTATTATTTGGGTTTTAGGTATTACCAATGCCTTTAATCACTTAGATGTAATGGATGGGGTAGCCGCCGGCGTAGCAGTGATTGTAACCGGCGGCCTGGGGGTTATTTGCTTTTTAAACGCGGCTTGGGCTATTGGAAGCCCAACCACGGCCTTCTGGCCAGCGGATATGAATATGTTATTATTGCTTTTGCCTTTAATTGGCGCTACTTTAGGTTTTTTGATCTTTAATTTGCCGCCGGCGAGAGTTTATTTGGGTAATGCCGGCAGTCATTTCCTGGGTTTTATTCTGGCTTCCTCGGCTCTGGCTTTAAGTTACGCCCCTCTGGAAAGGAGAATAGCCCTTTTGAGTCCGGTGCTGGTGTTGGGATTTCCGGTTTTTGATACTGCTTTTGTGATCTGGATGCGGATCTTAAAAAGAAGGTCTGCCTTCAGAAAAAGCGCGGATCATCTGGCTTTACGTTTTTTAAAGAGGGGGAACTCCAAGCCTAAGGCCTTGTTTTATATGCTGTTGTTAACTCTGTTTTTTAGCTTATCCGGCGTCCTGTTAAGCCGGCTGGCTAATCTTCCGGGGTTTATCCTTATGGGCGCGGTGGTTATGGCCGGCCTTCTGGTGGGAGTTAGAATGGCCAAGGTAGCAGTGGATAATTAGGTATATTGCTATGGCTAAAAAAAGAATTATCATTTTAGGTGCCGGGCTCGCTGGCTTAAGCGCGGCCTGGCATCTGCAAAAGCGAGGGGTAGATTGTCAGCTCTTTGAGCGGGAAAAAGAGGTAGGCGGCCTGTGCCGGTCGAAGAAGATCAAGGGCTTTACCTTTGATTATTCCGGGCATCTCCTGCATTTCAGGAGCAATTATGCCTTTAAATTGGTCAAGGATTTATTAGGCGGTAACTTGGTTGAGCATAAGAGAAGCGCCTGGGTTTATTCATACGGGGCATATAACCGTTATCCTTTCCAGGCTAATCTCTACGGCCTGCCGCCGGCTGTGGTTAAGGAGTGTCTTCTGGGTTTTATATCCGCCTCCAAAAATAAACATCCTACAAGCAATAAAAACCGTGATTTCTTAAGCTGGATACAGCAATCATTTGGTCCGGGGATTGCCCGGCATTTTATGATTCCCTATAATACTAAGTTCTGGACTGTCCCTCTAAAAAGGCTTACCTGTGAATGGCTGGATGGCTTCATCCCTGTGCCTTCTTTGAGCGAAGTGGTTAGCGGTTCAGTAAAAGAAAGCCACAGGCAGTTCGGTTATAACAGCCATTTTTGGTATCCTAAAAATGGAGGCATCTCGGAATTGCCGATGGCTATGGCGGCGGATATTAAGAAGATTAATCTCAACTGCGAAGTAACAGAGATAAATCTTGAGAAAAGGCAGATAAGATTAGCCAATGGCCTGAAGGAGAGGTTTGATTATCTTATCTCTACCCTGCCGCTTCCGGAATTGAGGCGGTTTATTACCGGACTGCCGGAGAGTATTGTTTCCGGCTTTAAGAAATTGAAATGGAATTCAATTTTTAATTTGAACTTAGGTCTGGATAGCTCAACAGAGCGTAACCGGCATTGGGTCTATTTTTCCCAGCCGGATTTGTCTTTTTTTAGGGTAGGTTCTTTCCATAATTTTTCATCCCATATGGCGCCTTCTGGCAAGGGTTCTCTTTACGCGGAGGTTTCTTATTCAAAACATAGTCCGCTTGATAGGGCGGGCATAGTTTCACGCATAGAGCGGGATTTAAATAGGGCTGGCATACTCGGAGAAAACAACGCGATATGCCTTCGGGACGCGGTAGATATAAAATACGGCTATCCGATTTATGATATTAATTATAGCGCGGCCAGGCAAGCAATACTTCAATATTTAGGCTCGCGTAACGTAGCTTCCTGCGGCCGTTACGGCTCCTGGCGCTATATGTCAATGGAGGATGTCTTGCTGGAAGGAAAAACGATTTCAGGACAACTGTCTGGTGAAAAATGTGGATAAGCGAAAAAGTCAGAAAGATAATAGCTCAACGCCGGGCTATTAACGGGTTAGTCAAAAAGAACCTAAAAGAAAGATGTTCGGATGCAGGTTTGGGAATTTAATGTACGACCTTTCCGTTGTTATTCTCACCTTTAATAGTGCTGTTTTTATTAAATCTTGCTTAGACTCTTTGTTCAGACAGGATTACCGGGGTTATGAGATTATTATCGTAGATAATGGATCAAGTGATAGCACAATCAATATTATTAACGAAGGATATCCTGGCGGTGCGCTTTTAATAAGAAACGATAGAAATTTCGGCGCATCTAAGGCAAGGAATCAGGGTATTTCCTGTGCCAATGGGAAGTGGGTTTTGACGCTTGATTCTGATGTGGTGTTGGAAGATAATTTTCTTAGTAATACGATGGGTTTCATCCAAAATATCGATGGTGACATAGGTATAGTGCAACCAAAAATTTTAAAAAATGATAAAAAAACCATTTATTCTTATGGTATATATCTTTCTGTTTTAAGGAGATTTTATGATATTGGTAAAGGGCGTTCCGCCGGCAGTGAATTTAATGAATCGTGCTATGTCTTTGGCGCCTGTTGCGCGGCCGCGTTTTATAAGTTGGAAATGTTAGAGCAAATAAAAGAGGCGGCAGAAAAATATTTCGATGAGAGATATTTCTTTATAGCGGAAGATGTGGATTTGGCCTGGCGCGCGCAGAGGAATGGTTGGAAAGCCATGCTTTACCCTGGCGCGCTATGCTATCATGACGGAAATAGTTCAAACTGTGATTTTAGAGAAAGGCAATATTTATCTTTGAGAAACAGGTATTACTTGATATTAAAAAATGAAGGGGCTGCGAATTATATAAAGAAGATCATCCCTTTATTATTTTATGATTTTCCTCGTTTATGTTATTTATTCTTTGCTAATCCGTATATTCGGAAAAATGTATTACGGAAATTATATATATCGTTTTCACGCTTCAAATATAATAATGCGGCAATCTAAGTCCTGCTTAACGGCAATTTTTTATCATTCATGCTTTGGTGGCACTGTAGCGAAGGACTAAAGAGTCATATCTTAATCGCCACACTCTATGGTATATGTCTTTTAAACAATTTAAAGTATGAAAATAGTTAAAGAAAGATTGAAGAGAATTTATGATTATCGTCAGGTTCTATTGACTATGGCTATTAAAGAACTTAAAGTAAAGTATGTAAATTCTATTTTTGGCATTTGTTGGATGGTGATAAATCCTATTTTAATTGTGTTATCAATAACATTCGTTTTTGTTGTTATTTTTCAGACTAAAATAGATAACTTCCCTTTTTTTGTTCTTACGGGAATTTTCCCTTGGATGTTTTTTTCTAATTCGTTGTCTGAGGCAACTTTTTCTATATTAAGTAAGCGGCCTATATTACGCCAATATAATTTGCCGTTAGAAATTATTCCTATGAGTGTAATTTTATCTAATTTCCTAAGTTTTTCTATTCGTTGTCTGAGGCAACTTTTTCTATATTAAGTAAGCGGCCTATATTACGCCAATATAATTTGCCGTTAGAAATTATTCCTATGAGTGTAATTTTATCTAATTTCCTAAGTTTTGCTATTGGCTTGGCAATCATTTATTTATGTATGCTTTTCTTGAATTTTAAGATTATTTTATTGCTTCCTATCTTGATTATTGTTATTATTTTACACCTTTTTTTTACATTGGGACTAGGGCTTATTTTATCTGTGTTGAATATTTTTTATAGAGATGTAGGACGAATCTTAGAAACATTACTCATGTTGTGGTTGTGGGTTACGCCGGTATTCTATTCTCCGGGGATGGTGCCACAAAAATTTCGTCTAATCTTAAATTTTAATCCAATGACATATTATGTTGTTTCTTATAGAGAGATTATTTTTGAAAATAAGCTGCCTGCGTTTTTAACATTCACTGTCACATTCGCCTGGGCACTATTAAGTATAATTTTTGGATTATTAGTTTTTTCCAGATTAGAATTTAGAGTCTTGAAGCGGATATGAAATGGCTATAATTAAGTTTGAGGATGTTTGGGAAATATACACAATGAGATTTACAGTCAACAGTAAATCTCATTGGGAGGACTTTGTTGCTCTAAAAGGCATAAACTTTGAGATAGATAAGGGGGAAGTTGTAGGGATAATTGGAGAAAACGGAGCAGGTAAAACTACGATATTGAAATTAATTGCCGGGATGTTGAAACCTGACCAGGGGAAGGTTGTTGTTCTGGAAAGTGCCTTTGGACTTCTTGAATTAGGAGCTGGTTTTCAACCAGAACTCACAGGCACAGAGAATATTTATTTAAGCGCAGGCTTGTTTGGCTTAACACAAAATAAGATCCAAGAAAAGTACGAACATATCGTAAAATTTGCGGATTTGGGTAAATTTATCAATGCGCCTCTTAAATATTATTCTCAGGGTATGTTTGTGCGCCTTGCTTTTTCTGTTGCTATCAATATGAATCCAGGCATTTTGCTTATTGATGATACCCTGACGGTTGGTGACGCGCATTTTCAAAATAAATGTATTAAGAAAATATTCGAGTTAAAAGAGCAAAATGCAACTATTATAATTGTTACTCATGATGTCAGCATGCTAAATCGTTTCTGTAAACGAGCATTGTTTCTTAGGGAGGGCAGAATAGTTAAAGATGGAGCTGTAGAGAAAGTAATGCTTCTCTATGCTCAGACATCCGGCACGAAAGAGGGGATTGGTATTTTAGAAAATAGCTCACTGCGCGTAGTATTTAATAATGGCAGATTCTTAATATATTGGAATGATAGGCTTCTGACTCCTAATCCTGGCGCATATTCTGTTTTATTTATTAATAATACATATTATAGTTCCCTCAAGGCTGATTGGGAAGTTAAATGTGAAAGTGGAAATAAATTAATCGCCGTTGGTAGATTCCATCAATTAGGATTAATGCAACAGTGGAAAGTTGAAATAGCAGGTAACAATGAAATAGTGTGGCATATTGAAATGGAGACAAATGATTTTCTTGAAATTCAAGAAGGTTTTATAAATTTAATGCTGATTAATGAATACACTCGTTGGGTTACTATTTCATGTGAAGGAGAGTTTCCGCGCATAGATATTAATAACACAAACTGGCAGGTTTTATTGAGCGGCAATCAGTTCCAGAAGTGCATCGGTGCGTATGCTAAAGAAAATAGTGATAACATGATTCCTTTTTTTATTTTTGAACAATTAAGTTCGTCATATAGCCAAGCGCAAGTCTTAAATAGCGATTATCTCACGAATTGCAGAGTGTTGCAATATAAAACTCCAGGTATCCAGAGCTATGATAATCTTCAATCAAATCGTTACGTTTATTTTACCGGAAAGATCGCCATTAATAATGACAATTATATAAAAAGAGTGCGAGAAGATTCCATATTGTCAGTAAATAATTATAGCTTAGTTTTTAATAACGGTTACGGTATGTTGTATTGGCAGGGGATAAATATAACCAAAGCTGCTCACATGGGATCTTCGATGTATGCGAATGGCCGCTGGTATTCTTCTAATTTGGCTAGTTGGCAAATTAAAAGAGAAGATAATAATGTTTTAGTCTTTAGCGGTAGATGGCCTAATCTTCCTGTTGTTCAAATCTGGAGAATTGGAATTAATGGTGATTTTTCTCTTTTCTGGGAAGTTTATTTACACGTTAATAGCGAGGTGAATATTGAAGAGCAGCATATTTGGTTAATGTGTTCTGAATTTTACAAATATTGGTTTTGTGACTATGGTGGCGGCTATTTTCCTGATAACTTTCTTGAAATAGAAGTAGATGTGCTTCAAAAATGCATTCCTGATGGTATTATCGGCCTGCAAAGCATAGATAATAGATTTCCAGCGATATCATTAAAATTTTCCAAAGATCTGAATAATTTTGCCAAAATTTTCAGCACAGATTTTTATAACAGAGCCAGATCATTAAGAATTGACAGGGTAGAGGCAGAAGATAAGATGAGATTCCAGGAAGGTGAATATACCTGTTTTAAAGCGGAGATTTCATTCAATGCTCATAAACAGGAAGATTTGGGAAAGATGTCTTATGAACTTCAAGATGAAAGGCTTAAGTTTATTTTTGATGGAGGCAGGGGGCGATTGTATTGGAATACTATAGAATTAACCAAGAAATTAAGTTTATATTCTTCTTTGCGTTATGAAGGCAAATGGCATGATTCGATTTCATCTGCGAGATGGAAAGTTAAAGAGAATAATGGAAATATAATTGATGTTGTTGGAAAATGGTTCTATTTGCCCATAATTCAGCATTGGCATATTCTTATAAGAAATGAGAATCTTATAGAATTTACTATCACCATGAAAGTCGAGAGTAAATTTTGGGCTGAGCGGCTGCAAACAAATATTATGTTTTCGGAGAAATATGAGCAATGGTTAGCAGGCAATACAAAATCTTTTTTCCCGTCATTTAATGATAATATTGATGATGATTGGGAAGTTTTATGGTCTAACGCAAATCATAAATTGTGTGCAAATGATAATTATGTGGGAGTGTCAAGAGAAAATAAGGGTGATAGTTCTATACCAATCGTAAGATTCTCTCCTGAGTTTACAGAGCCGGGATGGTGCATGAACATTATTAATTCAGATATATACCACAGAGGAAGAGTATTGCAATATCTGCATAAAGAGAAAAGGTTATTTTTACCTGGTGAGTATTTATATTCTAGAGGTAATATTATTTTCGCGGAGGAGCATTGATATGCCAATAGATGTTTCTGTAATTGTTCCTACCAGTGATAGAAAAATAATGCTCGAAAGATGTTTGGGCTCCCTATTGGATCAAACTTATCCGAAAGAAAAAATGGAAATCATCATAGTAGATGATAGGGCGGATGGGAAAATAGCGATAATAAGCGATAATTTAAGAAGTCGGTATCCTAATATTAGATATTTTGCTCAATACAATAAGGGGCCGGCCATCGCAAGAAATTTAGGGATAGGATCTTCGGTGGGTGAAATAATTGCATTTGTTGATGATGACTGCGTTGTAGATAAGACTTGGATAGAGCGGATAGTTGAAGGACATCAAGGAAATCCCGATATAATTGCTATTGGCGGAGATACCATTGTCTATGCCTCAAAGATACCTATTTTAGTTAGTCAATTTTTATCAACTTGCAGTATCGAAACCTTTATAGACAACAAGAAAGAGGTGATATTCTTTCCTACCTGTAATGTTTCATTTAAAAGAGAAATATTTCTCAAGTATAAATTCAATGAACAATTTCCCTTTCCCGGAGGAGAGGATTTAGAATTGTTTTGGTGTCTTTACAAAGACGGATATAGATTCATATGGGACAAGAAAATGAAGGCTATACATTACCGGGATAAAAGTTTATTTAGTTTTCTAAAACAAGCCTATATGTATGGAAGGGGAAATCTCCTGGCGCAACATATTCATAAAGATCATCCGCTCTTAAAGGAATTAAAGGCTGATAAATCCTTGTTTTGGCTCTCTATGGTTATTAATATTGTAAAAATACCGCGTTTTAGCTATATTTTAGGCAATAGACTCTTAAAAGATATGCAGGAGAAAGGCATATCTGTAATTTTATCGGTTTATGCGCACTTTGTTCTCCATAAAGTTTTTTACATAGCGGGCAATATTAGAGAGTTTTTTAGAATAAGAAATGGAATATATGTAAAATCATATGTCCAATCCTAGATTGCTCATAATTGATATCACTCATACGTGTAATCTCTCCTGTAAGATTTGTGATATATGGAAAACAGGAGATAGTGAGTTACCTATGGACATGGCCTATATTAAGAAAGTTCTTAGCCAGGCTAAAAAATTAGCCATAGAAGAAATAGCCCTTTCTGGAGGGGAACCATTATCGAGAAAAGATATTTTCGAAATAGTGAGTTATGCTAGAAAAATAGAAATCAAGAACTTGGGACTCTTAACCAACGGAATACTGGTTGAGGAATATTGGGAAAAATTAAAATCTTATCTTATTGACAATACAATTTCGCTGGTCATCTCTTTAGATTCATTAAAACCGGATATTCATAATTACATAAGAAATTATGACGTATCTTGGCAGAAAACAACAAAAGCATTACGTGCGGTTTCCTTGCTAAAGAAAGTAAATCCTACAATCAATTTTAATGTAATTTCAATAATTGTGAATCAAAATCTGAAAGAATTGCTGTCCATAGCTACTTATGTTAAGTCCTTAGAAGCGAATTCAATACAGTTTCAGCCGTTATTATCCAATAACTTAAATATGTCTGAAAGACGAAAAAACGCGTTTTGGATAACAGAAGATAGATTTTCTTTATTAGATGAATCCATGGATAAGTTGATAGAATTTAAGAAAGAAAATCAGTCATTCGTTAGAAATTCGGTTAATAATTTATCTCTCATAAAAAAATATTATCAAGGTAGCATAAATTCTTCTAACGTAAATTGCGCTTCTGGAGATAAAACAATGTTGATATCCAATCAAGGAATGGCCACTACCTGTTTTGGTCATTACGGTGACATGCTAAAAGAAGATTTGGAAGATATACTTGCGGGTAAAAGTATAATTAATGCCCGCCAGAAAGTAAAAAGATGCGCATGGCCGTGTCTACTCCCATGTTTTTGTGATATGTAAAGCTTAGGGTTGCCCTTAACTTATGTGAATAATGATGAGATTTTTCTATTGATATTTCAGGTATGCGAAGAATCAGACTTGTTATCACTGCTAGCATAATATTTGTTGTTATCATTGAGGTTTGTCTTAGGACCGCGGCTTTTTTTTGTAGTAGGCAATTAGTGACGCAAAAAAACATAGATAATTATATATATTGCTTTGGAGATTCATATACTTATGGGATTGGTAGCGAAAACAAAAAAGGTTACCCTGAACAATTGCAAGAACTTTATGAAAAACGATATCCCAATAAGAATATAAAAATTATCAATTTTGGAGTGCCAGGGTCAAACTCTAAGCAGACATTGAATTATTTCAGACACATTTTGACCCGTTATCCAAGACCGGATTTAGTTATTTTAATGACCGGGATGAATGATTGGTGGAATATTTCTGATAATAACAAGGTCTTATTATATTCTAAGATTAATCCCTTTATTGTAAAATATTGTATGGTGTTAACGCATTCTAAAATTGTAAAGTTATTAATAATGTGTTTTGCTAAAAACACAACTATTGGAACAGTTGATTTTAATTCTCAAGTCCGTGTGGCTGATCCTGATGGATTTGGGGAGCAAGAGCGGTTGGGGAGTAATTATCTAAGCACTGTACGTGTGGTTTTTGAAGAAAATGTGAATGAATTCGTCAATTTGGCCCGGAATTCAGGCATACGTATCATATTTTCTCAATATCCAAGCGGATTTATATTTGATGATAGCCTTGAATATATCTCCAGGAAACAAAAAATCATAATTATTTATACTAACTTCAAAAAATTTATATCTCAGGATCAGCCGCATGAATATTTTTCAGCGGAGTATTCTTATTCTCATCCCAATACGAAAGGTTATGCCAAAATGGCGGAAGAGATCTTAACAACCCTTATAAAGGAAAAACAGATTCCATAGCATCATAACTATAATCACCCTAAGAGATATTTTTTTTACTCCACAGTAAAAGAGATATGGATAAAAAATATTTAATGAATCTTGTTAAAAATAATTTTCTTTTCTGGCTTTCCAGAAAAATAAATTATCCTTTGATCCCGCCGGATATGGTGCAGGTAAATTTTACTTTTGATTGTAATCTGAGGTGTAAAATGTGCAGTATGTATGACCAGAAGATGTTCTTGGCTAATGAAGGAAAACAAATAGAGATTGATTCTGATGTATTCAGAAAGATTATACGTGAAACAAAAGAACTGGGCACGAAAACAATCTTATTCATTGGTGGAGAGCCGTTCTTGAGAAAAGATTTATTTGAATTGGTGGAATACGCGCGAGGATATGGACTTACGTCTGTAGCTGTAACAAATGGCGTATTGCTTAATGAGTCTACTATCGAGAATTGTTTTAAGTCAGGCTTGGATTGGTTAAGCATTTCTATAGATGCCGCCTCCGAAGAACGTTTTAGTAAAATAAGGGGTGAGAATTATTTAGGGCGCATTATTGAAAATTTAAACATACTAAATGGATTAAAGGATAATAAAAAAAGCATTTTTCCGAAGATAGTGGCTGTTTGTACGATAATGAATGATAATTTAGAAGAGCTGCTGGAAATTATCGAACTTTGCAAAAAGTTAAAGCTTGAGCGCATACTTTTTCAGCCAGTTGTAGCAAATAATATTGATCAAACGCAAAGAGATGTTAATTCTCCAGGTTTTATCGCTAAGGATAGATGGAAAACAATGGATGATGTTATAGGTAAATTAATAGCCTATAAGAAAACTTCTCCTTCGAATTTTGATTTCATCGGTAATAATATAAGAGATTTGAAGCTGATAAAAAAATATTTCAGAAATACTGTGCGGTATTGGGAATTGCCGTGTTATGCCGGTTATAACCGGTTGCAGATTATTCAGGAAGGAAAAATATATTTTTGTGTTAATCAAGAGAAATATGTTGCTAGCTTTGGCGATCTTAAACATGAATCGCTTAAGGAGTTATGGTTTTCAAAAAAGGCCGGATCATATAGGAGGCTAATCAGAGAGTGCAAGTCCCCCTGTCTCCAGTGGTGTTCATATAGGAACGAATTTATGGAATTGTCAGCAATTCTGCAGAAAAGGTTGATTTTCGGAAAGAATTGGGAAATAACTTAAAATGTTAAAAATATGTGATAAGAAGGTATTTCTTTGGTTTATTATGGCAATAGCCGTATTCATTAGGCTTTATCCTATTAATGGATTAACTAAAGGGTCTATAACTTTTAATGCGGGAGATGGCTTATTTGTATCTTCTGCTATTACGATGCAATCTCTTTGGAACGCGGCAAGTGACCAAATTTCTAAGGATCAAGCCGCCCTGAGGTATATTATTCTGCATTTCTTTCTTTTTTTTGGCCGGGATGAGTTTATCATTCGTTTCCCGGCATTCTTATTTGGGATAGCCAGTATATATCTGACATATTTACTTGGGAAATCTCTGTTTTCTCACAGTGTCGGCTTGCTGAGTTCCTTCTTACTCTCATTATCGCCCTGGCATATTCATCATTCATGTTATTCTGAAATGTATACACTGTATGTTTTCTTTTCATTGCTATCTGCGTATTGTTTTTATAATATTTTGATTAATGATTCTCTATGGCTGAAAATCTCATTTGTGCTCTCTTCGCTACTTGGGTTTTATTCATTTCATCCATTTATATGCGTTATCTTCAGCGAGTTGGTATTTTTTGTATTCTTTTGCCGGAAAAAATACCGGGAAAAGCATATTTTCGTTCTGTTCCTGATAATAGCAGTTTTTTTGTCCCCCGCGTTGGAGAATATAAGCAAAGCTTTTTTGTGGAAGAAAGATTTTGGCGACTATTCATGGGGATGGGGATTATGGGAGTTATTCCCTGAGTTGCTATCGACTTTCGGCGGCCTTACGAAGTTTGTTCCTTTGAATGTTTTTATTTTTCTGTTCGGGTTTGCCATAATCTCTAAGGAATCTGTGACGAAAAGAAAAGGCATATTCCTTCTTTTGCTTATATTCATACCATTATTTTTCTTCCTTGCCTGTTTTTTGTTGTTCAAAATGAACATTACAGGAAGGTATTTCTTGTTTATCTATCCGTACTTTATTGTTGTCGCGGCTTTCGGCATAGTACATATTAAAAAAAGAAAGATTGGTGCATTCCTTGTATTTTTATTTAATGTCTCTCTTATTTTGTTGTTTTTAGGAAAGGCCGGCTTAGCTACGACTAAATATATTCCTTATGATTACATGAGACGGGATGTTGACTTTAACTTCTTGGCAAAATATCTATTTGATAATTATCGGGAGGGGGATGTGGTTGTAATTGAACAACAAACAGGCATTTTCGCGCTTCAATATTATTTAGATAAAAATAATTTATACCCTGTTAAGCTGATTAGCCCATACTGCGGGAAAGACAAATTCTATTATAGATATGATGGCGATAGGATAAAAAACTTATTTGGATTGATAGAGTTTGATCAGACTCCGCAAAGGCTTGAAAAGATATGGAGAAGCTATAATAGGCTGTGGCTGATAGACTTAGATCATTTGTCATACGCTGATAGCCAAGGAAAGATACAAGCCTGGATAAACGAGAACTATTCTAGAAAAACAACCGTCCATGGAGCCTCAATTTATCTTTTTGGGGATAATAATAAAAAGAAAGAAATGGTCAGGAAGGGCGAAGACTATAAGTGCGATAAATTAATATGTTTTCTAGATTGTAAGGGCGGCGTGTGGAATATTTTATACCCCTTTCAAAAGAAATAATAGGTAAGCCTGGTGTTTATCCGTAATTGTAGAAAATATGTTATCCATAAATAAAAAAAACAATCAACATAAATCCGTAGATTTGGTTTTGATTATGTGCCCGGCATGGGGAGTTGTTCAGCCGCCGATTAGTATTAGTTATCTAAAAGGCTTTCTTGAGAAAGGCGGTATCAGGGTAAAATGTTTTGACTTCAGTTTGGAATTATATAAGGTTTTTCCGGAGAAAAAGTATTGGGATTTGAATTACCCTGAGCATTTTATTTCGCAACAATTATTTGATAAGGATATTCTACCTATTTTAATGCCGTTTATCAGTGTGTGGGGTGAACGAATCCTGCAGTGTAATCCGCGTGCGGTAGGGTTTTCTTTATTTATGTCAACTATTAATATAAGCGCTATTTTAGCCAAGTATTTAAGAGCCGTCAAGCCTGATCTCATAATTATAGGCGGCGGTCCTGAAGTAACCAGGCTTAAGAAAATCATCATCGAAGGGAATAAAAGAATCGCTACCATCAATAAAGAAGTTATGGCTCTTGGATTATTTGATGTGTTTATTGATGGCGAAGGAGAAAAGACATTATCGGAAATAGTGCTGGAAGATGATTTAGCGATAATAGATGGAATTATGTATTATAACGAATATAATAAAATCGTGGTAAACAGGAATAGGGTTTTAATACCTGATTTAGATATCTTGCCTCCTCCTGATTATCATGATTTTGAATTGAATGATTACACAAAGAAATCTCTACCCATTATTACAAGCCGCGGCTGTATAAACCGCTGTACCTTTTGCGCGGACAGTCCTTTATGGAAAAAGTACAGGTATTCTTCTCCCGAGAAAGTGGTCAGTGATATAAAATGCATGAATAGACGATACGGGAGAAATGAGTTTGAGGTTGTGGATTCAATTTTTAATGGGGACTTGAAAAGAGTAGCGATAATTTGCGATTTGATTATTATTAATAAATTGAATATTTACTGGAGCGCAAAGATGAGTCTGAGAAAAGAGATGGATCGCGGATTTTTCGAGAGAATGCGGCGCGCAGGTTGCACTAGCGTGGCATACGGAATAGAAAGCGGATCACAGAAAGTTCTGGATGATATGCGTAAAAATATAGATATTAATGAGGTAAAAAGGATTATAAAAGATACATGGAAGGCAGGAATACAGGCGAATTGTTTTTTTCTGATAGGATATCCCACGGAAACAGAGGAAGATTTTCAAATGAGTTTGGATTTTATAAGGGAGAATTCGGAATTTATCCACAGTTTTGATCAGGTGACCGGATGCCACATAGAAGAAGATTCTTATCTTGGCTTAAATCTGGACAAGAATGGGATTATTCTTAGAACGGACGGCTGGCATAGTCAACATAGCACTCCTGAGGTGAGAAGAGAAAGGTTGAATAGGTTTAGAGAGTTGGCAAGAACTTTGCATAAACACTATCAATGCGAGGTGCAGCAGTAATGAGAATACTTTTAATTCAATGTCCTTGCGCCTTTGGAACTGAAATGCCTCCTTTAGGGTTAAGTTATTTGTCGGCGTTTCTTAAAACGAATAATTGCGAGGTTGTGCTTCTCGATTTGAATATCATCCTTTATAGGCGAGTTTCCGAAGAAAATAAAATATATTGGGATAGCAATAGGGGATATTGCTGGTATTTGTTGGATTCTTATGAGAAACTGCCTTTTCTTAATCGTGAGGTTTATGAAGAATTTGTGGATGAAATTCTTTCCATAGGTATCGATGTGTTAGGTTTTTCCGTTCAGAATACCTCAGCTATTTTTACCTTGGAAATTATAAAGAGAATACGACTGCGTGATCCGGCAAAGAGAGTAATATTAGGAGGTCCAAATTGTTATAATATAGAAAAGAAAGGAGACGCATATTTTAGATTGCCGCATGACTTGCAGAAATTTGCTGATGTAGTTGTAGTTGGCGAAGGCGAGCAAACCCTCTTGAATGTGCTGAGAAAGATTGACTCCAGAGAAGAATTAAATAAATGTAAAGGGATAGCCGTTCCCATAGGAGAAAAGTATATTTTTAATGGGTTTGCGGCGCCTATTGCTGATTTAGATGATCTGCCCGTTCCTGATTATGAAGCTTATGACTTAGAGTCTTATACAAACAAAAATGCTTTGCCTGTAATGACTAGCCGTGGTTGTATAATGAAATGTGTGTTTTGCACAGATACTAATTTTTGGAGCACATACCGCTATAGGAGCGCAGAAAATGTAATCGCGGAAATAACTTTCCTGTGTATTAAATATGATAGACGTATCATCAGTTTTAATGATTCTTTAATAAATGGCAATTATAGAAAACTCTTGGAAATGTGTAATATGTTGATTGAAAGAAAACTAAATATTCTCTGGGGAGGCAATTGCCGGATAGACAAAAGATTAGACATTAGACTTTTGGAGAAAATGAGAAATTCCGGCTGCGCTTATTTAATTTTGGGCATAGAAAGCGCTTCCAATAAGATTCTTAATTTTATGCGCAAGGGTTTTACCATAGAAGAGGTAGATTGTTTTATACATAACTGCTATAAGACGGGCATAGACATTATTGCCAATTGGATTATCGGTTTTCCGGAGGAAACAGAGGAAGATTTTATGGCAACGGTTAATTTTATCAAAGCGCATGGCGAAGAAATAAAGAGAAATACTTTTAGCACCTTAACCATAAATCAGTTTTCTTATTTAGAAAAACATAAGGAAGAGTTTGGGGTTATTAATGATACGCCGCATTTAGGCTTATGGTATTCAAAGGACGGTTTAAATACCGTTAAATCCAGGAATCTGCGGCTGCAGTATGTGGAAGTCATGGAAGCTGAGAGAAGCAGGGAATATGGTATTGTGAGACAGGAAATAGATAAGTAAATTATAATATGATTAATAGGCGTCTCTTGATCGCAGGTAGCTTGACAGCTTTAATAGTATGCCTTTCTTGGTATTATATTAATTGGCAGGCTCAGGATAAGATGATTGCGGAATCTATACACGAAGAAGAGAATGACATTTATGAAAATAATAAAATCGGAAGCGAAAAATTTGATATTGTTGTTTACCGTTTCCCCAATGTAAGCAATTCTCTATTTTCTGAATATAAAGATTATATCGCGATAAATAAATATATGACCGTCAGGGTAGAAAATTACCTTGAAAAATGCAAGTTTGGTGTTAAGACGCACTTAACCTTTCCTCTTCAATCTTACGTAGAGAATGGAAATTTAGAATTCTGGTTTATGATAAAAGCGAGAAGGTGGTATGCTAAACTTAGTTGAGAATAGTCAAGCCGGTTGAATAAAAAGGCTTGAAATGCAGGCAAAGTTCCCCGACAATAGAGTTATGCGAATAACCTATTTAACAAAAGGAGGAACAAATGCCTGCA
>Ga0209417_1004736_pt1 | contig 15891 bp, 15 predicted proteins | sample RifGroF2_FD_184002 | JGI IMG/M metagenome (GOLD analysis project Ga0209417, IMG submission 184002) | Groundwater microbial communities from Rifle, Colorado, USA - Groundwater F2 (SPAdes) (version 2) | ecosystem: Environmental > Aquatic > Deep subsurface > Groundwater | place: Rifle, Colorado... | reverse complement strand
CCCGTGTGTTTGAGCATTTTGGCGGCAACGCCTGCGGATTTTACGACGGCGCCGTTCGGAGCGAGATTGCCGTGAAGGATTGTAAGTCCGCCTGTTTTTGAATATGCGTTTTCAAGCGTGTGGATGCAATCTGCATTTTTGATTTTCGCGTTTTTGATATTTTCGCCGAGGGTTTTTAGCGTAACGGTCTTGCAATCGAGATTGAGCAATCCTTTTAGTTTGCTGACTTCATTCAATATCGCGCTGATTCCGCCGGCCTTGTCAACATCTTCCATGTGCCAGCCGCTTGACGGCGAAACTTTGCAGATGTTCGGACATTTTTCGCTGATTTTATTGATGCGCTCAAGGTCATATTTTATTTCCGCCTCACTGGCCAGAGCCAAAGCGTGCAGGACGGTATTTGTCGAGCCGCCCATCGCCATATCGAGAACAAAAGCGTTATCCAAAGATTCGACTGTGATAATATCTAAAGGCTTTAAATCTTTTTCGATGAGTTTGATTATCTGCTTGCCTGCCGCGGCGTAGAGTTCATCACGTTTGGGGTCAACAGCCAGTACCGTTCCGTTGCCGGGCAGAGCCATTCCGATTGCTTCGCAAAGGCAGTTCATACTGTTTGCGGTGAACATTCCCGAACAGCTTCCCGCTGTCGGACAGCCCGTACATTCGAGTTCGTGCAGTCGTTTTTCATCGATTTTTCCGGCTTTGAACGACGCAACGCCTTCAAAGATACTGATAAGGTCAACGGCGTTTCCCTTTGAATCTTTGCCAGCGGCCATTGGTCCGCCCGATACGAAAATCGTCGGGATATTGACGCGAACTGCCGCCATCAGCATTCCGGGTATGATTTTGTCGCAGTTTGGAATGCAAATCATTCCATCGAAACAGTGTGCCCGGAGCATCGCTTCCACGGCATCGGCGATAATCTCGCGCGAGGCAAGGGAGTATTTCATTCCGGTATGCCCCATAGCGATACCGTCGCAGATTGCGATGGTATTGAACTCGAAAGGCACGCCGCCGGCGTCGCGAACAGCCTGTTTGACCTTTTCAGCCACCTTATTCAGGTGAACATGGCCGGGTACGACTTCGCAAAAGCTGTTTGCGATGGCGACAAAGGGTTTGTTTATGTCGGCATCTTTCAGGCCGCAGGCTCGCAAAAGACCGCGATGCGGGGCTTTCTGAAAGCCTTGTTTTACCATATCACTTCTCATTTTAGCATTCTCCGAAATCTGGATAGGGGGTTAAAATACGGAATATTCGGTATAGTAAATTAAAAATTAAAAATTTTTGCAAGGTAAAAATTTATTGCTATAATTGCCGACCTGTAGATAATGGATTGAATATAACAATTTAATGATTTTATGGAGAATGTTATGAATGCTAAAAAGATAGTTTCGGTCGTATTAATGGGAGTGATTTTGTTTGTTTCGGCGGGGTTGAAACCTAATAAAGCCTCTACGCAAATGAGGCTCAATCTGTCGCCTCAAAGCGAGACAACATATAAAGTTGTTACGGAATCAGGGAAGGATTATTCGTTTGTTCAGCCGTCAGTGAACAAGACCAAGGAACGTCATACCGTCGGTCGCGTTGAAATGGTTTTCGCACAGAAAGTGGAAAGCGTTGACAAGAAGGGCGTTGCCGCGGCGGTTATTACGATACAGGAACTGAAATATCTAACGGACAGCCAGAAAGACGCGAACGCAGTGTTGACTTTTGACAGCTCTTCTGAAAATGCCAAGTCAGACCCGATGTTCGCTTTAATCGGCCAGAGCTATAAAATCAGCATAAGCCCGGCCGGCGAAGTCGCCGTGCTCGACGCAGCGGCTATACGCAGCGCGATAGCTTCGGGATTCGCGAAGAAATTCGCCGACAGACTGTTCAGCGATGAAGAAATCAAAAACCGCCATCAGGTTCTTGCTCTTATGAACGCCGACAAGGCAGGCAAAAAAGCCAATAAAATGGCAAGCAAGAAGGGCGATAAATGGGTTGATATTTCAGCGTCTCCGCAGGGAATGCTTAAACCCAAAACATTCGAAAAAACTTACGCCATTACCAATATAAAATCGCAGGGCAAAGAGAAAATCGCAACAGTTACTATGAATGCGGCACCAAGCTCAAAGCGAGTTGAAGCTTCGAAAAAGGAAGATGCCGGTATGGGATTCTTCGCTAATATGTTCGATGAAAAGGACAGCTACACCGGCAAAATGGTTATCAACCTGACCACCGGCCAGATTATCAGTTATACCGAGAATCTGAAAGCTGAATGGTTCGCCGCTGAATCAACCGAAGAGCAAAAGAGCGACAAGGGACCCGACCAGCTTACAATGGGATTCTCAAGTTTGTACAGCATCGAAAAAGTTAAATAAACGCAAATAAGCGAATAATGGAATTTAGCAGGGAAGCATTATGAAGAAAAGGATTTTTCGGCTGCTTTTGATTGCGGCGGCGTGTGTTCTCGTTTCTGCGGATGCAGGAGCGGGTCTGTTTGGCTCAAAAAGCAAGTCGGCTAAACCTGCTAAATCTGTCAGGTCGAGTAAGCCTGTTCCGAGCAGACTGCTGATGAGCATTGATTTTGAGCCTAATGTGCCGCTCAAATATAAATTCGTGTCCGAAAGAAATGTTTCTCTCGACCTTGACCCTTCGGGGAAATATTCGAAGGGCAAATCATCCGGCAGCGCACAGCAGATAAGCGAAAAATTAGAAATGGAAATTGCTTATAAGCCTGTTGAGATTGACCCTTACGGCTACTCGCTCATCGAGGCGCAATGCACGAACGCAAAAGTAACGCGAGCGTCAAGCTCCGGCAAGGCGCAGAACAAACAAGATGCGGTTGAATATCTTGCCGGCAAAACATTTACACTGAAAATAACGCCGACCGGCAAAATTGCCGACTATTCAAGCCTTAAGACCGTTATTGAGGAACTTGGGCAAAAAGCTTTTTCCGATTCGCAGAGAGCCAGAGTGAAAGACCCCGATATGATTATGGATTTTATCGCGGCCCAGTGGAATATGTGGGATACGGCGGCAAGCGTCAAAAAACCGTCTAAAGGCGTTAAGGCAGGCGAAGTATGGAAATCCAGACTCGTTGCGCCGATGCCGTTTGTTTCAAAAGTCGGCAGAGATGTCGAATATAAAGTGAAAGATTATAACGAGGTCTCGGCTGAAATTGTCAGCAGTTATAAACTTAGTTCGGTTTTGCCTGATGTGCCGATGCCCTATTCCGGCTCGTTTCAGATGAGAGGGACTTTCGGTTTTCTGACGGGCTATAAGGTGCTGTCGATTGAAGGAACAGGTTCGCAGATTTACGATATTGCCAAAGGACGGATTAAGAGCGACATTCAACGATATCAGTCGAAAGTCAAAGCCTCAATCTTTGGACTCGGCGGCGACAATATCGAGCCGAATATAATAGTCAATCAGACAACAACTATGACGCTGATTGAGTAGTATGCAAAAGTTTCTCAATAAAATCATCGAAGGCGACTGCGTGCAGCTGCTCAACGAAGTCAAAGAGCCATTCGTTGATTTAATTTTCGCAGACCCGCCATTTAATATTGGCTACAAATACGACAAATACAACGACAAACAAAAAAAAGAGCATTATATCGAATGGACAAGGCAATGGATGAAAGCCTGTCTTAATGTTCTCAAACCTAATGGTTCATTTTATATCGCAATCGGCGACGATTACGCAGCCAATGTAAAAGTCATCGCTGACGAACTCGGCTTGTATATGCGGAACTGGATTATCTGGCACTACACTTTTGGCCAGCAGACGAAGGATAAATTCGCTCGTTCGCACACGCATATTTTTTATTTCGTCAAAGACAAGGACAATTTTACATTCAATGAATTCGCCGTCCGCACCCCATCGGACAGGCAGCTTATTTATGAAGACAGCAGGGCAAATTCAACCGGCAAAATGCCGGACGATGTCTGGAATGTTTTTTCGCGCATCTGCGGCACGTTTATCGAACGTCAGGGCTGGCATCCCTGCCAAATGCCCGAACTTCTGCTCGCGAGAATTATCGCCGCAAGTTCGCGCCTTGGCGATTGCGTCCTCGACCCGTTCAGCGGTTCAGGAACAACATTAGCGGTCGCTGCGAAGTATGGCAGGAATTATTGCGGAATTGATATTTCGGAGGATTATGCCAAAAACGCCGAAAAGCGAATCGCCGAGGCAAAATCTCAAAGCTTAAATTCCCAATCGAAAGACTTCGACACAATCGAGCTTGAAGAAATAAAAAGGCTGTTTGTCGAAACAGGTCTTGGCATCGCAAAGCTTATTGAAAATGATAAGCTGCTGGCGATTTTTGTTTCACAATTTTCTCATCGAATGAATAATAATAAAAAATACGATTCGGAGACGATTGCGGCAGAAATAAAAAAACTAAAAGCGTACGATAATAAGAAAAAATGAATATCTCTGTGTTCTCTGCCTGCCCTGAGCGCAGTCGAATGGGTGAACTCTGTGGCTAAAAAAAATCTATTATCGTTTGTCGGTTTTGTTTTATCTGCGGCGTTGCTTACGATTATACAACTGCCGTTTGGCGTTTCGTGCTGCGCGTGGTTTGCGCTCGTGCCGTTTGTTTTGGCAATCGTCTGGATTGAAAAAACGCGCACCGCGATTTTCACATCATACATAATCTCTCTTATTTACTGGCTTGCGAATATTTATTGGCTCGGATTTTCCGCGCCGGCGGGCTGGCTCGTGTTTTGCTTCTTCCTGGCGTTATACTGGCCATTGCTTGTGGTTACGTTGCGGTATTGTTTTGCCCGCAAAGTTCCACTATGGTTTGCGCTGCCGATTTTAATTGTCGGCACAGAGGCTCTGCAAGGCTGGTTTTTTAAGGGTTTTGCCTGGCGGTTTCTGGCGCACAGCCAATTCAAAAATCTTGAATTGATTCAAATCGCCGATATCTTCGGCGCGGCAGGAGTTAGTTTTATTATAGCGATGGTTAATGGGCTAATTGCGGATTTGATTATTGAATTTGTACAAAGGCACAGAGGCACAAAGGCACAAAGTAATTCTAAATCTTCAATCTTCAATCTTCAATTTTCAATTTTCAGCCTTGTTGGCATTGTGCTTGCTGTTTCCATTCTGTCCACGGCGATTCTTTATGGCAGATACAGAATTGTCCAGGCCGCTGATTTTGTTTCGCCTGGCCCGAAGATAGCTGTTGTGCAGTCGAATGTGGCTGTCAAAGCTGGCGAAGAAACCATTCCCGCCGAGGTTTCATTTATCGATATGCTGCTTGAGAGCAGAAGGTCTTTAGCTATCGAGCCTAATCTGATTATTTGGCCGGAGACAATGGTCGAGACCGTCTTAAGCGATGATTATTTGAAACTGCTTGGGCAGGACGATACCGCCAGAATTTTTCACAATGCACTTGTTCGGCACGCGAACGAAGGCGTTTATGTTCTTGTCGGCTCGTTTGCCGCCGAGGCGAAAATCAACGATGACAACGAAATAAAATTGGGCGCAAAATACAACGCGGCGTTTTTGTATGAGCCGAACCAGTTGACCCCGCGTCAGAATTACAATAAAATTCATCTTGTGCCGTTCGGCGAATATATCCCATTCAAAAAGTCGCTGCCTGCGTTTTATAAATTTATGATGGCTCTTACGCCTTACGATTATGATTACACCCTTGACCCCGGCGAAGAATATACCGTTTTTGAAATGAAAGCCGGCGAAAAAAAATATCGATTCGGCGTTATGATTTGCTACGAGGACACATTAGCCAAAGTCGCCCGCAAATACGCTTACCCAAAACAGATAGACTGGCTTGTCAACATCAGCAACGATGGCTGGTTTGTCCGGCAGAAGGGTGGGAAAATTATTCCGTCCACAGAGCTTGCCCAGCGTGCCGCCATCAGCGTTTTTCGCGCGGTGGAAAATCGCATTCCGATTGTCCGCAGCGTAAATACAGGCATAAGCTGCTACATAGATTCGCTCGGCAGGATACACGACGACTTTCTTGCGGGGAATCTGCCCGGAAAAGCGATGGACAGAGTCGGTGTGCAGGGCTGGTTCGCAGACCAGATTCTCATAGACAGGAGAATTACGGTTTTTAGCCGAATTGGCCAGAGACTTGAAATCACCTGCGTTATATGCTTGATTTTCACTGCTTTTATGTCGATATATAGACGAGTAGCCAATAGTCAATAGCCAGTAGTTAGTAGTTTGAGGTTTTTATGAAAAAATTGTTTATTATCTCGGTTTTTTTAGTGGCAGTTAATTATTGTTTTGCGGCGGATGTTAAAAATCTTATTCCAACTGCCGAAAAGATTGTTTCCGACGGCCTGAAAAGCCCAGATGCCCGGATAAAGTCAAATGCTATTGAGGCAGCGTCCTCGACCGGACAAGTCCAGTTTGCCCCAAAAATCGCTGACCTTTTAAAAGACTCCGCGGTATTAGTCAGGTTTGCCTCGGCTCTGGCAATCGGGGATTTACAGTATAAAACCAGCGGGCGAACGCTTCGCAACCTTTTAAACGACACTGACATAAATGTAAGAATAGCAGCTGCTTACGCACTTTGTAAGTTTGGAGAAAAGCAGTATCTTTCGGTCATACAGGCTTCAACTAATCAGGACGATTCGGATATAAAGACTCACGCGGCGATGCTGCTGGGAAAATTGAAAAGCACCGAATCGCTGCCAATTCTTTATAGGCTTAAAGACGACCCTAATTCAGACAAAAATGTATCCATTTATGCCGCCGAAGCCATAGCGAGAATCGGAGACGAAAAAATATATCCTAAATTGTGGGCAATGCTCATAAGCGCTTATGCTGACGATAGATATATGGGGGTTTGTGCAATGGGCGCGTTGGGCGGCACAAAGGGTACAAACGCCCTTTTAACTATGCTGGAGGATGAAATTCCCGAAGTTAGGCTATCAGCGGCTGAACAGCTTGGCAGTCTCGGCGACCCAAGCGGAACAATGGTTGTTCTTGAATATCTGACTAATATAGAGCAAAAAGACAAAAAAACAGAGCCGAAGGACGAAAAAAGGACTACTGATACGAGAGATGCCATTGCCGCTATGGCGATAGGGCAGATTGGCGATGCGAGACTCATAGAATATTTGCCTAAATTGCTCAAAAGCGACTCGCCTTCTGTCAGGCTTGCCGCATCGAAAAGCGTTTTTATTATTGCTGGCAAAAGCCCTAAGTTGCCATAAAGGCAAAAATAACTTGACCTTACAGGCTTTAAAACGTAGAATCCAGACAAGTTTCGCTGTAATTTTTAATATTGGAAGCTGGCATTCCGCCGGTGATATAGCTTTTTTAAGGGTCAGGAACGAAAGGAGCCCGTTTTGAGTACGCTAACTAAGATTTTAATAGTATTAGTATCGGTATTTTCTATCTTTCTTTGTGGTGTTATTGTTGTCTATGTTGGAAGTTCGACTAATTACAAGGCTGCTTATGAGCAGCAGGGCAGCGAATTTTCCGCAATGAAAGAAAAGGACAGAAAATTAGAGCAGGATATCGCTGAAAAAAAACGTCAGTTAGATGAGTTCGGCATCAAGTCCGATTCCGAAATTTCAAAGCTGAAAGCTGAAATGACGCAGCTTGAACAGGAACTGAAGAATACCAAAAACGCGCAGCTTGCCGCTGAAGAAAAAGTAGCGAGCCTCACAGCCGCGGCTTTGAATTTTGAGAAGGCCGTGGGCGGTATGGAAGAATCTCTCAAGCAGACAAGAGCTGAACTTGATTCAGCGAGGGCTGAAAATGTTAAGTTGAGTAAGAATCTCAACGAGATAACGGCCAATCTTGAAGAAAAAATGGCGCAGCTTGCGTCTCTCGATACGGAAAAGAAAAGACTGCTTGAAGAAAAGGCCAACCTTGAGAAGTCCGCGACCGGCAGTACTGGCGGCGCAGCAAGTCAGCAGCCCGTTACGCAGGTGCCGGATTCGGCCACCTCTGCGGTAGAAACGCCTTCTGAACTCAAATTGCAGGGTGTTGTTACGGCAGTTGAAGGGTCGCTGACGACGCTTTCAATCGGCAGCGCGGACGGCGTTAATGCCGGTATGATTTTCCACGTTGTTCGTCAGGACAGCTTTATCTGCGATATTAAAATAACCGAAGTTGACACCGAAGCGTCCGCCGGCACTATTCAACTGCTTCAGCAGCAGCCGAAAGTCGGCGATATCGCCTCGACCGCGTGGTAATTTTTTAGTATATAGTATTTGGTATTTAGTATATAGTTCGGTGAAACGGAAGATATAATGAGCGAATTACAAACAGCCGGCAAGGTACAAGCGTCAAGTAATCTTTACACCGCGTTATTGGCTCTGGCCTGTGGTGTTGTTCTGGCGACGGCAGGATTTGTTGCATATAAGTGCTGGTTCGATTACGGTACGATTTTTAAAATTACCGAATATATTCAGTAATCGACCGTCTAAAAGGATTTTCTGATTGAAAGGATTTGGCGTGTTCAGATTTCTTGATTCGATACTTGGCTGGTTTAGTATGGATATGGGTATCGACCTGGGAACCTGCAATACTCTTGTGTGCGTTCGCGGCGAGGGAATCGTACTCAACGAGCCGAGCGTAGTGGCTGTCCGCAAGGGAACGAACATCGTTCTCAACAACGGCGAGGCGGTCGGCATTATGGCAAAGGAAATGCTCGGCAAAACCCCCGGCAGTATTACCGCTATTCGTCCGCTCAAAGACGGCGTAATCAGCGATTTTGAAATCACCGAAGCGATGCTTAGTTATTTTATCCGTAAAGTTCACGGCAGAGGCGGCTGGAGAATAAGGCCCCGCGTTGTTATTGCTGTGCCGAGCGGAATAACCGCAGTCGAAAGACGAGCCGTTATCGACAGTGCGGAACGAGCCGGCGCAAGACGAGTTTATCTTGTTGACGAACCTATGGCAGCGGGCATCGGCGCAGGCCTTCCGATTACAGAGCCGACGGCATCAATGATAATCGACATCGGCGGCGGCACGACGGAAGTCGCGATTATGAGCCTTGCCGACATCAGCACCTGTGAATCAATTCGCATCGGCGGCGATGATATGGACGAGGCGATAATCAATCATCTCAAGCGAACATACAATCTTCTCATCGGCGAGCCGCGAGCAGAGCAGGTAAAAATTCAGCTCGGTTCCGCTGCTCCGCTCGAACAGGAACTCACAATGGAAATCGCTGGCAGAGATACTATTTCAGGCCTGCCTCGCAAAATAGTCATTACCAGCGAAGAAATTCGCGAAGCGTTAAAAGAGCCGATTAGCGGAATCATCGAGGCGGTTACCCGAACTCTCGAAAAGGCCGAACCGGAGCTTGCCGCTGATTTGATTGAGAACGGTATGCACCTTGCCGGCGGCGGATGTCTGCTGCGGGGAATGGATACCGTGCTTGCGAACGCGACGGGATTAAAAGTCGTAAGAGCCGACGAACCGCTTACCTGTGTCGCCAGAGGAACGAGCGTTTATTTAGAGAACCTGGAAATATGGAAAGACACAATGGACCACAGCGGCTACGGCTGGAGCTAACTTAAAAGGTTCTAACGTAATTTAAAAGACACAGAAAAAAATGTAAATCCTAAGCACGAAACCCTAAATCCTAAACAAATTAAAAACTCGAATTTTCAAAGGCTCAAAACGCCGGATTTACAGGTTTTGGTAATTCAAATTTTGGTAATTTGGATTTGTTTAGAATTTAGATATTCGGATTTAGAAATTAATTTTATGGTAGTCTTTTTGTTAGTGTGGGATTTTTTTTAAAATGAGCCGATGGCAAGGATGCGATTTAAACCCTCTAAACTTACGCTTTTCATAAGCCTTACCCTGCTTGGCTTTATTTTTCTTCTCACCCCCCAAAATGTTACCAGTCGGCTGAATTTCGCCTTTATCAGCATATTCAGATTTTTTCTAAACGTCGGCTCGTCAGCCGTCTATTACCAGCAGACTGAAAACTCGAAGGCTTCGCCATATTTTGTCCCTCGCCACGAATACGATAAACTCTGGGTAGCTTTCACAAATCTTCAAAGCCAGATTGGCGAACAGCAAAAACAAATCGAAGAACTCGGCAAAGTTCGAATGACCGAACCCGACCCAGCCACAGGTCTGGTATTGGCCAAAGTAGTTAATCGCAGAAAGCAGGAGTTTATAATAAACAAAGGAACTGACGACGGTCTGGTCAACGGCCAGTATGTCCTCGGCGATAACGCCGTAATTGGCATCATCACGCAGGCCTCCGCGGATATTTCAAGCGTCAGACTGATTACAAGTTCCGCCTGCAAACTTGCCGTCAAAATCTCCGCTCCTGATGCCGATGTCTATTTTAACGGCACAATAGCCGGCGACGACAAAAACGGCGCAAAAATTCCTAATGTCCCCAAAAAATATGATATCAAAGAAGGCTACTATGTTTATGCCGCCGCGACGCCGGGCTTTTTGCAAAGTCCGCGGATTATCGGCAGAGTATCGAAATGCGTCGCCGACCAGAGTAATCCGGTGCTGTGGGAAATAGATATTGCTCCTGCCTATAATTTTGATAACCTTACGGATGTCGCGGTGATTGTTTTGAAAACGGGAATAAATTAGAAAATGAGATGGTTGCGATTTATATTGCTGCTGCTTTTTATCGCTGTGCTGCAGTCCAGTACGGTGATGAATATTTTTGCGCTGACCGACAGGCACATAAAGCCGAATATGTTTTTGCTCCTGTTGGTTTATTTTGCGATTAACTGCGACAGCTATAATGCGATAATAACTTCTTTTGCGCTCGGTTTTGCCGCTGACCTTGCCGGCTCTGTGATGGGGCCGCACATTATCAGCTATGGTCTGACGGGGGTGGCTGTCGCCTATGTTCGCAATATAATTCTTATGAAAAAAACCGGCCAGCAGGCAGCGGCTATTTTCGCAGCCGGAATTTTCGTAGAACTGATAGCGGTTCTGCTCACAGGCTTCAAAGCCTCCGGCCTGGCCAAAGCCGATGGGATGGAGATTTTCGCCGTCGCCGTGTATTCCGCTATTTTGTGGTTTATGCTCAAATGGCCGCTCACCGCCGCGGGTAAATGGACGGGCGCAGGCGTCTTCCACTTCGGTGCAAGACAGGCAGGACGGTAATTAGTTTTTAGTCTTTAGTCTTTAGTTAAAATTATGGAGTTCATTTTATGGCTAAGAAAAAACAGCAGGTCTGCATCATAACCGTTACCGGCAAAGACAAGGTCGGTATTATCGCTAAATTGGCAAACGCGATGGCCAAAGCCAACATCAACATCATTGATGTCAACCAGAAGATTATGGAAGATTATTTTGTGATGACGATGGCCGCCGATATTGCAAAGGCGACCATTACCATTCCGCAGATTCACAAACGAATCGACAAAATCGCCGAAGAAATGAAATTGAAAATCACGTTTCAGGATGAAACGATTTTCAAAATGATGCACAGAGTTTAAAATCCTAAGCACGAAACTCTAAATCCTAAACAAATTCAAAACTCGAATTTCAAAAGGCTCAAAACGCCCAATTTGTAAGTTTTGGTAATTTGAATTTAGGTAATTCAGATTTGTTTAGGATTTCGATATTAGGGTTTCGGATTTTTAGTTCTTATTAAAGGTTCTTAACTTCTGCAATGACAAACGTATGGTCGGAAGGCTTTTCGAGTGTTCGCGGTTTGGTGTCAATCAGGCAGGTTGTGCAATTTTCTGCCAGCGGTTTTGTGGCTAATATATGGTCGAGCCGCCACCCGAGATTTCTTTTAAAGCCGTTTGGCTGGCGATAATCCCAAAATGAAAAATTCCCGCCTGCTTTATGATGCAGCCGGTACAGGTCAACGAAGCCCCATTCGATAAAGCCGTCGAAAATTTTCGATAAATCCTTATTAAAGCAAACTCCGCCGTCGAGAGCGATTGGGTCATAGACATCTTTATCCGTGGGAGCGATATTCAAATCGCCCAGCCAAACCAGATTATCCGCCGGCGTGAAATTTTTCTTGAAATACGCAAACAGCTTTTTCAGCCAGTCGAGTTTGTGCTGATATTTTTCGCTGTCCATCTCGAAGCCCTGCGGAACATAAGTGTTGACGATTGTTATGCCGTTAATTTGTGCCTTTATGAATCGAGCCTCATCGCCAACAGAATCGTTGAAGCTGTATTCGACGTTTGTGAATTTATGTTTGCTGAAAATCGCAACGCCGTTATAGCTCTTCTGGCCTTTGTAAATGACGTTGTAGCCGGTCGAAGCAAACTCATCGACAGGAAAATCCTTGTCCTGAACTTTAGTTTCCTGAACGCATAGCGCATCCGGCTGATTCGCCGCCAGCCAGTCGATAACAATCGGCAATCGAGTCCTTATCGAATTTACATTAAATGTCGCAATTTTCATTTATTATAGGTATAGGGGTTAGGGTATAGGGTTTAGAAACATTGTCGCCAGCAGAAAACTTACGAGGCTTTCTGCGCCTTGGTTGATATTAACGCCGCCTTCGCCGATTCCGTCGCGGCAGCCGCCGGTCTCGACATCATATACAGCCATTCGCAAATCATTTTCGCCGAAGAACCAGTCAAACGCTTTTGTTTGCAGGTTTAAATACTCCTTGTCGCCGGTCGCTTCATAAGCTAACTTCAGCATCAGCACTGTGCTTGCGACTTCAATCGGCTGCTGGTCAAATTGCGCACGGGCTTTTCCCTTCGGATACCAGCCAAATGAACCGATGAAACTGAAATGCCTGCCGTTGTAAGTATTATCCAATAAAAACTTGCAAAGACTCTGCGCGACAGATGTATATTTTTTCTCATTCAAAACACTGCCGGCTGTAAAAAGGGCGGCAGGCACAATAGCATTATCGTAAGAAAGTATATCTTCAAACCAATCCCAGTCGGCAGTTGAACTTTTTCTGTAAAGCTCAACGAGCCTGTCAGCGGCAAAAGCCAAAAGCTCTTTTGTTTCCCTTGCATCTGGAAATCGTGACAGGCACTCGGTCTGGCCGAGCATAGAATAGGCCATTCCGCGAGGTGACATTTGGGGAATATGTTTTGAGGCATCCTGGAAAAATTCTTTTACCATAGGAACATACGCGATGTCCGGCGGCGTTGCGATTATCGAGCCGAAAGCCCTGATGCTTCTGCCGAGCGCATCTCCGACAGGCTCATCGCTTTTCCAGTTCCTGTTGTAACCCATAAAATTGTGGACTGTTTTGTCGGCCTTGAGCGCGTGATATAGAAAAGATAAATAAATCTCGAATAGTTTAAGAGCCTGCGGCTCGGCGGGATATTTTTCGAGATATTTTACCATAACAATAGCTGCTCTGGCGTTGTCATCGGTGCAGTAGCCGTTGAATCGGTCGGGGATAATAAATTTGGCGTGCTGAATAAGGCCGGTTTCATCGGTTAGGCGGGCAAGATGTTCCAATGACGGTTTGGTTGATTTGTTTGTCATATTTAGTCCCATAAAATATGGTATGATTCTATTGCAGATAGAGAATTGTGTCAAGAATCAAAAAAGAGGTAAAGAAGCAAGGAAGTAAAGAGGTAAGGAACGAGATTTTTTTCGCACATTATTTGACAAAAACCCGTATGATATATAGAATACTACTAAATCAGTAGGAATATAGGAGTTTTTGAAAAAATGAAAATTTCGACCAGAACGCGGTATGGTATGCGGGCGATTCTTGAATTGGCCTGTGCTTATGGCGCAGAGCCGTTGCAGATAAAGCTGATTGCCGACAGGCAGAAGATATCCAATAAATATCTCGAGCAGCTTGTCGCGATAATAAAATCGGCAGGTTTGGTTCGCAGTGTAAGGGGGCCTCATGGCGGATATGTCCTTGCGCGAGACCCTGCGGAAATAAAATTGAGCGAGATTTTTACAGTTCTTGAGGGCCAAACGCTTACGGTTGAATGTGTTGACAACCAGGAAGTATGCGAAAACAGTTCAGATTGCATAACCAGAAAACTCTGGAAGCAGATGAACGATGCCATGCTGGGCGTACTTGAGAATCAGACTTTGCAGGATTTAGTAAAAATGACCGAAAAAGAAAGAATGAACTATCAGATATAAATAGGCACAGAGGCACAAAGGTGCAAAGGCACAAAAAAAAAGATTAGAATGGGAATTTTATGGCAAAGATATATGACAATGTGATACAGACCGTTGGCAATACTCCTTTGGTTAGAATAAATAAATTAAATGTCGGCGAGGCGGAGATACTTGCCAAGCTGGAATTTTTTAATCCCTGCGGCAGCGTCAAAGACCGAATCGGCCTTGCTATGATAGAAGCCGCCGAGATTGCTGATAAGATTCGGCAGGATACGGTTCTTGTCGAGCCGACCAGCGGCAACACCGGTATAGGCCTTGCGTTTGTATGTGCCGTGAAGGGATATAAGCTGATACTCGTTATGCCCGAGTCAATGAGCGTTGAAAGGCGAAAGCTGCTCAAGGCTTTTGGCGCCGAGATTGTCCTTACGCCCGCGTCCGCCGGTATGAGCGGGGCGGTCGCAAAGGCTAAGGAGCTTATCAGCAATACCGGAAATATGATTATGCTCCAGCAGTTTGACAACCCCGCTAATCCTGAAATTCACAGGCGAACGACCGCCGAGGAAATCTGGCGTGATACCGATGGCAAAGTTGATATATTTGTTGCCGGTGTCGGAACCGGTGGTACAATTACAGGTGTCGGGCAGGTTTTGAAGAAGCGTAACCCTTCTGTTAAAATTGTTGCTGTCGAGCCTGCCGATTCAGCGGTGCTAAGCGGCGGTCAGCCCGGCTCGCATAAAATTCAGGGCATCGGCGCGGGTTTTGTGCCGAAGGTTTTGGATAGAAATGTAATAGATGAAATTATCTGCGTCAAAAATGACGATGCAATCGAGATGGCCAGACAGCTTGCCGCAAAGGAAGGCATTTTGGCAGGCATAAGTTCCGGCGCAAATGTTTTCGTTGCCGTCGGGCTTTCAAAAAGAACGGAAAATAAAGGAAAAACAATTGTAACGATTATTTGCGATACCGGCGAAAGATATATCTCTACCGAATTGTTTGAGTAAAGGGCTATGAAATGGACAGTAACAATATAAACAAAATAATAAAAGACATTGTTGAAACTTACCATGGCGACGCGGGCATAAATTTTATCGACACAAAAAATCTTCCCCTGCGGGATAAAATTATCGATATTCTCGAATTACTGCGAGAGGTTGTTTTCCCCGGCTACACCGGAGCGAAGGACATAACCAGCTCGAATGTCGGTTATGTCGTCGGCGATATTGTTTCGCAGATTCAAAGCGGACTCACCGAGCAGATTGAACGAGCGTTGCGTCATCAGTGCAGACTTGAAAACTGTAATTGCGATAGCTGCTCCGTTATGGCCAAAGAAGTTACCGGATATATGTTGAGCCAGTTGCCCAAAATCAGGAAACTGCTCAAAACAGATATCCAGGCGGCATTCGACGGCGACCCTGCGGCGAGCAGTCTTGAGGAAATTGTTTTGAGTTATCCCGGCCTGCGCGCAATAACAACGCATCGAATCGCTCACGAATTATATCTGAAAAATGTGCCTCTGATTCCGAGAATTATGTCCGAATGGGCGCACCACGAAACCGGCATCGACATTAACCCCGGCGCGAAAATCGGCGAAAGATTTTTCATCGACCATGGCACGGGAATCGTCGTCGGCGAAACCGCTGTAATCGGAAATAACGTCAAAATGTATCAGGGCGTTACGCTCGGCGCTCTTGCCCCGGCAAAAGGCCAGAGTCTTCGCGGCGTAAAAAGACATCCGACAATCGAAGACGACGTTACTATTTATGCCGCGGCCACCATACTCGGCGACATCGTAATCGGCAAAGGCGCAATCATCGGCGGAAACGTCTGGATTAAGGAATCCGTTCCAGCCGGCGTTATCGTCAATATGGCTAACCCGCAATTGATTTACAAAGAAAGAA
>Ga0209417_1004733_pt1 | contig 15911 bp, 19 predicted proteins | sample RifGroF2_FD_184002 | JGI IMG/M metagenome (GOLD analysis project Ga0209417, IMG submission 184002) | Groundwater microbial communities from Rifle, Colorado, USA - Groundwater F2 (SPAdes) (version 2) | ecosystem: Environmental > Aquatic > Deep subsurface > Groundwater | place: Rifle, Colorado... | reverse complement strand
TAGTTGCTAACAAAGAAAAGAAAAAGAAGCAAAAAGAAAAGAAAACCAATACATTATAAACAAAACTTTTCATCTTTAATATTCCCTTGTTAATAAAATGCAAATCTAAAGGTAGGCAGGTCTCATCCGCAAAAAGCGGATTTCGATATGACAGGTCGGTGCTTTGGGTTTTGTCATCATACTATGTGCGCCCCTTTTTCCGAGGGAGTTGGGTCTCGAAAAGTCATTTCAAGTTCTGCACTTACACATTCGGATAATTTTGTATTATTGTTTGTTAAAATGTAATATTAAATGAAGAAGCTGCTTTCATGCTGTTTGCTCATGTATTTTTTTTCTGTGTTTGCCCAACATGATATCCCGCCACCTGATCCTGTTCTGCCTGTACCAACCCAACGTCAGCTCGATTGGATGTCGATGGAGATGAATGCATTTATTCATTTTACAACCAATACCTTTACCGATTTGGAGTGGGGCTTGGGTGATGAAGCGGAATCGGTATTTAATCCCACCGCTGCTAACCCCGACCAATGGGTCCAGGTGCTGAAAAACGCCGGATTTAAGGGATTGATCCTCACCTGCAAACACCATGATGGGTTTTGCCTCTGGCCTTCTTCTATTACAGAGCACTCAATAAAAAACAGTCCATACAGGAACGGCAATGGTGACCTGGTCCGCGAAGTTTCGGATGCCTGTAAAAAAGAAGCACTTAAGTTTGGCGTCTACCTCTCTCCCTGGGACCGCAACAGCGCAGTGTATGCAATGCCCGGGTATGTCGAATACTACCGCAATCAGTTAACGGAACTGTTTTCCAACTATGGACCTATCTTTGAGTTGTGGTTTGATGGTGCCAATGGAGGAACCGGTTACTATGGTGGTGCCAATGAAAACCGGCAGATATCACAGGATTATTATGACTGGGAGCATACAATAAAGCTGGCCCGATCGCTGCAAAACGAAGAATTAATCATTTTCAGTGATGCCGGACCTGATATACGGTGGGTTGGAAACGAACAGGGGTATGTGTGCGAAACAAACTGGTACGCCATTGATCCCGATTCATGCCATATCAGGCGACCCGGTTTCGAGAAAATAATAGGTACCGGAATGGAAAATGGATCTGATTGGATTCCTTCAGAGGTGGATGTCTCCATACGTCCGGGGTGGTTCTATCATGCCAGCGAAGATTCGTTGGTGAAATCACCTGAAAGGTTGTTTGAGATATATCTCGAGTCTGTGGGGCGTGGCGCAGTGCTTTTGCTGAATGTTCCACCTGACCGTCGGGGACTCATCCATGAAAATGATATAAAATCGCTGCAAGGCTTCCGGCAAATTCTTAATAACGCATTTAAAACCAACCTTATCAATGGAGCAAAAGTTTCGGTAAGTACGATCCGCGGCAACGCCAAAACATTCGATAGCAACCAATTAATTGATAACAATCAGGATACTTACTGGGCTACCGATGACAGCATAACGACCGGCAGCATCGAAATTGATTTGTTTGAAGAACAAACAGTTAACTATGTAGTGTTGCACGAATACCTTAATCTTGGTCAGCGGGTGAAAGCATTTACCATTGAAATAAAAAAAGCTGACGGATGGATCAGGGTGGCTGAAGCTACCACGATGGGGTTTAAAAGAATTATAAAAATTGAGCCTGTGACAACCAACTTAATCAGGGTAAATTTCACGGAGGCAAAAGCTTGTCTGACGGTATCGGGGATTGAGGTTTATTGAATAATTTATTTTAAAGCGGCCTATATTAGGATGAAGAAAAAGCACAGAATAAAGGAAATAAGTATTGCAGTCGTGTTTTTGTTGTTGATGAACTCAGGTCTTTTAGCCCAACAGCATCATTTTACGATCGGAAGTTCTCAGTTTTTGTATGACGGAGAAGCCATTCAAATCCATTCAGGAGAGATGCATTATCCGCGCATTCCGGAAGCCTACTGGCGGCATCGGGTGCAGATGGCCAAAGCCATGGGATTGAATACGATAGCCGTGTATTGCTTTTGGAATTTTCATAACACCTCACCAGGCGTTTGGGACTTTAGTTCAGAAAGGCACGATGTGGTCAAGTTCATCAAAATTTGTCAGGAAGAAGGGATGTTCGTAATCCTTCGCCCGGGGCCTTATGTGTGTGCCGAATGGGAATTTGGAGGCTATCCATGGTGGATTCAAAACAACGACAAACTGGTTATCCGATCCAATCAACCATTTCTCGATTCGTGCAAGGTATATATTCAACAGCTTGCCGACCAGCTAATTAACTTGCAGATAACTCATGGCGGTCCCATTATTTTGATTCAGGTTGAAAATGAATTCGGGTCTTACATGGCACAAAGGAATGATATTCCGAAGGAACAACACCTGCAATATTATTTATCGATCAAACAAATGCTGCAAGAAGCCGGTTTTGACGTGCCTATGTTTACATCCGATGGTGACTGGTTGTTCGAAAACGGGGCTATTCCGGGGGTATTACCAACAGCCAATGGGGAGGTAAATATCGAGCATCTTAAAAAATGTGTGGATGCCTATTATCCGGGCGGTCCATATATGGTGGCAGAATACTATCCCGGCTGGCTCGATCATTGGGCAGAGCCTTTTATTCGTATTGAGCCAGAACAGACGGTAAATCAAATCGGGCAATTTCTGCTCCATAACATCAGTTTTAATATCTATATGGTGCATGGTGGTACCAATTTCGCCTTTACTTCCGGGGCAAACTACAATGAAACCTATGGCATTCAGCCAGATATTACAAGTTATGATTACGATGCACCCATCAGCGAATCGGGTTTGGCAACACCCAAGTATATGGCTTTGCGGGAGTTGATGAAGAAATACACGGATGATTCGTTGCCCGGTATTCCTGCACCCATACCCGTAATTACACTTCCTGATATTCAACTAAATGAACAGGTTGATTTGTTTGAATGGAAAAATACCATCATACCGGTAAAAAATGACACGCCACTTTCTTTTGAACAACTTGGACAGGGACATGGTTATGTGCTTTACAGCAAACGATTCAGGCAGCCTTTGAAAGGCAAAATGGAGGTAACCGGACTGCGCGATTATGCCCTGGTTTACATCGACGGTATTAAAATCGGAGAATTGAACCGCATTTATAAAACATTTGGACTGGATATAGATATTCCGGCCAACGGTCGACTGGAAATCTTAGTCGAAAACATGGGGCGTATCAATTATGGAGCAGAAATTCCAAACAATTCCAAAGGCATTATTTCTCCTGTTACGGTGGATGGTGTTGAAATTCACGGCGATTGGGAAATGTACAACATCCCGCTGGATCAGGCTCCCGAAATCACCTCTGCTAAAAGCGAAGTAAAAGCCGGACACCCGGTGATTTACACCGGAACCTTTCATGTTGAAAAACCGGGTGATGTTTATCTGGATATGCATGGCTGGGGAAAGGGGATCGTGTTTGTAAACGGTTACAACCTCGGACGGTACTGGAAAGTTGGGCCGCAACAAACGCTTTACCTGCCCGGATGCTGGCTAAAGTGTGGCAACAATAAAGTGGTGATTTTCGAACAGCAGAACGATATTCCCCAAACGGCACTGAAAACTACCGATCAGGCTGTTCTTGAGGAGCTTATGATTAATATAGATTGAATTCAGGGGTTTATTTATCATTCTTGAATTTTGGGCTGATTGAAGCGGACTGACAAAACTTAGCTATTACTAAGTTCCCTACAATTTCAGAAAAAAGTGTATCCGCTTGAAATAATGAATTATTGTACTTATATTTGTACTTTATTTTGTACTAATAGAAACAATCATGTTAACGACATCAATCTCCGACTTTAGAAAAAATATTAAAATGTATCTTGACAACGTTACTCAAAACTTTGAAACCTTGATAATTAATCGAGGAAACGACTCAGGAGTAGTTGTAATTTCACTTGAAGAATATAATTCTTTGAACGCCACACAACATGAATTATCTTCTAGGACAAATGAAAGCAGACTCGACTCTGCAATAGAGAAATTAAAGAGTGGATCTTCCTTTCAACAAGAGCTCATCATCGAATGAAGTACATTTTTGTAGATGAATCGTGGGAGGACTATTTGTATTGGCAAAATACCAACAAAAAGAATTTAAAAAGAATAAATGATCTATTGAAAGATATTTCGAGAAACCCCTTTACTGGTATCGGGAAACCCGAACCTTTAAAACATAAATACCAAGGGTTCTGGTCAAGGCGTATTGACAGTGAACACAGACTTATTTACGCGGTTAAAGAAAACGAAATTCTAATAGCAAAATGCAGATTCCATTACGACTAAAAGAGAGAAAAGGACATTTTTGACCGATATTGAATATCTTATTATATTTTGTAGGATCGATAATTTTCGTATTTTCAGTAAAATTTACTGTGATGACAACTAATGAATTAAAGCATAAAGTTATTGATAAAATCAACAAGATTGAAGATGATTGTTTGCTTAAAGATTTGATTAAATTAATTGAAGACAGCACTGATGATAATGAGATATATCGTTTAAGTGATAACCATAAAAAGGCTATTAATACAGCGATTGACCAGATTGAAAAAGGTGATTATTTAACAACTGAACAATCAAATACTTATAGTAAAAGGTTAAATCAAGATATTTGAGAATACTACTGAACTGATAAGTAATATCCCAAGATTGGTAAACAAACCGGTAATTTTTAAGGAGAATCGGTGGCGAAGTCAGAAAAAAAGCCCGGCAGGCCTGTAAGCGGGATTCTGTTTCGGTGGCAGCTTGCGCCGGTCACCGACTTTCATCATTTATCTCGACCTGATGTCACCATCAGGCTCCAGCAATCTACCCTCCGACTTCGGACGAGCCGCCCTTATTTTGCACGAGGCAAAATTGTCGGTGTATTTGATCTTGCAACCCCTGAGGTTTACCCCCGGTGGCTGTCGCCAACCACCGGCGTGGGCTCTTACCCCGCGTTTTCACCCTTACCAGCCTGAGGCTGGCGGTTATTTTCTGTGGCACTGGCTGTTCGCGCCTTACGACGCGACCTTCCCGTTAGGAAGCAAGGTGCTCTGTGTTGTCCCGACTTTCCTTCCGCAACACGAAATCGCGAACGATGAAACAACCTGCCGAACTGCGGCAAAGGTAAAAAAAACTACTTTTGTAAAAAAAAGTTATGATACAAGTTGCCGGCTGGATAGGTGGACCTGAGGTTATCGTCATTTTGATAGTGGTGTTATTGCTTTTCGGAGGTAAGAAAATTCCTGAACTGGCAAAAGGCCTGGGCAAAGGAATACGCGAGTTTAAAAACGCCACCGATAACAGCGGAATCGCTGACGACCTCAAAGACATTGCATCGGAGATGAAAGATGTAAAATCGTCTGTCGATAAGATGAACCCAACGAAATTTGTTGAAAAGAATAATCCGCTGAAGCCAAAAAAATAATAGCCAATACTCAATAACTCACGAACTCACTCACTAACCACTCACTCATTGAAGGACCTCACTACAGGTAAGGAAGGAAGGCGGATTCTTAACTTTGCAATACCCATGCTGCTGGGCAACGTGCTTCAGCAGATGTACAATGTGGTGGACAGCATTATTATTGGCAAGGTATTGGGCAAAGAAGCCCTGGCCGCCGTAGGAGCGAATTTTCCTTTGATTTTTGCACTTATTTCATTCGTGGTGGGCATTGCGATTGGCGCCACAGTCATCATAGCGCAATACTATGGTGCCAAACAAATGGACATGGTAAAACGGACCATCGACACCTTATACATCTTCATGTTTTTTGCTTCCATCGTGCTGACTATCATCGGCATTTCATTCAGCGAAAGCATTTTCAGGTTTATCGACCTGCCCAAAGAAGTCGTTCCCCTGGCTGTATCATATTTCAATATTTATGCCATCGGTTTTGTTTTCTTTTTCGGATTTCAGGGCACCAGTGCCATACTGCGCGGGTTGGGTGATTCAAAAACACCGCTCTATTTCCTGGTGGTTTCCACCATCATCAATATTGGTCTGGATGTTTTATTCGTGGTTATTTTTCGCTGGGGAATAGAAGGAGTAGCGGCTGCTACCGTCATCGCCCAGGCAGGAGCGTTTCTTTCCATTGTATGGTACCTGAACAAGTACCACAAATTTTTGGATTTTTCTCCATTAAAAATGAAGTTCGACCGGGGGATTTTTAAAAAGAGCCTGCAAATTGGGCTGCCATCAGGATTTCAGCAAACCGCTGTCGCCATTGGGTTTTTGGCTTTGTACCGCATTGTAAACACATTTGGCACACCCACCGTGGCCGCTTACAGTGTAGCCACCCGCATCGATTCGTTTGCCACCATGCCTGCCATGGCTTTTTCTGCCGCCATTTCCACTTTCGTGGGACAAAATATCGGCGCAAACAAAAATGAGCGCATTGGAAAAGGGCTGAAAGCCACCCTTTTGATGATTTCAGTACTGGCATTGACGATAAGCGCCTGCACTGTTATTTTTGCTGAACCCCTTATGAGGTTATTCACCAACAAAGAAGATTACGAAGTAGTTGCCATTGGGGTAAGCTACCTGCAGATTGTTAGCCCGTTTTACATGGTCTTTTCGATGATGTTTATTTTTAACGGGGCACTCAGGGGTGCCGGCGACACCTTGTTTCCCATGTTTATCACCATCATGGCACTCTGGATAATCAGGCTGCCCCTCTCCTATTTGCTGTCGTTGCATTTTGGCGCTATCGGCATTTGGTGGGGAATTCCAATCGCGTGGGCCTTTGGGGTTTTAGCTTCATCGTTGTATTATAAAACAGGCAGATGGAAAAAGAAGGCTGTGGTGAAGCACGACATTCCCACGAATTAATTAGCTTTGTACTTTTCATCAATTCAATTCAATACCATTGAAACAACGACGCACTTTTTCTTTATTAAGACGACTGAAGAGTTTCCAATACGCCGGTACAGGGGTGTGGAGAGCGGTTAAAACACAACACAATTTATGGATACACCTGGTTGCCGCAGCATTGGTGATCTATGCCGGATTTTTCTTCCATATTACCCGCATTGAATGGATGATTGTGTTGGTAGCCATTGGCGGGGTGTTGTCTGCCGAACTTTTTAATACTGCCATAGAACTGATCGTGGATATGGTTTCACCAGAGCACCACAGGATGGCGGGAGCTGCCAAGGATGTCGCCGCGGGGGCAGTGTTGATTTTTGCCATTGCATCAGTCCTCATCGGACTCCTGGTTTTTTTACCCTATCTATACGATTATTATGAAATTAATTGCTGACAGCGGATCAACCAAAACCAGTTGGGCCATCATCGACAAACAGAATAAAGTACACTATTTTAGCACCCGCGGGCACAACCCATATTATTATGGTGATAAGGAATTAAGTGAAATTCTGCAAAAAGAATTGCTACCCAACCTCCCTGATCCAACCAAAATTGATGAACTTTTTTTTTATGGATCAGGTTGTTCGTCAACGACCAATTGCGCCAGGGTGGAAAATGCACTGCAACCGCTTTTTATAAAAGCAACAATTCGGGTCGGTCACGATTTATATGGTGCTGCTTTAGCACTGTTTCACCATGAAAAGGGAATTGCCTGCATACTGGGAACCGGTTCCAATTCCTGCCGTTGGGATGGTCAACAGATTACTGATAACGTTCCTTCGCTGGGATTTCTGTTGGCCGATGAAGGCAGTGGTACCACCATTGGAAAAAATTTACTTACCGGGTTGTTAAAAGGTGAAGCCGATGAAGAAATTACCAGGGCCTTTTATCATGATTACCAACTCACCTTTGAGAAAACACTCGACCTGATATACAAACAGCCCGAACCCAACCGTTTCATGGCTTCGCTAACGCGTTTTGCGTTAAAGCACATCGAAAATGCCTGGTGCAGAAGGGTGGTAAAAAATTCCTTGGATGATTTTATCACCTTAAATGTAAATCTTTATGAGGACCACGAATTCCTGCCTGTTGCCTTTACCGGATCAATAGCGTATCATTTTAAAGAAGTCCTTCAGGAAGTATGCCGCGAGCATCAGCTTATCATGGGAATTGTACTAAAAGATCCCATCGAAGGATTGGTACGGTATCATCAGGTGTAGATCCGGGATTACGCGGGAGAAACCTATTCACCCGGGAATTTTCTGGCTTACAGGTAAATACCGGAACATACAACAGCATTGTCAGTATAATGACGCCCCTGGCCCGGATGTATCTGTCTGCCCTTTTAACTTTCATGCTACACCTTGTTATAATAATAAAAATGAGCCATTTTGATAGGTGTAGTGATAAATATCCGAAATAATGAACCCTTTGTTTGCTTGAAGAATAATATTTTATACATTAGCTCCATCAAAACATAAACAATCTTGAAGTAATCAAATGCAAAATCCGGAAAACCTGCTTATGTTGCCTGTCTGCTTATTAACTCCCACCACTCTCCACACTCACTACGCACAACAAGGTCGTCACGGGTTTCAAAAACAGTAACCTTTTTCTGTTTTTTTTGCCATTTAGCAATGATCACAAAAGGGATTGAACATCAGTTCGTTAGTTAAATCTATGGGACTTAGAAGGCGAAGCTGAGTAAACATTGAAAATCTGAGATTTCTTTAATTTTTACCTACAAAATGTTTTGTTTTCCTAAATAATTTGCTTATATTGCACGCTTGATTTTGACGGGAATCTAATCAAAAACCCATTTAAGTCCATGTCAACATTAAAAGTAAGAGAAATCGATCACAGAGGGGAAAGGAAAGTGGCCCTTTTTTACGATTACATCGTGAACAGTGCTCTGGACAATCATACACGTGCTTTGCCAAACAGGGCTTTCAGCAGTACCAATAAATGCTGGTATATCCCCTTTCGGGATGATTACCGGGATTATCTGGAACAGTATTACGCGACATGTGAAGGTTTGGAGATTAATTTTGAGCAGGTAAAAGCAGAGAACCCGAACTCAGAAAGAGAATCAAAGGAAGCTGAAATTACTGTTTTAATCAGAATAGATAAGGTGAAGAAGAAAATGTATGTTGAGCACCCATACTCTCCACATTTGCATGAAATAATCAATGCCACACGAAAAGGTTTCTGGCTTAAAAAGCAGCACTGTTGGGTATTTCCGGGAAATAACGAAAACTATACCGGGTTATCACAATTAATTATAAAAAGTGGATATAAAATACGAAAAATTATTTTAGAGGCTCCTACTGAAACATCGGTTAAACAACCTGAGCACATAAACAAGCAAGTGATGTCTTTGGGATCTCAAGAAAAAACTTTGTTGGAAACCTATAGCCATACCATTTTGTTAAAACGATTGAGCCCCAGTACCTGTAAGATATATGAGCATTTTTTTACGGTATTTTTAATGGATCAGCGGGGAAAAGAAATTGAACATCTCACTTATCATGAAATTTACAATTACATCAAGGCTAAATCCAGAGAGCTGGAGTTCACGCAGTTAAATCAGACGATTGCTGCCATCAAGTTTTTTTATGAGCGGGTAATGGATAGAGAAAGGATGTTTTTCTATTTGCAGGATGAGAAAATAATTAAGAGAGGTTCGGTATTTATAGGCTTTGATGAGTTAATGGACGTTTGCAAAAAGATTAGCTCTCCGGTGGACAAGATGTTGCTTTTTTTATATTTCCATGTTCGATTAGAGCATGATGAAATCTGTTTAATCCCTGCAAACAGCAGGGAAATGTTTTCGGATAGATACAGGCTGGCAGGCAACAACCAGGAAGCGATTGAGTATTTTCAAGCTTTAATTGATGAGATACAGCAAACGCACCAACCCGGGCAATATTTGTTTGAAAATAAGGGCGAGGCATATCAGGTTCATGACCTGCAACAAAAGGTGTACGATATTATACATCGTTATCGATTAAAAGCGATATACAGCGCGCAATATCAGTATATTTTGGATGCTACCACTTTTAGTCCCAAAACGAAGCAGATGTATTTGGGTGCTTTTATGAAATTTTTAGAATACCATCACTTCAGGCATCCCACCCACATTAGAAACGAGGAGATACGCGATTATTTAGTTTTGCATCACGAAAAGTCGCCCTCTCACCAGGACAACATGGTGAATGCATTTAAGTTCTTTTTTGAGCAGGTACATAAAAGCGAGATTTCTGACAAATATATGATCAGGCCAAGGAAAGGATTTTTCCTGCCCGATTATTTTACGCGCGATGAAATAAACGGAATGATGTCTGTTACACATAACATCAAGCACCGGTTTATGATTTCACTTTTTTATTGTAGTGGCATACGGCGAGAGGAACTCAGGCAACTAAAGATTGGCGATGTTGATATAAAGAGCAATCATATTTTTATCAGGGCAGCTAAAGGGAATAAAGACAGGTACACCTTGTTTTCGAGGCATTTGCATGGTATGCTGAAAGAGTATTTGGAAAAAGAGAAACCCGTACATTATTTGTTTGAAGGCGCAAAATCAGGTGAGCCTTACAGCTCCACCAGCATGTCGAGTACGTTAAAGAGGGCCGCATTGGCAGCGGGAATCAGGAGAAGGGTTCATCTGCACATGTTGCGGCACAGCTTTGCCACACACTTATTGGAGGACGGCTGGGACATCAGGTACATTCAGGAGTTGATGGGTCACAGGAACATCAAGACAACCTCCAGGTACACGCATGTAGTAAATGATGCGCTGAATTCGGTTAAGAGTCCCTTTGACAAGATGATTGAACAATCGCGAGGGGGTTTTACGGGCAACGGTTCCTCGCCATAAAATTACAAGGTGTCTGTTTCAAGAACTCGTTTCTTGTATTATTTTGGATGCAAGTGGCAATTTTATTGACCAAAGGAGGTGTTACACGAAATAAATGTATATTTTTACTTTTCGGGTTGAAGAAAAGCATTATTTAGTTGGATGGTATACAGAATTAAACGTTTAAATTTTACAAAAGCCGGAAGGTATGTCACAGAATACAATTATAGAAAACATTACTATATATTCGTTAAATCAGGCCTTTAGGCTGATAAACGAGTTAACATATAATAGGCGTAAACACAATGTGTATATGGGAACGTTGGCAACAAGTTTAAAAAGACCATGAAGACAAACGAATTGTATAATAAATATTGTTCTAAAGGGCATGATACTAACACTCCGACTCTTTGGGATTTAGAACCAGATAAATACAGACATTTGAAACCCGAGATTAATATAATTTTGGACAGAAAGATTAAAACTCAAGATTCGCAGGATTTGGGATTCTGGATACTTGCAAATTATCGACTCGGATTTGATAATCAAGATAAAGAAAAGCTGAAAATAATTCTAATTGCTAAATGGCATGATATTCATGAAGACCTTGTGGATTATGTAAGCGAATTCAAAGATGAAATATTCACAGAAGATTTATATAAAATTGCCATTGATAAAGGGACATATAGAAAATATGATGATGAATTGGAATCAACATTAAGGAAATGTGTACATGCTCTGAAATCTATAAATAGCCCAAATTCTATGGCGAAACTAGAATTCCTGATTAATTCCGGAAATGAAAATGTAAAGTATGCTCTTGAAAATTATCAATAATGAATGAAAAGATTACTTGAAATTAAGAATAATATAAAGAAAACCAGTTGCCAACACTGCATATACTTTATGGCGGGTTACGATCTGAATATGAACATTTTAGTTTCAAATATAAATCATCTCGGACAGAAAGATTTTTCTTTTGAAGTCCGCCACAAAGCATATGCATGCCCGTTAGGTGCAAGCAACCCAAAACACTGATATATGAATAAACTAATTAAAAAATATTCAATAATTCTAATCATCGTAATAACACTAAATATACTGTTCGACTTGTTTGTTGCATCTAAACTAACTATTTTACTAATTGACTCTGGGATGGAAGTAGAGAAAGCAATAGACGTTCAAAAAGTAGTTTTATGGTTATCAACATTTATATCAAATATTGCTATTGCAACTTTCATATTTCTGGACTTGTTAAAGAATAAGATAAAAAGCATACCAGTGATTTTGCTTTCTCTAATGTCATATTTTGCAGGGACTATCCTTTTCCTTTTCTTGATTAACAATAAAATAAACAGCAATGACAAACAATAAGTTTAACATATTAGTCAATAAATATGCAATCCTGATATTCATAGGATATGCAATTGCATTTATCATATCAAACATCGTATTTAGATTAATACCAAATGGAAATGAATCAGGAATTATGCTTAAAAGTTATCTCTCGACTTTTTCAATAATAGTTCAATTTATAATTAACATGATTGCTGCAATATTAATTTCCAAGGACTTGAAAAGACTAAATATTAAGAATAATTTGATTGTGATAATGACTCTATTATTCTCATTAATAGGAATTACAATGTTTTTTATCATTACAAATAAAGAAATAAGAAATGCCAGCACCTAACAATGCATATACTTTATGGCGGGTTACGGTCTGAATATGAAGATTTTAGTTCCAAATATAATTCGGTGTGGCAAGCAAGATTTGTCTTTTGAGGTCCGCCACAAAGCATATGCACGCCCGTTAGCTGCCATATTAACAAAGTGCTTCGACCATTTATTAAGTAAAAAAGAGAAATGATTCAGCTTATAGATAGACAAGAAATTTTTAGCAAACTTAGCAATATAAGCTACGAGATTGTGGATTTGCAAAATGCTTTCTATGATAACTCAATGGAATTTGATAGTCAGACCGAGCAACAAGAGTACCTAGATTCTTTTGACGCTCTTAACGTAAAGTTTAATAAACCAGCTACAAAAAGTAAGTTGATTTCATTTGAACATGAGAATTTGTCAACGTTTCCAAAGGTTCTTGGGGATAAAATTTGGGATTTATTCCATTCCATTGGACAAACAGATTTTTATTTAATTTCACATCTGAAATTGGATTTATTCGGCAACTTGAATAATAAGTATAAGCCATTAGTTCAATCATATAATAAACTGGAAAAGATTGTTGGTGCAAAAACATATTATGAAGCCTTGAAAATTGGAATAGATGATTTAAAAGAGCTCTCAACAATAATATTTTGGATTACCAGATGCGACATGAGTTCTCCCGAATATATCTTTTTTGCAACTGCTGATAATAGATTGAGTTTTAACATTTGTAAATATGGTAATATTCATTTGACTGAGTATGGAAATATTGAAATAGTAAATGATAAACTTATGAAACGATTTGGTTTATACGAAATTACTGATGAATTTGAAAGATTCTCAGAATCAGGGATTATTGATGGTCGACGATTGAAAAAGTAAAAAATACGGCAGCTAACAATGTATAAAAATAATAGCCGGTTCAGTAGTAAATTCAAGGGTTGTAGCCCGCTTCAACTTTTGTGTAACTTGACAGGGATGAAGCCCGCAAACGGCTACTATTCTTATACAAAACGTTAGCGGTCATTGTAGTGGGCGACACAGACAATATCAATATGACAAAAAAGTGGAAACAGAAAAACCATTAGTAAATAAAAAATATTTGTTGGAAAAATATCCAGAAAAAGGTGGCTGGACTTATGCTTCTATTCCCGAAGTTTTGCAGGACAAGCATTCGCCTTTTGGTTGGGTTAAAGTAAAAGGACGTATTGATGATTTTGAGATTAAAAACTACAAATTAATGCCAATGGGGAACGGAAAACTCTTTTTACCTGTTAGAGCAGACATCAGAAAGAAAATAGGGAAGAAAGAAGGAGATTGGGTTAATGTAGTTTTGTATGCAGACAACGCATTGACAGATGTATCAGAAGAGTTTTTAGATTGTCTAAAGGAAGATCCACTTGCACACCAAATATTTTTGACTTATACAGACGGGCAACAGAAAGAGTTTATCGATTGGATTTATTCCGCCAAAACGGACGAAACGAAAGTTGAAAGGATTGTAGAGACACTAAACAAACTTGTAATGCAGAAAAAATTGAGACATAGCTTATACATAGTTAACAATAGAATATTAAAATAAATATTAACTAAAACTATTTAATGATGAAAATAATATTGATTTCGCTTGCAATGACATTATGTCAAATGTGTTTGGCACAGAATGCAGATAAGGTTTGGTCGCAAACAACAATGGTTAACGATGTAATTTATAAAGACAGTATTTTTAACAAAACAAAAGTTGGGTGTGGTTTTTTGCTAAAGTACAAGAATGACACTTTTGCTATTACCGCAAAGCATATAATGAATTTGGCCAAAACGGATGACATGATAACTACGAATTTCGAAGGTGGATTAAAAGAATGGAGAATGTATCCGAAAGATAAACCAGAACAAACGGTTATTATGGGTAAACTTTTAAACGAAGATACTACCGATACTTTAACTTGGGAATATTTAGAAAAGGCTGTTAAGGCAGCACTTTATAATGATTTTCTAATATTTACAATTAAGGAAAACAATTCGAATATTACACCTTTAGAACTTAGTAAAACTGCCCCTCAAAAGGGAGATATTTTATATGATATTGGTTGGACATATAATGACACAGTTGGACCACAAAGAGTTTACAAGTGTTCATTTTATGAATCGACAGGAATAAGTTTTAACATGCGTAAGATTACATATCCCGAAAATGGCGTTGGATTAAGCGGTTCTCCCGTAATAAATTCTGATGGATTACTGGTTGGTATTTTATCAAGAGCAGAAACAGACCCAGTAACAAAAGAAGTTTTTGCGTCACCACAACATATCAATTATCTGACTCGTTTTTTTGAGGATTATTATAAAGTCAAATAATATATCATGTTGCTCACAATGTATTAGGGTTTGCCTCCGCTCAAAAAAACAAAATAAAAATGCTTCTAAATTGGAAACTACAAATGAATGATGAAATTGATGTTTGACGAAAAAGAACAACGAACCGCTAACAAAAACTATATGTCAATTGGGGTTTCGGTGCGGACAACAAAGTTCGCAGCCCGCAACAACCTCGGTGGGGTTCGACAGGAAAGCAACCCGCAATCCCCAACTGCATATAGTTCCGTCCGTTAGGCGCAAAAATATGACAGACAGAAACGACATAGAAATTTGGTGGACTGACCTCTTGAAAAAGTATCAAGGTTATATGGGTTCAGGTTACGACCTTATTGAATATCTCGACAAGTTTGTAGGAACACTTGACCAAGCAGACAGACAAACAACCATTGAATTTCTTATTGACAAAGCAATAAATTTTACAGACGGATACGCTATTGCTTTTTCGACTTTAGAAAAACATTGCAATGAGACCTGTCTTGACAAAATTTATAAATGTGCACAGACCATTGACTTCAATGACGAAAAGATTATCTATCCAATTGGTGTTCTATGCAAACAAGGTTCGGACAAGCACCGAAAGCTTTTAGACGAGTTTTTCACCGCGGAAAAGTTGAACGAACTTGAGACATTTGTTCATTGGTCGCTTTATCCAAAATATCCCGACTTGTTTATAAGGACTTATGCAAAATATCTGCGACTAACCGACTACAATCAGTGGACAGGTTCTGGGGTGACACAATCTTTTATGTATGAGCCAGCTGCACTTGGACTTTTAAAAGACCATTTAGAGCAGAAAGACAAAAAAACTTGGGATTACGTTTTGAAGGATATAAAGAACGCATTAACAACAGACATTTGGACAGAAAAACAAAAAACAGAAGTGAGAAAAATAATTTCAGCGCCTAACAAGCGGTATAAAACATTGGGGTTTAAGTGGTTATTCAAGCATTTTTCCACGCATTAAGTCCGGTGTAACTGGACAGGAAAGTAGCCCGCAATCCCCAACGTTTCATACCGCCGACCGTTGGGCGCAAGCCCCGGACAAAAAACGCATTAGACAAATATCTCTAACTGACATAAATTAGGCCATAGAATCAACTTTTGACCGTCCCGACCTGAAAT
>Ga0209417_1004732_pt1 | contig 15916 bp, 14 predicted proteins | sample RifGroF2_FD_184002 | JGI IMG/M metagenome (GOLD analysis project Ga0209417, IMG submission 184002) | Groundwater microbial communities from Rifle, Colorado, USA - Groundwater F2 (SPAdes) (version 2) | ecosystem: Environmental > Aquatic > Deep subsurface > Groundwater | place: Rifle, Colorado... | reverse complement strand
AAGCCTGCCCGCCGAGTTCCGGCGGCACGTTAAAAAAATACTCTTTGAGCCCGAAGCCGCGTACGAGTATTCTCCGTATAAAGAATACTCGGAGGGTTATCCCGATTGGGGAAAAGATGAAAATATCAGCAAGGCTAACCCGCCGCGCGCCAACGAGGGCTGGCGCTGGTTACAGGGAACTGGCTCCGCTTCGGGCGAGCTGTTCGGCGGCTGCCTCGAGGTCCTGGAGATGCTGAAGGCCACGGAATTCTGGCCCTCGCGCGAATTCTGGAAAGGCAAGATATTCTTCCTTGAAACCTCCGAGGATAAGCCGCCGCTCTGGTATGTGGACCAGACGCTGCGCAATTACGGCATGCTCGGGGTCTTTGAGAGCGTCAGAGCCCTGATATTCGCAAGGCCCATGCGCTACTCTGACGAGGAGAAGGCGAAATTGGAGCAGACCATGCTCCGTGTTGTCGGCAGGGAGTTCGGGCGTCCGGAATTGCCGATAGTGGCGAACTTCGACATCGGACATACAGATCCGCAGCTGGTTTTGCCTCTGGGAATTAAAGCCGAACTGGATTGTTCCGCCAAAAGCGTCAGGCTTACCGAAACCTGGCTTTCCTGAACCCCCGGCTGTTTCGCCGGAGTATTTTTTTGATAAACATACGATGAATAAGACCTTCAAGATAGCGCTGGCCTGTTTCTGGTACAGGAAAAGCGTGGAGGAAAACCTCAAGGCGCTGCTTGCCCATGTCAAAAAAGCCGCCGCGCAGGGCTGCGATATGGTCTGCTTCGGCGAGGCGGTGTTCTCCGGCATGCCGTCCGAGGATTATGCCAGGGATTTAAAGCTGGCCATCTCGCTAGAGGGCCCGCAGGCGCGGGCCATATCCCGCGCTGCCGCCGACAACAATATCTGGATCGCCTTCGGGGCGATGGAAAAAAGCGGGGGGAACCTTTCCGATACTGCCGTGCTTTACAACAACAAGGGCCGGCTGGTGCATCGCTATGCGCGTATCAGCCGCGGCTGGCTAACCCCGCGCAACAAGCAGAAAGCTTATAGGATGGGAAAGACGGTGCAGGCCGTGAAAACGCCTTTCGGTCGTTTCGCCTTCGAGATCTGCGGTGATATCTTCGACGCGGGAATACGGTCCCGGCTCAGGGCGCTTTCGCCCGATTATCTTTTGTGCCTGATGTGGCGGTCTTTCGCCAGCGGCAAATATGACCAGGCCCACTGGGACAAGGTAGAGAAGCCGGAGTATCTCCGGCAGCTCCGCAGTGTCGGTTCTGCCGCCTTCTTCGTGAACACGCTCTCCCGGGAAAAAGACGAGCACACTTTCGGCGGGCCGATGTCTATCTCAAACAGCGGAAAGGTCCTAAAAGAGGCCAGGCTCGGGAAACCGGCGCTTTTAGTGTGCGAGGCTCCGGTGCGCGGCAAAAAATGAAGCCGCGGCCGCCTCGGCATCACTCTTGCGGGCGAACCACTTGTAGCCGGCGTTGCCGTGCGCCAGGACATAGCCGGTGCGCCTCTCATTGTGGTTCTTGTCAAAGAGGAAGTACATCGCGCGGCACGGGACTTCCTGGCGGACCTTGTACTGGTATTCATCCATCGCCTTGCAAAATCTTATTTCGGCCTCGCGGTTGAACTGGCCTATACCTATCACCCGTATGGGGGTGTTGCCGCGCTTTTCTTTAAGAGCGTAATTCCCGCCGACCCTGCGCCTGCAGCTGCCAAGCGCTTTTGCCAGCTCCGTCCTGGATCTCATACCGCCTCCTGGTTAGCGGGGCAAACCCGCCAATGCGAACGACGGATAGCCGCTGGTGAAGTTGCCGACACCTGAGGCTTCCGGCCGCATGAAATTATAAAAAACCCTTCCCCGCAATTATGATACAAAAATCCGGGGGGCTTGCAACATTGCCCCGGAATGGTTGCCGATGTTACGCGTATCCGCGAGTATAACCACGCATAGCGCCTGCAGGCGCGTGAGGGGTATCATATTAACAGGAGCAGGGGTTAAGGGGTGGAGTTATGAATATTCTGAACGCAGCGTTAAAGAAAGAGTTTAAGGTGTGGATGGTGGTTTCCCTCGGCCTTATAAAGGATGGCAAGATGGGAGCCTCCCAGGTCAGGTCTGACCGCATCAAAGCCGCGCTCGCCTACACCACGGCAAGAGGACTTCTTGCGATACGCCGTTAACCCTCCACGGCCGCCGCCGGCCGTGGGAGGAAGAGACAATGAATCTGTTCGGGAACCTGGAATTAAAAACGGAAATTCAGCGCCAGCGTTATCATAGAGCCGCTGTCGTGATAGGTTCTGCTCAGCGCGCTGGCATCCCTGGAGGCCACTTCTTTCAGCCAGACATGCCGATAGCTGCCGCTCAGGTACAGCGATTTGTTCAGATTGATGTCCAAGCCCGCTCCGGCATGCAGCCCGAACCGGGAGGTGCTGTTGTCGTAACCGAACGGCCCGTCCACCATCGTGTAATACCAGCCGACGCCTCCGAGCAGGAACGGTTTCACGACTTCGCCGGGATTAATATAAGCCAGTAAACTCCCTTGTATGGGAAAGGTCTTGATAGTGGTGAGGGGGCCGAAATCGTTCCTCAGATAATCGATGGACGCTTCCAGGCCGAGATCGGGGGACAAATGCACCCTGGCTTGAACGCCAGGGGACCACTGTCCGGAATCCGCGTCCTGCGCCGTGTAGTAGGTTGCCCGGGGCCCGACCGCGAGCACTTTTTCTACCGCTTCCGCCTCCGCAAATACCGCAGGCTGCAGCCCCAGCAGTAAAGCCGCTGCCGCTATACATCCTTTTATTTTCCTGCCGCAATTATTGTTTTTCATGATTATCCCCTTAACATTGGTGCTCTTGATATTCCGGCACTGATTAGCCTGAGGACCGGAAGGTATATGTTAAGTATATCTTTGCGCAGATTTTGTATCTATTCGGAATTATGCCCTGCCTGCTAAGTAAAAATACGGTCGGGCAATAGACTGTTCCCGAGATTGCCGGAGAAAATTCAGGCCTGTCGATTGATGGTCCTTTTTGGAGGAGAATGCGCGTGGAAGGGATTAGAAAAACAGGAAAGCGCCGGCGACTATAAGGGCCAGGGCAGCCAATACCACAAGGAGCGCAGCTTTGGAGAGGGCGGCGTCGTCGCGGCGCACCTGTTCGGGAGAAGACGGCTTTCCGTTAATGTTTATTCCCATGTCCTTTGCGGCCTGGGCGGTCGCGTCAAAACACGGTATGCTGTCATCGTGTGTGGTGTTGCATTTAACGCAAAATATTTTCATAGAGAAGCGTCTCAGTTCTTGAGCAGGAGCTTGAGCATGTTCACGGCGGGCTTGGTCAGGCGGGCGTCGAGCAGGCCGCGGCTGATGGCCATGGCCTGGTAAGACCCGGTCTTGCAGCCCAGTTTTTCCAGCTTCGCGCAGATCTCCGACGTCAGGCGGCTTATCTCGTAGGTGGTCGCCTGCGGCACCTTGGCCTGCGGGAAAGCCGGAACGCCCGTGCGGCGCGCGGCAAGTTCGTAGGCGAGCAAAGCCACGGACTGGCCCAGGTTCATGGACGGCTGCTTGGGCAGGGTGGGAATAGTTATAATGGCGTTGCACAGCGACAGGTCTTCTTTTGTGAGGCCGGTCTTTTCCGGGCCGAAAAGTATGCCGGCCTTTTTGACCCCGCGCCCGGCGATATAGTCCGCGGCGTCTTTAAGCAGGAGCACGTCCCTTTCCGGTTTTATCTGGTGCAGCGAGGAGGTCCCGAGAAGCAGTTCGCAGTCTTCGGCGGCTTCGGGAATGCTCCCGAAGATGCGCGCGGATTCTACTACATCCATGGAGTTTATTGCCGCCACGGAAGCTTCCTGCTTCCAGAGGCGCCCTACTTCCGCCCAGTCGGATTCGAAAGGGCTGACCAAGGCCATTTCGTTCAGGCCGAAATTAGCCATAGCCCGGGCGCAGGCGCCGATATTGTCGGGGTTGCGGGGCTTTACGAATATAAACTTAAGCGGCGTGTCCATCAATTTTAAAATATACCATTTCTGACAACCGGCATGGCACAGGGGACGTTGTTTACTTAATGACTATTTATCAACATTGTGCGCGGCGCGCGCAATAGTCACATAGTAAACAACGTCCCCTCTGCTTTGATATACTTGAAGCTCGCCAGTGGTCCCGGCAGCTGATAAGGAAAAGATCATGACATACAGGTTAAGCCTGGCTTTTATCGCGCTTTTCGCAATTTGCCCCGCGGCGGCGGAGAAGACGGTTTATACCGTTGCCGAAGGGAAGTTGGATAATTCCCTTTATAAGATAGCGCTGCCGCAGAACTGGAACAAGAAACTGCTGCTCATCGCCCATGGCGGCCGCCCCGAAACCGCCCCGCTCTCGGCGGATTTTGAAATAGAAAAAACCTACCTGGAAGAACTGCTGAAGCGGGGCTGGATGGTGGCGGAAACCAGCTACCGCCGCAACGGGATCTTCGTCACGGACGGCGTGGCGGACCTCAACAGCCTTTTTGACTTTATCGTAAAAGAGCAGGGCAGGCCCGGCAAAGCCTACCTGGCCGGCGCGTCCATGGGCGGCAAGATCGCCGTAAAAATAGCCGAGGAAAAGCCCGGCCGCTTCGACGGCGTGCTGGCCGTGGGGGCGGCGCTCCTGTGCGATGACAACGGGACCTCCTCCGAGAAGAACAGGAAATACTTCAAGAAGCACACCTTCAAGCCCGGCATCCCCGTCTTGTTCGTAAGCAATGTCAACGAGGTGGACCTGGTAAAAGAGTACGCCGGGCGCGCGCGCAAGAAGAAGTCCGACGCCGCGGTCTGGACCGTAGTCCGCCGCGGGCACTGCAACGTAAACGACAGCGAAATGCTCAAGGCCCTGGGTTCTCTGGAGCAGTGGGTTGAAAAAGGCGTAAGGCCCCTGGAGGAGAATCTCTCCATAGAAATGAGGCGCGCGGATTCCACGGCGCGCCACGCCGACGACCGGGTCTACGCCCTGGTGCGCGTCGACCCGGCCTACGGCAACCTGACCGCCGACCTGACCGGGAGCGACCTGGCCAAGGCCGGGATAAAGCAGGATTCTTATTTTAATGTCGGGTTCAAAGACAAGAAATTCAAGGTCTTCCTGGGCTACCATTACGCGGACGTAAAGAAAGGGGAGTGGGTGGCTTTCCTGACCGCCGACGATCATCTGCAGATCGCCATGAACTGGGCCAATGCCCAGAAGGAACTGGGCTGCAAGGAAGGCGACGAAGTCTTTATCGAGCCTATCGTAAGCGAAAAGAAGTGAAACCCCCGCGGAGCTATTTCAGCCAGGAGGTAATATCATTTATGACCGCGGTTTCTACGTTCCCGGGAGTATGATACTCCGCCGGGTTGCCCGGGCCTTCTCCGCCCAGGAAAAGATGGTTCAGCCCGGGGTAGCTCTTGAACACAGCGTCAGGCTTGCCGGCCAGTCCTTCCCGCCAGAGACTGAAGTCCTCCATCGTTACCTGGTAGTCGCGCTCTCCCTGGAGCAGTAGTATCGGTACCTGGAGCCCGGCCGCGGTCTTGACCGGTTCGGAGCTGCGCAGGGACAGGAGATATTTAGGGGTTAAGCCCGGCGGCAGGTCTTTGGCGGGGGTATTCCCGTTCAGTTCGGGGCCGTCGATCAGCGGCGCCTGCTTTTTCAGCGCCTCTATGCGGGCGCGTTCCGCGTCCGTAACCGTTCCGTCCAGTTCCGCCAGGTAGGTGATCTGGCGCAGGAGCGTCGCGCCGAACGGGCGTACCGGCCCGGCGGCCACCACTATCCCGGCCAGTTTACCGTCCAGCTGCGCTATCAAGGGGGCGAGTTGTCCGCCAAGGCTATGGCCCAGTACATAGAGGCCGTCCGGCTTTATCCGGCGGTCGGCGCGGAGCGCGGCCGCCGCGGCCAGGGCGTCGTCCAGGACTTCTTCTTTAATGGTACCATCCGCGAAAGCCACGCCGGGAGGGGGGCCGCGGCGCTTGTCGTAACGGTACACGGCAATTCCGCGCGAGGCCAGGCCGGCCGCTATGTCCCGGAAGGGTTTATTGGGGCCGATCTCTTCATCCCGGTTGTTCGGCCCCGAACCATGGACCAGCAAAACCGCCTTGAAAGGGCCGGCCCCTTTGGGCAGGGTCAATGTTCCGTTAAGCGTAGTTCCCTGCGCTGTGAAGGAGAACTCTTCTTCGGTGAACTGCCCGGCGTCGGCGTAACCCGGCAGGCCCGAAGGAGCGGGCAGGAACCAGAGGCCGTTTATGCGCTGCTCCGCGCTGAAGCTGAGCTTTACTTTCATGGGCTTTTTCTCGAAAACGCAGATGACGCTGACCATCGTTCCCCGGGAAACAGGTTCGGCGGTGATCTCAAGCCGCTTTTGATAGGCTCCGGCCGCGGCCGTCACCGACAGCCAGACGGCCTTTAATTTTCCCGGCGGTATTTGCTGCTCCAGGGTTTCTTCAAAATCGCTCCCGGCGGCGATGAAGTCCCCTTTGGCTAGGTTGTCTATCATGGCGGCGGCCACGGCCTTAGGCTTCTCCGGGTCCTGGCGCAGCGGCAGCGCCAGCGCGCTTCCGGAAAGATAACCGCATAAAGCCAGAGTGCAGATTAATATTTTCATATTTAATTACCTGAATGACCGCGTTCAATGCAGCAGAAAATCGGATAATTTATTATACATAACCCGAAGGAAATCCCATCTTGGTCCATAAAGCGGCAAAGCCCGCTTTCCGTAAGGTCCCGGCGGTTTTGCCGGGCTCTTTTTGTTTGGTATAGTTTCATCTTGTTATGACCGATCGTCGTGCCCTTCTCGTCCTGTTCGGCGCCGGCGCCATTGCGGTGGTGCTGGCGGCTGCGCCTTACCGCAATTTCGACCTCGACCGTTTCTTCGCGCCCAAGGAGCTGGTGCTGCACGCGGTCACGCTCGCGCTGGTGCTCCTGGGCCTGCGGCGGGTGAAGGCGCTGGAATTCGACCGTATCGACCTGCTGCTCGCGGTATACCTGTCGCTCAGCTTAGTGAGCGCGCTGTTCGCCGGAGATCATTGGCTCTCCGCGCGCGCTCTGGCGCTCACGCTCTCGGGCGCGGGCTTGTTCTGGGCCGCGCGCGCCGCCGCGGCTGCCGGCGGGCGCAGCACGCTCCTTGCTGTCGCCGCCGCGGCGGCGGTGCTGGGCGCCGCAGCCTCGCTCGCGCAGGCGTATGGATTTACCAGCGGTCTCTTCAGCCTCCACCGCGTCCCCGGCGGTACCTTGGGCAACCGCAATTTCATGGCGCACCTCGCCGTTATCTGCGCGCCGGCGCTCATCCTGGCGGCGCTCAAAGCGCGCCGCTCCTGGACCGCGGCCTTAGGCGCCGCTGGGCTGGCCCTCCTCTCCGCCGCGCTGGTGCTTTCGCGCACGCGCGCCGCCTACCTGGGCCTGGCCGCCGGCACGGTGCTCATCGCCTATGGGGTCTGGCGCACGCGCGGCCGCTGGAACGACCCCCACACAACGCTCCGGCTGAAATTCCTCGCCCTCGCCGCCGCTTTGGGCATCCTCGGCGCGCTGCTTCTGCCGAACAAGCTGCACTGGAAGAGCGACTCCCCGTATCTCGACACGGTTACCGGGATGGTGAATTACAAAAAGGGGAGCGGGCAAGGGCGCCTAATCCAGTACGGCAGGACTTTGCGCATAGCGGCCGCGCACCCGCTGCTCGGCGTCGGGCCGGGCAACTGGGCGGTGGCTTACCCCAAGTCCGTCAAGGAGTACGACCGCTCTATCGACTACCATAGCGGGACGACCATAAACCCGTGGCCGAGCAGCGACTGGATGGCGCTGCTCTCCGAGCGCGGGTTGCCGGCGCTGGCCGCGCTGCTGCTGGCGCTCTTCTGGCTGCTGGCGGACGCCTGGCGGCGGGCAGGCCGGGCCGCCGGCCTCTACGACTACCTGGAAAGCCTGGCGCTGGCGGGGACGCTGGCGGTGACCGCGGTGGTGGCTTGCTTCGACGCCGTGCTGCTGCTCCCCGCCGCCTCGTTCCTGGTCTGGACTCTTTTGGGCGCGCTCGCGCCGGCTTCGCCAGCGCTGCTGGCGGTAACGCTCACGCCGCTCCTGCGCCGGAGGCTGGCGCTGGCGGCGGCGCTTATCGGCGCCGCGGCGGTGCTGCGCAGTTCGGGGCAGGTTGCCGCTATGGCGCTGTACAGCGGCGCGCGTTCGCTGGCGCAGGTTACGACAGCCTCGCGCTTCGATCCCGGCAACGCCAGGATCCGCTCACGGCTGAAAGCCCTTCAAAAAAGGCGCGGCGCGCCTCCCGCCATTACGCAACGGGAATTACACCGGCCGCCGGCCGGCGGGGGGGACGCAGAGCCGCTGTCTCCGGACCCCCAGGCGCCGGCCATAGACGGCGACGAGGATGTCAGCCTGGAGAACTAGTGAACAAGGGAAACGGAATGACCGAAGGTGACAGAACAAAAGATCTCGCCGGGCTGCTGGGCAGGCTGGTCGTCGGCGGCCTATTCGTTTATGCCGGGGCGCTCAAGGCCGCGGCTCCGGCCGAAGAGTTCGCAAGGGCCATAGAGTCTTACCGCGTGATAGGGCCTGTCCCGGCCCTGCTTGCCGCCTGCGTCGTTCCCTGGGTGGAGATCTGCGCCGGGGCGCTCCTGGCGGCCGGACTTTTTACGCGGTACTCGGGCCTGTTCACTGCGGCCATGCTGTTCTTCTTCGAAGTTCTGCTCGGCCAGGCCTGGCTGCGTAATCTGCCGGTAACCCATTGCGGCTGTTTCGGGGCCCAAGGCAGCAGTTCCCTGCCCCGGGAATTCGCGCAGAACCTTGTGCTCCTGGGCCTGTTATGGCCCGGGCTCAAACTGGGGGGAAGGCTTACCGCGGATGCCGTGAGAGCGCGCCATCCCTCGCGTAAATTCGCCTGGGCGGCCGTGCTGGCGGTCTGCCTGCCTGCGCTCGCGCTTCCTTTTCTTATGGCGCCCGGCGGAGCGCGCAAAGCGGAACTGCCGCCCGCTGTCGTAAACCATGAGCCCGCTCCTCCTGCTGCGCGTAAAGGCGCGCCTGCCAAGCCCCGGGTGAAAAATGCACAGGCGAGATCGCAGGCGACCGGGCTTTTCGAGGTAAATCCCGGCTATGGTCAGGGCCGCGACGCGGCGCGGGATATCAAAACCGCGCTTGCCCTGGCGCGCGGGGAAAACAAGCGCGTCTTGGTAAAGGTGGGCGGCTATTGGTGCGAATGGTGCCGCAGGCTGGACCGGTTCATTGGCGAGAACGGAGCCCTGGCGGCGTACCTGGGCGATAATTTCGTGATAGTGAATGTTTATTACGATTTTTCAGGGGTTCTGCCTCCAGCCATTGCCGGCTACCCTAAGCCCGCCGGCAGCCCGCATATTTATATCCTGGGCCCGGACGGCGCCGTTCTCGAATCAAAGGATACCGTACCTCTTGAGGCGGGTTCCGGCTATGACCTGGAAAAATTCATGGCCTTCCTGGCCCAGTGGGGACGGAAAAGCCGGTGAAACAGGTAAAGGATTTATTGTAGGCGGTGCGGCGGCAGGCCGGGAGCGGGCGGCGGGGAAAAACTCCCGGCCGCCTTTTTTATTCTAAAGGAAGCTGCACCGGCGGAGTAAGGAAGGGGAGATGCGAGGCGAAGTTCTCGGCGAAACCCGGCTTGTAGCTGGTTATCCTCACGCTCTCGCGGATGTCCTTGTCGAAGATCCGCTCTTCAGTTTCCCTGGCGTAACTTTCATCCAGCACGATCAGGTTCAGCTCGTCGTTGTATTTCAGGCTCTGCGCGTCCAGGTTCGAAGAGCCCAGCGTGGTCCAGACATGGTCCATCACGGCCACTTTAAGGTGCTCCATGCGCGTCTGGTACTCGTAGATCTCCACGCCGGCCTTTATCAGCTTCGGGTAATGGCTGCGGAAGGCTTTCAGCGTCAGCATGTGATTGTTCTTGGCGGGTACGATGAGCTGCACCCGCAAGTCCGGCCGCGCCGGGTCGGCAGCGGCGGTGACCAGGGCTTTGATGATGTCCTTGTCCGTGAAATACGGGTCCTCTATGCGGATGCTCTGCCTGGCGGTCTTGATGGCCAGCAGGTACGCTTTCTTGATGTTCTGGCTGCTGTCCCCGCCGCGGTGGGTCAGCACGTAGGTGCGGGCGCCGTTGCGCACGGGCTCTATCGAAGGGAAGCCGGACAGGACCTGCCCCGCCAGGGCTTCCCAGTCGTCTTGGAAGGCCTGGTGCAGCGCCTTGGTGGCCGGCCCGGTCACGCGCGTAAGCTGGTCGTGCCAGTCGCGCCGGTAACTCATCCCGATATTCATCCCGCCGGTGTACGCGGTCATCCCGCCTTCGCCGTCGTCCATCACTAAAACTTTGCGGTGGTCGGCGTGCATAGGCCTGAACGACCCCACTTTTACTTCTATGCCGGCGGCGCGCATGGAGTCTATCAGCTTGTTCATCTTGCCGGCCGGGTTGAAAATATAAGCCCCGCAGAAATCCAGCGTTACGCGCACCCGCACGCCCTCTTTGGCCCGGGCGGCCAGGAGGTCGCGCATCTCGGTGCCGTATTCGTCCGGGCTCCAGATGAACATCTTTATATGGATGAAGTAGCCGGCTTTGGCTATGTCACCGGCCAGGGCGGAGAAGGCCTGGTCGCCGTCCACCAGCAGCTCCAGGCGGTTGGTGCCGGCGTTGCGCATGCCGCCGGGGATGCTGGAGCCCAGTTGCCTGAAGTAGTCGTTCCAGCCGGCAGGGGGCTGGTAGCCGGCCGGCTGCGGCACTGCGGGAACGGGGGGTATGGTGACGGGGCTGATGCTGGCGGCGGGAATATTGCCGAAAGCGGTGGTTATGCTCTGGTCGAGGGAGGCCTGTGTTCCGGCCCAGGCGTACCGGGGGAAAATTGCGGGGACAAGCAGCAGGAGAAGGGACTGGCGGCCGAGGATGCGGGAAAGGGATATTTTCATGTGTGTCCGTTTAAAATGCTCCTGTGCTGATAGTCTACCATGCCGCGGGGAGTTGCGCTTGGGCCATTAAGCCCTGCCGGGCAGGTTTTTGGGCCTACTCCGCGCGTTGCTTAAAAGCAGTACTTTAGGGCCCCGGCGGGAGAGGGTTGAGTCCTTACTATAAATACACTAAAATCAGGTATGGGGAAAACTACGGACAAGGTGCAGTTCTCGCAGCTGGTGGATATGTTCAGCCCGGCCGCGGTACTGGAAGAAGTAAAGAACATCTTCATAAATTCCTACCCGATAGGGGAGTTCGAAGCCGTCAGGAAATGCTTCGCCGATTTCATCCGCCTGTACGACGGGAAGAATGCGTGCTACAGGGCCTGCAGCACGCATTACCATGACAAGATGCATATCACCGACGCGCTGCTGGCCATGGCCAGGCTTATGGACGGCCATAACACCGGGCATAAAAAGATCCCCGTCCGCCTGGCAAAGCTCGGCTTGATAGCCACTATCTTCCACGACGCTGGCTTCATCAAGAGCGTACGCGACGTAAAAGGCACCGGGGCCAAGTATACCCTGACCCACGTAGAGCGCAGCATACGCTTTATAAAAAACTATTTTAAAAAGAACGGCTTTGCCGCCGGGGACGCCCGGACCGCGGACAATATTATACTCTGCACCGACATGACGATGCCGCTCGGGAAGATCCGGTTCTCCGGCCCCGGAGAAAAGAAGGTGGCGCTGATGCTCGGGGCGGCCGACCTGCTGGGGCAGATGGCCTCCAGGTGCTACCTGGAACGCCTCCACGTGCTCTACCGGGAGTTCCGTGAGGGGCACGTAAAAGGCTACGCCTCCGAGCTGGAGATGCTGCGCAAAACGCTGGATTTCTCCAAGTTCATAGAAAAGCGCCTGGCGGTCACGCTGCAAGGGGTGGACCGGTACGCGCGCGCCCATTTCAAAAAAAGATACCGCATCAACAAGGACTTCTACCGTGAGTCCATGCAGAAACAATTCGCCTATCTTGAAGACACCGTGTTAAAACACCCCGATAAATACCGCGCCTTCCTGCACCGCGCAAGCTAAGCGCCCGCCGGGAGCGGACTAAAGGAGAACGATGGATTGGTTCCTGGGGCCTTTTAAAAAGTTCTACGACATTTCCGGCCGGGCCGGCCGCGCCGAGTTCTGGCCTTTCGCCGCCGCCAACGCGGTCCTTATCCTGGCCCTGGAGGCGCTGGATCAAGCGCTTTACGGCGCCAACGCGTACGCCTTCTCGGCGGGCTATATCGTGCTGGTGTTCGTCCCTTTTTTTTCGCTGGTCTTCCGGCGGCTGCGCGACGCGGGGCGCAGCCTTTATTGGATCTTCCTGCTGCTGAACGTTATAGGCTGGGTCATCCTGCTGGCCCTGCTGGCTGGCCCGAGCGCGCCCGCGCCGGCGGCGGCTCCCGAGGAAGAGGCCGACCCCTCCGACAGCCTGGTTAAGACGCTGGCCGCTCTTTTCTGCTACGGCGTCACCTTATACTGGATCTATTCCTTAGCGCTGGAAATGGAGCGCTGCGGCAGCCCGGCCTGGCTGCAGTACGCGGTCGTCGCCGTCCCGTTCCTTTACCTGGTCTCGCGCCTTTACACCGAAAGAAAACGCCCCTGGCCCGACGGCAGCGGGATAATACTTTCCGCCTATGTCGCGGCCATTCTGCTGACAGCGATATCCTATCCCTACTTCAGCGGCCTGATACGCAAGTCCACCGCCGGCGCCACGGCGGCAAAACTGCAGGAAATGCGCGCCAGCCTGGAGGAGAACGTCAAAGCTAATAACATGGTCTACCCGGCTGATATCTCAGCGGTCATCCCGGCGCCTCCGGAGCTGAAACTGCCGCTGTCAGGGCATCCGCCTTCCAAAGAGATCCGGGTGGCGGCGTTCACGGACATACAGGACAGCGGCCGCTGGCTTTACGACGGCACTGCCATCCGCATAGACTGCACTCATCCGGACCCCAAAGGTGTTTCCTGGAGCACCTACTAAGAGCGGCCTTATTTTTTGCGGTACCCGGGCTCGGGCGCCTTCGCGGCCGGGCTTAAATATACGTGGACACTGTCCCGCAGGTGTGGTAGAATAAATCCTGTTAAGGGTCCGGAGCAGCTCCGGAGGTTTGGAATGGTCGGGCCGCCATTCCGGAGATCCCGGGGCGGCCTGTTTTTATTGCTTCGCCCGGCGTCCCCGCCTGCTGGAGACTTTATTATGAAAATAACTTTCAGACTGATCCTTTCGCTTATAGTGGTTGTGGTAACGGTGGCCATCATCTCCGCCTGGTTCCATGTGCGCCAGGAGCGGGAGAAGCTTTACGAAGAAGTGCGCTCGCAATCCGCGCTGCTGGCGGAAAGTTTCAAGGAAAGCGTAAGGCATAACCTGGAAACCGGGAACAGCTCCGGCCTGCAGAAGCTGGCCGATAAGTTCCAGAACCAGAAGCAGCTGGAAGGCGTGGCGGTCTATGACTCTTCCGGCACCCTTATCTCCGGGTCTTCCTCCCTGGCCCCGGACCTGCTCTCCCGCGCCACCGAGATAAACGCCCTTATAGAGGCCGGCTCGGGCGCGGACAGGATCTACGCCGTCGGCGAGAAGAAGATCTTCCTGCACCCGCTTAAGATCACCTTTGATGGCGCTAAAACCGCGCGTATTGTGCTGTTCACCGATATCTCCTATATAGACTACGACCTCTTCAAGATCTGGCGGCGCACGCTTTTGCGGCTGCTGGCGCAGATGGTGATGATCTCGCTGGTCACGCTCCTGATAATCAGGTGGAACCTGGTCGACCCTATCACCCAGATGGCCGAGTGGATGAAGGGCCTGCGCATCGGCGACGAGCGCGGCAGCGCGCCCCCGTTCAAGGGCGATATCTTCGCGCCGATAGCCAGGGAGGCGACCACGCTGGCCACCAACCTGCAGGCGGCCAGGCGCGCCGCGCAGAACGAGGCCCGGCTGCGGCAGAAAGGGGAATCCCTCTGGACGCCGGAGCGGCTTAAAGAGCACATCAGGGTAAAGATGGACGGCAGGCCGCTCTTCGTGGTGTCCAACCGCGAGCCTTATATGCATCTGCGGGAGGGCAAGGAGATAAAGGCCATAGTCCCGGCGGGCGGCCTCGTGACCGCGCTGGACCCGATCCTGAAGGCGGCCGGGGGAACCTGGATCGCCCACGGCAGCGGCGACGCCGACTTCGAGGTTACGGACGAGCACAACCGCATCAAAGTCCCGCCGGAGGAGCCGGCCTATAACCTGCGCCGCATAGCCCTCACCAAGGAGGAGGAGGACGGCTATTACTATGGCTTTTCCAACGAAGGGATATGGCCGCTGTGCCACATCGCGCATATACGCCCCATCTTCCGCAAAGAGGACTGGGAGCATTACTACGCGGTGAACAAGAAATTCGCCGAGACGGTGCTGGAAGAGATAGCGGACGTTAAGGAACCCTGCGTGCTGATACAGGATTACCATTTCACGCTGCTGCCGGGTATGATAAAGGCCGTACGGCCCGACGCGCGCGTGGCGGTGTTCTGGCATATCCCCTGGCCCAACCCCGAAACCTTCGGCATCTGCCCCTGGCAGAGGGAGCTGGTGATGGGCCTGCTCGGCGCGGACCTGATAGGCTTCCAGACCCAGTTCTACTGCAATAACTTCCTCGACACCGTCGACCGCACCATAGAGTCGCGCATAGACTGGGAGCATTTCTCGGTGCAGAAGGAAGGCCACGTCACGCTGGTGAAGCCTTTCCCTATTAGCGTGGATTTCACCCAGCCGGACCGCGAGAGCAAGAAGCTGTCTGAAAAACCGGATGCTGCCGCGGTCCTCAAAGAGCTCGGCATCAAGGCCGAAAAGATAGGCCTGGGCGTGGACCGCATAGACTACACCAAGGGCATGCTGGAAAGGGTGAAGGCGGTGGAGCGCTTCCTGGAGAAGTACCCTGACTACGTTAAAAAGTTCACTTTCATACAGCTGGGCGCGCCCAGCCGCACGCATATCCCGCAGTACCACCGGTTCCTCGCCGAGCTGCACGCCGAGGTGGACCGGATAAACTGGAAGTTCAAAGCCAAGGACTGGAAGGCCATAGTCTTCCTGGAGAAGCACCACGACCATAAGGAGATCACCAAGTACTACAAGATCGCCGACACCTGCCTGGTGACGTCCCTTCACGACGGGATGAACCTGGTGGCCAAGGAGTTCGTGGCTGCCAGCGACGACCACCGGGGTGTGCTCATCCTCAGCCGCTTCGCCGGGGCGTCGCGGGAACTCAAGGACGCGCTGATCGTGAATCCCTATGATATTGAGCAGATGGCCGACGCTATCTACTATTCCCTCACCATGCCTAAAGCGGAAGTGGAGGAACGGATGACGCGCATGCGCCAGGACCTGCATGAGAATAACATCTACAAGTGGGCGGCCAACCTTACCGAGGAACTGATGCGGCTCAGGATGGACGATTTCAGGCTGACAGGCGTATAAATGAAGGACTTCTGGAAGAATTCCTCCGCCGTCTCGGCCCGCCTCGCCGCCGCGCGCGGGCTGCTGGTGACGCTGGATTTCGACGGGACGCTGGCCGCCCTGGCGGAAACTCCCGGGCAGGCCCGCCTGAAGCCCGAATTCAAAACCGCCCTGAAGGCCCTGGCCGCGGCCCCCGGGGTTTCTGTGTTCATCCTCAGCGGCAGGGCGCTGGCAAGCGTGCGCGGGCTAGTGGGGCTGCGGGACCTTTACTACGGGGGCAACCACGGCATCGAGCTTGTCGGCCCCGGGTTAGCCTGGCGGGACGCCGCCGCCGTGAAGGCGCGCGGCCAGGTGGCGGGCATAGCCGCCGAGATCCAGGAGCGGTTCCCGCCGGGAACGGGCGTGCTGGTGGAGAACAAAGTGTTTTCGGCCAGCGTGCATTACCGCAATCTCAAGGCCGCCTACAGGCGCGGCTTTTTAAGCCGGATGAAGGCGCTTACTTCCGCCCGCAGCAAAACTCTTTCCTGGCGCAGCGGCCATAAAGTTTTC